>JACLAB010002938.1_pt1 | contig 75655 bp, 60 predicted proteins | sample 8027921 | NCBI WGS metagenome assembly JACLAB01 (sample SAMN15725117, study PRJNA655200) | protist metagenome | isolation source: fluorescence activated cell sorting (FACS) single amplified genomes of... | place: USA: West Boothbay Harbor, Gulf of Maine | collected 2000-07-19 | reverse complement strand
CCTTGAGGAAGAGGATGGAGGCACCGATGAGGAGGTTGAGGACGAGGGGAGTCCAGCGGGTCTCGGTGACGCCGGTGACCTCCTCGCGGCCGGTGGCGGGGTCCTGCTTCACGTCAGTGAGGGACTTGACGTGGGTGAGGGAGTGCACGGTGGACGCGCAGATCCAGGGGAGACCGCAGATGGACGTGACCGCGGTGATGAGGGAGAGCCAGAACATGTCGAGGTGGTAAGCGCCGGGCTTCTTGAGACCCTTGGAGGCGTTCACGAGACGGGTGGTGATGTTCTGGTCCATGTACAGGAGGATCGCGCACGCGGGGGCGGGCGCGAGAGCCGCGAGCTTCACCCAGCTGGGGACGGCCATGATGTCGGTCACCCAGGGGCGCGCGACGGAGGGTGCGAGGGAGGCGGGGAGGGACAGGGCCTCGAAGGTGAAGCCGTAGTTGCCCGCGATCCACGCGGCGAAGACGCAGCCGATGCCGATGGCGAAGGTGGGCGCGAAGTCACCGATGAGGTTGCGGATGCCCTCGGGGCCGTAGGGGGAGCGCTTGAAGTTGGAGATGGCGAGCGCGGAGCCGAGGGTGACGAGCGCGGTGAGCGCGGAGCCCATGGCGAGGGTGGAGGAGATGGAGGGGTTGAAGAACATCATGATGATCTTCTTGGCGGACTCGACGCAGAAGATGCACGCGACGAGGGCGGCGAAGGTCTCGTCGGTGAACTTGGTGAAGAAGCGGACGAGGTTGGAGGAGGAGGTGATCGCGACGCCCATGAGGATGATGGAGGTCCAGATGCCGATCCACGCGTAGGTGCCGAAGAAGGGGAGGCCGTACTGGGTGCAGGTGGTGTAGAGGATCGCGGTGTAGGTCACGACGGAACCGGTGGACGCGAGGATGGACATGGGCTGACCGCACAGCACCGAGTACAGGACGCCACCGATGGCGGTCGCGAGGATCACCTCGGTCGCGCCGAGCATGCCGGCGGTGGCGGAGGTGAGCACGGCACCGAAGGCGACGGCGGGCGCGAGGGCCGCGAAGAAGAGGAAGAAGATGGAAGCCTGGGGAGAGAAGGGAGGAGGCACGGGTTAGAAACTGTTTTCAAAAACTCAAAAACCGTCCTCTGGATAACAAGGGTGAAGGGCGCGATCGGGAACGGAGACCGCGGGGTGGGCCCGGGGGACGGGGCTCGGCCCCGCGCCTCGCCCGTGGCTTCACCGCACGACGACACGCGTAGGGAATCCGAATGTCGCCGAACCGAACGTGCGGGGTCGGGCGCGCGCGCGCGACCGCGGTTTCACGCGCGCGCCATAAACGACTAGCTATCGTTTGAACGAAACGGGCGCGATGCTCACCAGGGACTTGGGGGAGACGCCCTGCTTGAAGTCGTCGATGTAGAGGGGACCGCGGGCGGCGAGGTCATCCTTGATGCCCTTGAAGGGCGCCTGGACGATGGGCTCGGGGTTACCGCCGGCCCTGACGGTCACGGCGGCACGGCGAGCGGCCATCTGCACGGGCTTGCCCACCACCGGGGTACCGACGATCGCCTTGGCGGACTTCGCCGCGACGACGCGGGAGCGCATCGCGGGGCGAGCGCCGAGGCCGAGGCCGAGGGTGTTCATGGTCATGGCAGTCTGCATTTTGACTACGTTAAAGACAGTGATACGCGAGAAGACGCGCTTGTCGAGAGTGCCAGATGACAACGAAGAGGGATTGCACACTTGGAGAGGTTGCCCATTAGAGAGGATCAGGTGAGTACCACGGACCAATCAGATTTCGGCAGTCTGCCAGCGTGGGAGTCGAACCAAAAACCCAGGAAACGATGGTTTGAATTACCACGTGCGCACTCTTTGATTTTTCCCAAACTCGGCGGCGAGGAATCTGCCGAACGGGCGTCGAAAAACACGTTCCGTCCGTGCAGCTTTTTGCCAAAATCGTCACAGTAGTGAATAACACACGCCTCCCCGCCCGACAGAGATGGACCGCGGGTCCAGCTCGACGCTGTTCGACGTCGTCGCTCGCCTCCGCTCTGGCGAATCAGCATCATCGCGGGACCTGGACGAGGCGTGCCGCGAGGCGCGGGTTCTCATCGACCAGCTCCGAGCGCTCGAGTCCCGCGAGGAGGCGATGCTGGGCAGACTTCGCGAGCGCGACGTCGCCCTCGCGGAGCTGCGCGCGAGCGCGGAGGCGACGCGTGTGGAGACGGCGAGTCTGGCACCGGGCGGGGAAATGGCGCCGGCGGTGGCGGAGGATCTCTGGAGTGAGCCGCCCGACGTCCGCGCGTGGGGAGAGGAGGGATCGGCGTTGTTGGACTCGGGAGGAGAAGCCGCGGCGAGGGCGCTGACGCTGGTGGCGCTCGCGCGTGACGTGTTCGAGCAGGAGAGAAGACTGGTGGACCTTCGACGGAAGGTGCTGGAGCGGGGGGGTGCGGTGGATAAATCGCCGTTCGAGGTGCGGTGGAAGTCCGAGGAGGAGCTCGCCGCCCAGGACGCAACAGTAGCTTAAAATCTTAGAACTTACTTATAACACCGGCGCCGAGACGAGCTCGGGCGCCGTAAAAACAATAGAGGCGAGGGAAATCTAGACGAAGGGACTCAGGCTTTGAACTTAGTCCGTGTTCGCGAACTCGATGCCCTTGTCGATGGACGATTTGAGCTCGGGGATGAGCTTCTCGAGCCAGCCCTTCTCGTAATCCGTGATGTCGCCCACCGGGAGCACCTCCTCGGCGCCGTCCGGGCCGAGCTTCACCTTGGTCGCGAAGTAGGGGAGGTCCGTCACGGAGGACGCGACGTACGAGCACTCGTAAACTTCAGCCTCGCCGGAGAGACCGCGGAGGCACGCCTCGGCCATCCTCGCGGCGGCGTACGCCATGGAAAGCGTCGCGGAGCCCGCGCCAGCCTTCGCCTCCACAACCTCGGTGCCCGCGTTCTGGATGCGGACCGTGAGCGCCTCGAGCTCGTCGGCGGTGAACGTGGTGCTGGGGTATGTCTGGGAGAGGAGGGGGAGGATGGTGATGCCGGCGTGGCCGCCCACGACGGGCACGTCCACGTCGTTGACGTCAAAGCCCTTCGCCTCCGAGATGAAGGTGTTGGAGCGGACCACGTCGAGGGTGGTGACGCCGAAGATCTTCTTGGGGTCGTAGACGCCCGCCTTCTTGTACACCTCGGACGCGATGGGCACGGTGGAGTTCACGGGGTTGGAGATGATGTTGAGAATGGCGCCGGGGCAGTTCTTGGCGCACGCCACGCACAGGTTCTTGACGATGCCCGCGTTGATGGCGAAAAGATCGTCGCGGGTCATGCCGGGCTTGCGGGGGACGCCCGCGGGGATGATGACGAGATCGCACCCCTTGAGCGCGGCGGCGAGCTCGTCATCACCCGCGTAGCCCTTGACGGAGCAGGTGGTGTTGGTGTGGGAGAGGTCCGCGGCGACGCCGGGAGTGTTGGCGATGTCGTAAAGCGCGAGCTCAGAGATGAGGGGATTCATCTTGAGCAGGAGGGAGAGGGACTGGCCGATGCCACCGGCGGCACCGAGGACCGCGACCTGTAAACGGAGAGGATCGGGTCAGGGATCAGCATTTGAGGTCGGTTTGGTTCGATGCGGGGAGCGTGCGGTTCAGGTCGCTGGAAATTAATCCGCGAAAAGTGTTACCCCTCCCGGACGCGCGGCTCGGAACGCAGATCGGCGACCGGGTTAGGTTCCCAACCCCGGGGTACGGTTCCATACGCTGGGTTATGCGGCCAGAGAGGGTTTGCGCACCTTGTATTCGGCCTTGGCGGTCATCACGGTGCGGCGGGAGGACGCGGTCACGACGCGGGAACCCGCGCGCCTGAGGGCGTTGGACCTCTTAGATCCGATCGCGGGCTTAACGGCGACGGTGCGCGCGTTGGCGGCGCATGAAGCCATGGCAGCCGACATCTTTGGGGTGTGTGTGGTGTTACCGAAGTGTTGTGCGGGGACGAGGCGATGGATTCACCTCTGCGAGTCCAGCAATGAACCCACCTGCTCGCGCCGCTAACGGCGTCGTTTGGATTTCCTCTAAATATCTCAGAGCTGGAGATCCGTCGCCTTTTTCTCCGGCCCTCCCGGCGCAGCAGTCGTCCCCGCGGGCGAACTGGGGGTACGAGGGTTGATCTGGTGGGATAAATCGCCCATGGGTCGTGCCAAGAAGCCACCCGCATCGCCCGGCCGCCTCGGCGACCTCTCCTCATCCTCCTCGGGCTCGCTGGAGGGCGCGGCGGGGGCTCGAAGCACCACAATCGTCGTCCCGTGCTACAACGAAGCCGAGCGATTGCGCACGGACGAGTTCCTGGCGTTCGCCAGGAGGGAGCACGACACCCAGCTGCTGTTCGTCAACGACGGAAGCACTGACAATACGGCCGCGGTGCTCAGGAGCATGAGCAAGCGCTGCCCCGACCGCATCGAGGTCGTGGACATGCCCGTGAACGTCGGCAAGGCTGAGGCGGTGAGGCGCGGGATGCAGATCGGGTGCATGAGTGGAAGCAGATTCGTGGGCTTCTGGGACGCCGACCTCGCCACGCCTCTGGACCACATCGCTATGTTCAAGGAGGTAATGGAGGAGAAGACCGAGGTGGACATGGTGTTCGGCGCCAGGGTCGGGCTGCTGGGGCGCGACATACGGCGGTCCATGAAGCGGCATTACCTGGGCCGGGTGTTTGCGACTTTGGCGTCAGTCACGCTGGGGCTGGGCGTGTACGACACCCAGTGCGGATCGAAGCTGTTTCGCGTGGACGACAGGGGTGATCTGGAGACGGTGCTTTCTGTGCCGTTTCACACCAGGTGGGTTTTCGACTGCGAGATGATTGGGAGGTTCAGTGCCCTGCGGCGATCGCGGGCGGCGGGAGGGTTCAGGAGGCGGGGCAAAGTGAACGACGGCGCGGGGGACGTGGGCGGGTCCATCTACGAGTATCCACTGCATCGGTGGGAGGACGTGGGAGGAAGTAAGGTTAAGTCGAGCGACGTGCTTAAGATGGCGTGGGGGCTGATGCAGGTGCGGAGGAGATATTTCTGGCGGCGGTGGCCAGAGGACCTCAAATAGTCTTGTGTAATCTCAAGCTAAAACCTCCTCGTCAACTTCCAAAGGCCTGGCTCGTTCCTCGACCCGCCGCGCGCGCACGGTCGACCGACGCATCACCACCGCGATGCACCCCGCCGCGCACACCAGCACCCAACAACCGGTTTCCATCCTGGTATCCACGTCGAAGCACACGTCGTCGCCGTTCAACCCGAGCGGGTCCGATCCCTTTCCGCCGAGGTTGGATATCCGCCGCGTGACCTCGTCGACGCCGTCGCACGCGTCGCCGACGATGAACTTCGTGAACCTACCAATCTGGAGCACCGCCGCGAGTGCCGCGACGAGGAAGACGTCGAGCGCGGCCCACGCCCCGCAAACCTCCGCGACAATCTCCATCCTCCTCTTCGAGCGCGCGGTCATGGGTGCCAGCCACAGCGAGGCGAGCGCGACGAGCTGCGCGACGGGCATGACAATCGCAAACACCCAGAGGGACGCCTGCACCCCGATGTGCGAGAGCTCCCCGCCCGGGATGTTCAAGGCGAGAGACACGAGCGAGTACTCCCGTACAGCCCCGCCCCGACCGAGCACGTACCCCGCCAAACCCTTGAAGTCGAACCGAATGGACGCGGCAAACAAGCCGGCGACGAGGAGCGCGGCGGCCACTGCGAAGCTACCGGCCATCCTGTTGCGCAGAGCGAGACGTTCCTGGTCGTTCCCGCCGATTCGCCGCCAGAGAGCCACCTTCTCGTCTTCATCGTCATCCCCGCCTTCATCCTTGGGGTCCGCGTCGGCTAGATCCTCACTCACCGCGTGTCTGTGCCAACCGGCCGCGACGTGTCCGAGGAACAGCGAGAGCACAGTCGCTGACAGGAACACGTGGAAGCCGTATCTCGGCTCCACCTTTACGTCCAGCTGCGCGAAGCGTCCGATCCCGGTGTCGTCGCCGACTCCTTGGAAAGGTACCTTGGAGGGCGGGGTGACCACGTGGAACCTGAACGCCACCTGGAACAGCGTCATGACGAACGTGTCAATCAGCGACCACTTGCCCAAAGCGTCCACCACCCTCAGTAAATTTCCGCGGGCGCTGCAGGATAGAACCCCCATCGGTGAGTACCACGCCAGCAACATGAGCGCGAGCTTGAGGTACGGCCAACCGCCGGAGAATACCGCTATGAGGATGGACAGTGGGTACACACCCGCGTCCCACATGTCCCGGACGCTGTTGTTGAGGGTGAACTCGAATAGCGGGGGCAAGGTGAGGGGCTCGATGCCCGGTCCGCCGTCCGGTTTGACGACCGACGCGGAGAGCATGACCGCCGCGCCGACGGCGGTGTTGGAGGATATGAATAGCGCGATATTCCCCGCGATGGCGAGGGGCAGCGCGAGTTTGATCCACGCGGGGATCCTTGGGTGACGCGCCAGCGACGGCTCCGGGTCTCCGTCCCCATCCGGCTCTCGGTATTCATCTTCCTCCTCTTGAATGGGTTGGATCCCCTCGGGATCATCGGGCCCATCGACACCATCCGCGTCGTTCATGAGTAGTGGTTCAGTCGTGTCGCCCTCATCATCATCCCCCCCGGCACCCCTTCGCGCCCGCCTCGCCGTGAATCTCCGCAGCGCAACCGCCGCGGCGACGGGTGGCGACGCGGCAACCGCGCCCGCGATGCAGAGGACCGCGATCCAACCTGAGATGCGCGACGCGACACTCTTCAGCTCCGTACCCAACGCACTCCCCGCGTTCGGGCACGTACCCGCACGTTTCAGTCCTTCATCGATGAGTTTGTTGAGCGCGTCGCGCCCCGCGCTTCCCGCCGCCGTCTCGAGGAGCGCGCCCACGGCGTCACCGTACCTGGCGACCAGCATGGACGCGACGTTCCCAACGACACCGTCCAGACCCCGTTCCAGGTCACCCGTGTCGTCGCCCCACGGTGTCAGGGTCACAGATCCGATCGATCCGGTGTAGTTTACCGAACTCAGCCTCAGCGCCTTGATCGCCGCCGCCGCGCACCCCGGGTTCCGGCGCTGCTCGAGCGTGTACCCAGAAACCAGCGAGGTGTCCACGCCCGCGTCGAACCCCGCGTCCAAGCGCGGATCGTGTAGTGCGACGCGAACAGCCACGTATTCCGTGAGAATGAGCTCTGAACCGTCCGATTGCGACCCGGTGACCTTCACCGCGAGGCGGACCGTGGCGTTGATTGACTCTGCGCCGACGCCGAACCCGCCCGCGACGCCGGTGTCTCCGGGGCGGAGGTAGAGCGTCTGGACCGTGTCCAGCCCCTCCAGGGAGATCTTACCCATCGTCTTCACGTCGACCCGCCCGATGTCCTTCCCGGCGTCGAACGAGAAACGCAACGCCGAGGTGATCCGCTCGTTGGATACGTCCAACCGGCCCGGGGTGTCCCCGGTGATTTTGCGAACCAGAGAGTTTGGACCCCACCGACCGACCCGCCCGCCGCCCTGTCTGGTGGAGGAGTCACCATCCCCCGCCGCGAACGACGCGACGATAAACTCGGCGATGGACGCGAGCTGAGACTCGCGCCAGTCGTAAAAACCCGGGTCGGGTTCCGGGCCAGGAACGGGCGCGGGCGGGACCGTGAGGGGCCTCAACGCCGCGTCGCCCGCCTTCATCAACTTGGACAACTGGGAGATGCCCAAGGGCGCGAGTGATTTGCACAGCACCCCGGAAAGTTCGCTACCCACCGTTGACCTGAGCAAGGGTGCGATGGTCTTGAGCGCCGCCGCTCCCGTGCCCGTGAACGACACGCCGGTGACCTCGACGTCGGCTCCGCAGGCTGCCAGGCTGGCGTCGGTGGGGAGGACGGGCAGACGTGCCCCGGCCGGGAGGGCGGGATCGTCGCCGGGGGGACTCAGTGCGAGCGTGAGATCCGCCGTGGATCCTGACACGACCGCGGAGATGCCCCCTTTCATCGCCCCGAGCGACCCCGATTCGCCCCGCGACCCGTGCGCCTCGCGCGCGGTGCCGTCCGAGGAAAATTCAAGCTCCGCCGAGAGGCTGGAGTCTATGGTCCACGTCCCCGAGCACTCGCACCCGACCCCGGCGAACGCGACTTCTACGCTCGCCTCATTCCTCGCGCCCAGCTCGCTGCTCACCGACCCGACGGCGAAGCCGGTGCACGTGAGGTCGCTGAGGGTGACGCTCACGAAGGTCGACCGCACAGTCTGCGGAGGAATCTTGACCGCGAGCTTGCTGAGCCACTCCCTGAGCCATTCGTCGGGTGTGGCGTCCGCGGCGGTCTCTGCCAGCACCAACAGCAAGAGGCCCGAGATGAAAGCTCGCGCCGCCGAGAGCCTCTTCAACGCGCCCATCGCGCCGTGCCCCTCTATCCCCGGCGCCTCGGATTTTGACACGTCGGATTCTCCGTATGAGTTTCATCTCAGTGATGTCGTGTCGTTCACAAAGCTAATACGGGGAGTGTCGCCTTCCACCTTCGTCTTCCCGCCCTATTTTACCTCCCGCCTGGATGTACCCATCGTCTCCGCCGGGGTCCACCGCCGTTTTCTCACCCCAGACGCACACCCTGCTGTCCTCCGCGCCAGTCACCGGAACCTCGGAAGTGTTGTCGGGTACCCACGCCATGGCCCTGACGATGTCGACGTGGCCGCCGTCCATCACCACCACGGGTGCGCCCAACACGGCGGGTGAGGAAGCCGGATCGGAACCCTCCCCAGTCGTGACCACGGGGTACACCCCCACCGCACCTCCCTGAGTCCCCGCGGCGATCATGACCGTGGAACCGCCGCCCGGCTCCTTTCGACTGAAGCACCCCACGAGGTAATCCACCTGCTGCGACAGCCCACCCGCGTGGATCCCCGCGGCCAGACTTGAGCGCTGCGCCGCGCCGCGAGTGTCCGGTACGTACGCGAGTGTGTTACCTACCGTCTCCGCATCGTCGCTCGCATCGTAGAACCACGCGTCCTCGTTACCCGTGAGCAGCCACAGAACGTCGTTGTCACCCGCTCCGCTGACAAAGCCCATCTCGACAATCGCGCAGTCCGTGTGCATGACAGTCATGAGCCCGTCCTCGTCGTTGATGTCCGCGGGGCATCCCCCCACGTCGAATGCACACGTCAGACCGTCGACACCCGCGGTGAACAGCCGATTGCGACGACCGGGTTGGAACCTAACCCTCGTCACGTCTTCGCTGTGCGAGTCCTCAAACACCTCCAGCCCCGTGCCCACTCTCCGATCCCAGAACACCACCTGCTCGTTCTGCGCGCCGACGACGAGATGGTCGTTCCCGCCGCCCAGCGTGGCGGATGCGAACTCCTTCGCGAACCCAGCGACGTATTTCTGAACCTCGCGCTGGCCGTCCGCGGCTCTGCAATCCCAGAGGCGGACGGTCCCGTCGAGCGAGGACGAGCACACCAACCAGGGCTCGTGGGGGAGAGGGATGGTCACGTCGGTGACCGCCGCGCCGTGACCGGTCAGCTCGAGGAGCGCGGCGATGCCACCGTCCTCCGTACGCTGATACATCTTCACAGCCTGCGTCGATAGCGACGTCGCTAGGTATTTACCGTCCGAGCTGTCGGTCGAGGGGAGGGGGGAGGGGCGGTGAGATTTGGGGACCGCCTGGGTTGGAGCGACTTGGGCGGCGGGCGACGCGGTGTTGGGTTGGGTCGCGCGACGTACCTCGATGCGATCGCCATGACGTAACATTGATCATTCTGGGGCCCGAACGCTGCTACCGTGGTGCTCATCGGCGCCAGATGGTGACATGGCGATGGAGAGGACGGACGAGGGTGAGCCCAGCTCATACTACTCTGGCCGCCGCACCCCCGGTTTTTCGGATTTACACCCGAATTTACACACTTATTTTTATTTCCGTATGGGCAATTAGATTGACGTCGTGTTTTATATTGAGCACCGGGGAAACAGGTCACGAAATAAAACGCTCGGTCCCCCAACACTTCTCCGAGCGCTGGAGGTGAAGGTGGGGAGTCTGTGTCGTCGCTCCCCATGCCCTCCGCGAACGAATTGCTCCGAAGGTGGCATAGTGAAGATGCGGCGGGCTATGACCGCAATCCCGACGCCGAACTGAGGCTCTCCTTGTGGGACGAATCTATGGGGAATTCCTTGGACGTGAAGTGGGGACGACGCAAACGCGCGGCGCTCGCGCTTCGGCAGGTGAGAGTTGTGAGACTTGACAACATTGAAGAGATCATTGGACGTATCGAGACCCATTACGACGGGTTGGAGGGAGATGACGACCCCGCGAGCCTCGTCATCGCGCTGCGACGGCTACCGCAACGACCGGACGGGTATTTCAAGGGAAAACCGATGCGGGCCGTCGTCGTCCGAGCCTTGCTCAGCCTCGGCGTCGCGATGGAGCACTGCGAAGAAGGATTTCGAAGCGTGACGAGGTGGTGCACGAGGGATCCGGTGTGCACCCTCGTGTCCCCGATCCGTGCGCTGGGAAAGGTCGGGGGAAGCACCGCGCGATGCGTCTCCCCCGTCGCCAGGATCACGTGGGGCGTGGCGTCGGCGGCGGCGCGCGCGGTGAGGCTGGCGACCAGGAAGTCGAGGGCGCTGGCGAGGCTCGCGGTGATGCCGCCCAGATCGCCGAGGGGCTCACCAGATGCGGCAGCTAGGGCGAGGAATGCCGCGAGGTCGGCGAGGGATGCCGGCCTGGCCATGGCGAGCGCTCTCGAGGCGGTGGAGACGTTAAACGCGGCACCGGCGGCGGCTGCGCAAGAGGAGGATGAGGAGGACGCGTGGGCGAGCGACAAGGAGAACGAGACCGACGCCGTGGTCACCAGCGCGGTCAAGGCCAAGCTGACATCTCCGAGGCGACTTGACCGATTGTTCGGGTCGGACGCTTCAAACCGGGTGTACTCGCCGCAAAACTGGAACGGAAAGCGTCGCAAGCTGTCCGGCTTGGCCGCGGCGGCGGGTGTGGGCAGTCCTCGGGGTTCCGTGATACAGGGAATTCGCGCTTGAGCGCATGTTCAGAAAGAATAATCATATTCATTGGACAACTCGTTACGGGATCACCATGTCTTTCGTGTCGTCAAACTCCCAGGGGTCAAACTCAGTCTCCAGCACATTGTCGATCCCGTTCTCCGCCCGTTTCGCCTTCCCCTCGTTGTACGCTCCGTTCCACTCCCACACGGCCGTTCCGACGTCCAGCTCGAGCTCGTGCAGGTCGGCTTCCGCCGCGAGCTTGAACCACCGCGGCTTCCACTCAGTGCCGTTCTCCTCCCTTTTCCTCCTCTCCGCCCTCTGCTTCTCCTCCAACACGTGCTTCATCTTCTGCGCGGTGGTGTCGTCACCCTTCTCGAGCGCCATGCGATCGGGGCGGAGGCGCGCGTCGGACTTGAGCAGGCCCTTGGGCGCGTCCTTCGCCGCGTTCATGCGAAGCGTCCAGTTGTCAAACCCGTACTTCTCGACGAGGGTACCCTCCTTGGGTTCGGGGTTCTTGGCCCAGAGGATGCGACCCGAGGATCCGTCGGGCTTGGTGGCGGTCATGGACTCGTTCCACTTGCCCTTGAGCTTGAGCTTGCACTCGCCATCCGCGCCGAGCACGTCGCCGGACACCTCCCACCGGCCCGCGCCGAACATGTTGCACTCCTTGAACGTCAAAACGGCGCTGGCGCCCGTCTTGAGGTTGTTCACGCGCATCTCGCCGAAGGTATCGACCCACAACCGACCGACCACGAGGTTGTTGGCCCTGGAGGCGGGCGGCAGCAGGTTGTAGACGTCGCCGCACTCCTTCAGGTGGATCCGCGTCCTCCCCTTGGGATACACGTCGACCCAGTTACCCATGAACTTGGTCCGAACCGCCGAGGTCAGGTCAAAGGTCCAGCGCGGGCTCTCGCAGTGGCTCGCGCCGATCGGGGGGTGGTGACACACCTGCTCGGCGACGTAGATCCCGTTAATCTCCGGCAGCTCCATCTCCCAGGTCTCGCCGAGGATGGGGTTGAACGGCTTCTTCGTGCGCTCGTTTGACGAGTAGACGGAGACGGCCAGCGCCGCGACGTAGGCGAGCCGCATGAACTCCTCCTCCTCGTCGCACGCCTTGTCGAGTAGCTCGCAGTACTGCATGTTCTCCGATATTTTCTGGAGCACGCTGATGGGCTCCATGAGGAAGATTGGGATGCTGAACTTGGACATGATGTCGGCTCCGACGAGATCCTTGAGCTGCGACCACATGGCCTTGCGACCGCCCGCGTCGGCGTCGTCCTTGTTCGTCACGTTCCCGCTGCCGTCGTCCATGGTTTGCAACTCATCGGGATCCTCGACGCCGGTGAGACTGTTGAGAAAGGGGGAGTGGTCGGGTCAGCGCCGGGGTCGTGGTCGAGATCGAACGGGGAATAAGCCGGCCGGTCGGGTTTTTGGTTTTCAGGGCTGACGAGGAGGCGGTTGGGCTTCCGGTCGCGGGCGTGAGGCGCGGTCGGCGCTCGAGCTCGATCGAAGCGGCGATCGCACGATCGATCGAGTTTAGAGACGAGACCACACGTAGCCAGGGATTGGGTCGGAGGTTCCGGGGACGGGAGGCGGATCGCCACGCGAACGAGCCGCGGTTGCGACGACCGAGAAAAAAGTCCGGGTCATCGGCGGGCACGCACTAGTTGAGTCCCTCGCCCACGGAGGACGCCACGGAGTTCGCGAGGCGGCTGAACCATCCCTGCTCTTTCTCGGCAGGCGCGGGAGCCGACATGGCCGGATATTCCCTCCACCGCGCTCCTAAGTCTCGGGAAGCGCGCAAACCCTCCTCGCCCACTCTTTGAAAAGCAGCTCGAGGCGAGGATTTGAGGCAGGAGTGCTTTCGATCAGGCCCCGGCCAATCAGATAGGGTTGGATGGATTTTCGAGTTTTTCACATGCAAATAGTTGGGTTATCTAATGCCATTCTGGATCCCGCGTCACACACAAAATATTGAGAGGAACGTATGTCATCATCGCAATTCAAGATTTCGGAAAAATCGTCCCTGGTTTGTGACGATTCAGACAACAAGGGAAGTTTTGTCTCGACGGTTCGTGGAGCGCGCGAAAAAAAAAAAAAGATTGCCTTGCAGTACTTTCTCAACCCCCAAGAAAGAAGAACAGATCTCGGAACCAGGTTCAAACGTCGAGACGCGGATCGCGAGGTCTCATTCCTCTCGATCGCACCGCAGGGTTCATTCCCGCGCTGCCTCTGACGCGCTCGTCGCCGATCTTTCGAGGCCTACCCCGCGCGCCGTCGCCAAACGACTCGACGGCCCCTTCCTTTCTTTCTCCAAGATGATGCTTTCCTGCTCGGCGTCGGTTTCCACCGGGCTCGTGAGGAGGTCCATCCGCGGAGTCCGCGGCAGGATCCCCGGCGGCTCCTCCGTCGCCCCGAATCTCCCGAACCGCTCGCGAATGGTAGCGGCGCGGGTGTCCACCTCGCGCGTTCCCGCGGATCCCACCGGTCGGGACGGGTCGACGTTCGTCTATCGATTCGATGCCGACGGCAACCCCGTCGAGGGCACCCTCGGTGACGTCATCGGCGAAACCTCCGACGCCCCCAGTGCGTCCACCGCGCTCGTAGACATCACCGCTGAGGTGTACGATCACGTCGACGAGAACGGGACCGAGACCGCGGTCGAGGTCATCCGTAACGCCGACGGGGACGTCATGTTCAGGTTCGTCGGGGACGACGCCGAGGAACGACAGGCGAGGGCGACGGCGAACGTGAAGCAGGAGCAGACACCCGCCGAGCGCGCCCAGATGCTGCTGGACGAGGCGCAGGAACTCATCGAACAGGCTCGCGCGCTCCAGAACGGCGAGGACCAGCTCGCGGCCGCGACCGAGAAGGCCAAGCACGCCGCCGCCGCCGCCGCGGAGGAGCTCGCGCCCAAGCAGGAGCTGGAGCCCGCGGCGGACGGCACGGTTATCATGAGGCGCGAACGCAAGAGCCCCGAGGGCGGCGACCCGCTCGGAAATGGGTTCGAGCACGTGTCGAAGATGGGAATCAAGTCCATCGTGGACGGCATCGAGAACATGTTCGATAACTTCCGCCGAGCCGTGTCCCCCGAGGACGCCAAGCTCCCGGAGACCCCGGATGGCACTCCTTGGGGCGACCACGAGAAGGTCCCCACGGCTGGTGTCGACGTCGCGTTCGATTCGTTCGAGACCGACGACGTGTCTCCATCGAATGGGTACATGTCCGTCGACGCCGCGGACTCGGAGGAGGCGCGCGAGGCGGAGGAGGTTGAGGAGGAGCACGCTCGGTGGGCGGAGACGGCGGCGAGGGTGAAATCCTCGGGCGACGCTTCCGAGGTTGAAACGGAGCCGCCCGAGGACGACGACGAGGCGAAGGTGGCCGAGGCTATCGAGAGGTACTCCAGCATGGGATCGGTCGTCGCGGGTGCGTGGAGGCCCAAGCCCATCGACGTGACCATCGGAGGCAGAAGCTACATCGCCTACGTCACCCCGAACAACTTGCGCCAGCTCCCCAGCGGCAAGCTGGCGGTAGTTGACGACGAGGATGAGGACGACGATGAGGAGAAGCCCGGGGACACAACCACCATCATCATGTGCGACCCCCAAGACGATGGGACGAACGTGTTCATGTTTGGGCTCACGCGCACGGTGCTGGATGATGGAAGTATCCTGTACAGGTTCCCCTCGGGAGAAGCTCTGGGCCAGAGTCGGTGAAACCCGTCGCAGGGATTCCGCCGCATAATGATAACAAGCTACCTAGCGCGCTGTTATAAAAACCTTACCACGTACGTAATCGGTAAATCACGAGAGTAAAGGCGCCAGAGACATCGAATGAGATGTCGGCGCTGGTGGCGCCCGAGGGGGAGAAGCAGGTGCCGGTGTTCCTCACGGCGTAGTCACGGCAGAATTTTAATATTTACAAACACGAGCCCTCGCAACCGTTACTTATTTAACCGTAAGGCAACCACATAAATCTATGACGTCTCTGTCTCTGTCGATGCTACGACCGTCTCGGTCTCCATCGCGCGGCTTGTAGTAACTCACAGGTAAGAAGAAACTGCATCGCACCACTGTGAGGGTGATGAGAATTCTCAAGATTAAACAGAAGGCAGCGATACCAACAGCGGCGTCGATATTTGCAGCATCGCAGCTCTCATCGCTACTCTGTGGGTAGAACCGATATTCACAAGCAGCTCTCCACTCATCGATTACAGTCAAGAAGCCGCAGCTGAAGATGAATGCCAAGAAGGTCAGTATGATATTGAGCACGGCTCCTTGGTTGTTCATATGTTTACGCTTGTCTGGGTAGAAGACCTCTGGCCGAATCGCGATGATACCGCTCGCGATCATCATAAAAGTAGCCCCGAACGCAGCCATTACAGCCCAAGTTTTGACCAAATACCAGTCTCCCTGACTCAAAGTGCAGGCAAGGATGAGGTTGACAAACTCAAATATGACGTGAAGGATGGCAAAACCTTGAAAGCCATATCCCAGGAAGTAATCATCCGAATACATCGGCTCGGCCTTAGCTTGGACGATCGCTCCGGCGTTTGAGTAAGGGGTGTACATTTGGGGTACAGGCGGAGTAATGATCGGAGCAACGACCTGGGGTACCTCGACAACGATTTCCCCCTGCTCAACGGGGCCGCCTTTTTTGGTTCCGCACTGGCCGCAAAAATCGTCCCCACCCTCCATTTCTGCGCCACATTCTGTACAGAAACTCGGTTCGATCTCCGAGATCGGATCGAGCTCCTCCTCGGGCTCCGGTTCCATATCCGGAATCGGTTCGGGTTCTGGCTTGGGATCTGTCTTTGGCGCCGGGAGTGACGTGAGCTCGGCATCGGTTCCGCCGTGTTCTTTTATGAGAGCTTCGAGCTGGTCGAGCGAGTCCGCGAGAGAGACCCGATCTTCGGGCGTTGCTTGCCACCCCGCCTCAATTAAATCCCAGAAGGCATCGATGCACCCTTCGGGCTTGTCCGGGCGTTCGCCCACGGACACCATCCCTGCAATCTCTCCGGGACCCTCGCCATCCCATGGAATGGTTCCACTCGCGAGTTCGAACATCACGCAGGAGCATGAGTAGATGTCGCTCCGCTTCGTCGCCTTTCCCGTCTTGCGGAACAGCTCAGGTGCCTTCCAGTTGATCGTTCCCGCGCCCGTTCGGGTCGCGACTGTGCTTCCTGCGCTCGTTTCGTTCTTGATGTATGCGAGGCCAAAGTCTGAGAGCTTGGCGACGTGACGCGATTTACCGTCGAAGAGCAACACGTTACCCGATTTGATGTCCAGATGCAGCATCCCGCGGTAGTGCAGGTAAGTCAGGCCTTTCACGATATCGGATGCGAGGATGAGGCGCTCTCTCCACGATGCCTTACCACTCGGCGCGCCCTCCTTCTCGAGCAAATCGATTAAGCTGCCGTGAGGCGCAAACTCGAGCACGAGGCAGACGTGAGGCGGCGTGAGAGACGCCCCGTAGAGCTGGATGACGTTCGGGTGACGCATCGCGTGCATAGCCTCGGCCTCTCTCCGAAGCTCCTCGAGCGCCTTGCGGCTCGGCTTGCGCTGCAGAATCCTCTTGACTGCCACATCTATGGAGCCGCCGGGAACCCAGCGCATTTTCGTAACCTCGCCAAAACCTCCGGCGCCGAGCACGTCGTCCTCATCACCCCCTGCGGATTTCAGGTCGATCGCCATGTCAACTTTGGGCAGCGCGCCGGAATCTGCATGCCGTGCCGGAGCATTGTCCGAGATGATCTTCTTCAGGTCATCTGAGATCTCCCGGCGGAGCTGCTGCTGTCCTTCTGTGAGCTTTTCGAGCATCTCTTGCGCTCTGCCCTGCTGCTCGGCGTCGAGTTCGGCGAGCTGCGATCGTAGCTCGTCCTGATTGCCCTGAAGCATTTTACGAATTTCTGCTTGCATCTCTTCAACATCTGCGGCGTCGTCCGCGTCCCTGGCGTTGGAGTCAACGCGATGGAGGGTTGCCACTGAAAGATTTAACGCCTGCATGTGTGTCTGGATCCGCTCTATGATGTCGGCGAAGTGCTGCTTGACGCTCGAGCTGGTCATATACTGCGAGACGTAGCTCTTCTTCTTGCACTGCTTCTCCAGCAGCGCCTTCGCATCGTTGACGACTTCTTTAAGCTTCTCGAGCGTCTCTTTGTGCGCGACGGGAATCTTGGACTCCGAGGCCTCGATCGTCCGCAGTGGGGGCACGATGGCCTCGAGGCAGTCCCTCAGGCGCTTGGACTTTCGTCGATTCTGCACGACGTTAGCTCCGGCCTGGAGGGCAGTGCCGATAAGCGCGATGACCGCGTGGGCGATCATGATGGCGCGATCAGCCTATGGGAGGAAGGTTGGGACGTCGAGCTTGCCAATCCCGCCCAGAAGAATTAAATCCCCTGCGTGCCCCTGAGTTGAGGCGGGCGGCCGTCGTCGCCAAGGGTTCGGGATACACGTGGCACGAGTATGTGCCCTTTTGGTATCCGAGCGCGTTTTACTGCCGTCTGCGAGACCGTCGGTCTCGTAGCCGGCCGTGCCACGATATGTTCCCTGCGGCTCCCGTTATCGTTTGATGAAAAAATCTCTGCATCAGAACTAAGCTATCGAACTTCGCCCAGCTGATTTTTGCCAGGAGCTGTTGGCGCCGAAGGGTAAGGAGCAGGTGACGGTGACACCGTCGAGCGCGTAATCAGCATAATATGTCATAGTACAAGCGTGTCCTAAGCTCATCTGCTAGCTAGGACGGTCCAGAACATCCGAGCAGAGTTCCAGTACGGCTTCACCCGGCTATCGCAAAAGATTAGATGAACTCCTTTGCAACTTTCAAGGCGCACAAGCCAAGCCAGCACACTGCGAAAGCCACTGACGAGACAGTCGCGCATTGGTCTTCCGTGCAGCCGCAATACATCCTCTTGAGTTCTTCTACCCAGAACTCCTCGCCAGGTTTGACGCCCACCGGGGGAAACAGTCTCATAGTATTGCCTAAAGGAGTCTGAATCCACCAACCTTCCGCCAACGTGTCGCCAAACAAGCACGGCATGATTACCTTGAACACACATTTGACCAAATGGTCAGCCGGTGGCTGAGGATAGGGAAGCACGGCGATATCTCCAGGACCCACGTTCGAATCTTTCACGACGACCGGGACGTAACGTCGATCCGGTGTGACGGTCATGAAAGCGCATTTGGACCAACCGTCCAAACCATTCTTTGGGAAGTTGTGCGGAATGGGGACGTGCCAATTGCCGTCCTTCACGTACCCCAGTGGAGCGTCCGCGAACAGCCCGGAACCGGGTGGAAGCCCTTGGTATATCGGGACAGGGACTCGCGGCGGCGCGGGCGAGGGTGCCTCGACGATGATATCCTGCGGCCTTTGCACCAGCTCGCCTCTCTTGGTTCCACAACCGATGCAAAAAGCGTTCCCTTCCACAAATTCGGCCCCGCAACCCGAGCACGACTCGACAGCTTTCTTCGGCTCCGGGGGCGGCGGATGAGCGACCTGTTCGACCCTCTTCGTGCCACATCCCGTGCAAAAGGGTTGGTTTGGCTTCAGCGCAGAGCCGCACTCCGTGCAGAACATGTCCCCGGCGGCGAGCGAGGCGGGGTGCCCCAATAATGCCCTCCTCGCAAAAAAATCGGCTGATCATGATGACGAACAATCCTCATCCGTGATTGGCCCGCATTCCCTCCACGCCGAAATTCTTGCTCTGATTGGAAGAACTGGAGAACCGACGCGAGAGCAAGAAGTGAGTCGGGGAGGAAAGAAGGGTTCCAGACCTCCACGACGCCTGAGGATTCTCCCAACGTGCACGATGGCTGCACCGCTCCCGCAGACTGTGATCCTGCAGGTCGGCAGGCCAAACCAGTGGCAGGTGGAGACGTGCGATTGCAATAACGACTGCACTACAGATTTGTGCGTCAAGTCAGTCTTCTGCCCTTGTCTCATCCTCGGGGCCAACGAAAGCATGCTGCAGACGGGCATGCCCGCGGGCTGGTTGCTGCCCAACGGCTCGCGGCCGGACGACAACAACTCAGAATGTATGATTTCCGCCGTACTTAACGCCGGGAACTTCGTACTTGGCTGGGTTTGGTTGGCTGTCTGTTGCCCCGCGGCCAACCCGTTCACAATCAACTGCGCACCTTTCCATTCCCACTTGAAGCGTTTACAAATTCGCGAAACCTACGGGATCGAAGGCAACCAGTGCCAAGACCTCTTGTGCCATTATTGCTGCACGCCCTGCTCGTTAGCGCAGGAGTATAGGGAGCTCAAAGGCCGCCTCATGCGCGGTGACAGGGGGACGATCGGGACTTCACCTGTGGCTGCCATGGCTCAACAGCATCAAATTCTTCAGCAAACAGTGCAGCAAACAATGCGTCCCGCGGCACCCGGCGCCGTTCCAGCACAGGTCCCAGCGTCGCCTTCACCGGCACGAACGACGATGGCGACCGCGCCCGCTGCTAATGTGATGTCTCCGCCGAAGCAGGGACAGGCCAAGAAGTTCTGTGGCAAGTGCGGCGCGCAGCAAAAAGCGGGAAACAAGTTCTGCGGCGGATGCGGTGCGAGCGTGAGCTGAGAGGAGGCACGTCGCACTCGCGTTCACGAGCTCGCGTACAAGTAGTCAGCGTCAGCAAAACTCTTATAATATTTACAAACACGAAATCGGATGTCCGATCATCACGCCGGTAAATCACGAGAGTAAAGGCGCCAGAGACATCTCGGACGCGATGCGCAGCCTCAGTCTTGCGGACTCTACCAATCCCCTCGCGCGCTCCGCCGACTGTGCGTCTGGGAATGCTAAGGTCCAGTGCCCATCCTGCAGCTTCCGCCTCTGTGCGGCTGTCATTCTACCTCCACCGACACCCGAGCCCGTTTGTCCATACGCGCTCTTCGCGAGCGCCGAGAGTTGGCTCCAAGGGCTTCGCACCCGCACGTGAAGCCACTTTGCGTGTTTAGCGTCAATCTCCGCGACGCACCCGGCAATCGGAGCCACCGCCCGTACCCTCCCGCCCTCGGAGACCAGCACCGCACTGGCGCTCACACACGAGCCAAATACCCTCGAGATTACTTCGATTCGCACGTGGAGCTCGCGGCCTGGCTCGAATGCAACGCGGCACGCGACGGAACGATCCGTGTCGGTGTTGATGTCCACCCGCTCACCCTCCTTGACCTCCAGCTCCGCTGCGGATCCAACCGCGACGGGCTCGTACCTCGTATCTGAATCTACCGTGTCGGTCATCGCGTCGAGGATACTCCCCGGATCACCAAGAGGCGGCGTATCGAGGGGCAACGCGGCACCGAACAACTCCGGTCTCAGCGTCGCCGTGAACGTGAACTCTCGAACTCGATCTACCAGCGCCGCGCCCGCGCCGGGGCTGCCATCACTCAGCGACGTGTCCTGATCATCTTCAACTCGCGCATGGATCAGAGCGGACATCATCGTATCGTCTTGTATCGACGGTTGTTCCACGGCGCGCCTCGCAGACGCCCACTCCTGAGTGATCAGACAAGACGCCGCGTCGAACCACGGGCCGTCCATCGCCGCGTGGACAAAAACCCTCGCGGCATCCGCCATCACCTTGTCCAGCGCGGCCCTTCGATCATCCCCGAGCGATTCACGCGTGGCGATCCGCCGTAATACCCACGTCGCACACCGTTTCGCTGCGAGTGGCGCGCGCCTTCGAGTGATGAACTCGGTGAGTGCGGCAATCCACTCATCTGCAAGCTCGCCCTTCTCATCCTCTCCCCAGTCGCCACCCATCGCCTCTTTCATCTGCACAGGGAGCAACCCGCCCTCCTCTGCAGCCTCTTCGCTGACATGACGCGACTTTACAATAGAATACACAGCGAACACCGCGGCGGATGCGACGTCAAGTCGCGGAGAATTGAGCGATGCGACGAACGCATCACGGCTCGACTCGCCCTCCCCGAGGGATTTTTTCGTGAGCACCTCGCAGAGTCGGTTGGCAAGCGTCGCTCGCGTGCACGCTTGCATCAGCCTTGAAAGCGCAAAAAGTGCTGCTGTCATCGAGGACGTAGCGCACTCTCCTTGTTTTAGCGAGCCAAGGGCGGTGGGCTCCACGAATTTACTCCAGAGTTCTCGCTCCGTCCTGGACGCCACTCCGTTTTCATCCTCGTCACCCGCCCGAGAGTTGTCCACGAGGTCCGGGACACACATCAGGTCGTTGACGTGGTACATGAGATCCCCGAGCTCGGCGATGAGGTTGGACCGTTCGCCATCGTGTGAAATCCCGCTCTCCGGGCTCGAACCGTCGACCAAGGCGACGCCATCGATGCTCTCCACCGCCGCTGCGATCCTGTCAACCACTCTTGGCACGTACAAACCCCAGTTCTCCGGCTTGAGCAAATACCGCCTCAGCTCCTTGTCGTGCACTCCGAACACGTTCAACACCACGGTTCTCGCCGCGGCCCTTACCATACTCTCCGGGTGTTCCACGAAACCGACGGCTCTCGTGAACAGAGGAAACGACGCGAGTTTGGCACCCGGCGCGTCTGAGGACTTTTTGTTGCCCCCCCGAACGCCGTCGCCGTAGTCAAAGAAGAACTGAACCGTCGCCGGGTTGAGCTTCAACGAGATGGTCTTCAACAAGGAGATGTAGTAGGCCATTATCTCCTCGTCGTCAAAGTCGAAGTCGCACTCAATGAGCTCGTTGACGTGGTTGTTGCTGAACAGGTAGAACAGCGACGTCTCCAGCTGAATGTTCTGCAGCATGATGGAGAGCGTCTGCAAAAGTTGAAGTGTGAGATGAGACCCTCCGCGGGCGGGTTGGCCCTGCCTGTGGCCCGCACGATGCCGCGCCTGCTGGTTTATGAACCTGGAGAAGTGTGTCAACGTCCGCATCTCGACGAAGGCGTCGAAAAACGTGGGCTCGTTCTGGTCTCCCCAGATCATCAGCTCCGCAATCTCCCTGAAGGTCTCCACTAGCGCGTCGCGGTTCGCGGTGGTGACCGCGGTAGTGCGCGCGACGACGTCATTGAGCCGCCGGAGCTCATCCAGGGTGAACCTATCCTTACGCTTCACTCCATCTTTCACCGCGTTGAGCAGATTAGCGAACATGAGTCCCCCCCACCGCCACCAACCGCCTGCGCCCAGGGGTTCTGACAGGACTGTCTGACTTTTTGCAATGAAGTGTACGAAGGTATTTTACAACGAGCTACTCGAAACTAGCTGGCGACCTCAGGCCTGACCGGTGCCCAGACGACTCCTTCTTCAGTAGTGATACCAGACCTGGAGACGGCGCGAATCCACCGGATCCGCCATCGCTACGCTCGAGTTTCTCCTCCCTCTTCGAAGCGGCCTTGGCGAGGATGGCCGAAACTGCCGATGCGGGGATACTTGGTGGTCCCCTGCCACTAATCCTGCCACTGATCCTGCCACTTCCCACGCTCATCCTCGCGGCTCTATCGCGTTCAAGCGCGGATAACTTAGCAGCGAGTTCATCCTCGCGTCGACGAGAAGCACGAAGCGCCTCCGCCAGCGCAGCCTGCGTCTCCGCCTCTGACATGGACCAGACCGCCTCATTCGCGCTGGTTTCTGCGCAGACAGCCCTCGCAGTCTCCTCAATCGCTCCCCGCACCGCCGCCTCGGCCCTCGCCACCATATCCATAGGATCCATCACGGTACCAGCTCCGTGCTCATGCTCCGTCACGCTCTTCTCGTCCAGATACGCGCCGAACGACGCCTCCAGGTCCGTCGCACTCGATTCCATCTCGTCAATCTCCCGGTGGACATCCGCCGGCACCGGAAACACACCCTGAGGACCCGCAACCCCCAAAGCTCTCTCTAACACACCAACCCTACGCTCAGCACGCAACACGCACTGCCTCTCGCTCTCAAGCGCGGTCATCAGCTCGGCCTCCCTCGTTCTAGCCTTCCTCAATTGTTCATCCCTGTCACCCAAGAGCTGTTTTGTCTCCTCCAGAGTAGCGACAAGGTCCCCGACCGATCCGCGCGGAGTATTCGCTCCGGGTTTAGCGGTGGATATCGCGACACGACCCGCGTGGGGAGTCTTCGCGGGGTCGAGCCCACCTCCCGCGCCTGTTGGGCGCGGGGGAGGTGGTGGAGTTGTCGTTGCGGTCGCATTTTCACCCGCCACTCTCTCGCCAACAACCGGTGACTCCATCCGTGCCGCGGTGAACAGCAACGACTGAAGCTCATCGAGGACGCCGGTTTCAATCGGAGAGAGCGGCGCGGCGGCATGACGCTCGTGCAAACCCTTGGGCTTCAGAGCCGTGCTCTTTGGCCTCTTGGGCGTCCTCCGAGACATTCCGATTACCTTGATGCTGTTCGTGAGCTGTTCGTTGAGCTCCTTGCGGTTGAGCCGCGACTGCTCGACCCAAGCCAGCGTGGATCCGGCCTCGGTGCCCGCAGATGCCGGCGGGACCCTAGTCGACCCATCCCAGCCGGACTTCTTCGGGGACATGCCTCCCTTCGTTGTAGGCGTGCAGCTTTCTGGCTCAACTGGAGTCGCGAGGCGGTTTAATATTCCAGAGAAAGTGTAACTAAGACTCTTACTCCCCACCGACATCGTCGAAATGCGGATCGTAGGCGACCTCGCGATAGCCACCGTGCCTCTCTATTCCCCTGTCGTACTCATCATACGCGTCATCATCGCCTGAGTCGTCCCCGTCGCCTCGATCCACCCAACTGAATCCTCCGCGGTGTCGATCGCCAAACCCGTCATCCCCGCCCCAATCTTCGCGCGAGCCCCCTTCACTGTACGAATCGCTCTCATCCTCCGGGTAATCAGCGTCCGGTGCGTCCTCCCTGTTGGAATCTTGAGAGTCGACGTCGTCGTCGTGGTCGTATTCCCCCGCGAGGCCATCCATCCATTCGAACAGCGCCGCGTCTTCGCTGTTGACGTAAATCATTCCCGCGAGGTTAGCCTTCGCGTCGGAGTCTTCGCCGAATTCGGCGTTGGCACCCTCCTCGTCGTCGTCCGCCCTCACGTACACGTCGTATACGTACTCATCCATGTCATCGCCACCACCAGCCACGCCAGTCTCGCCGGTCGTCCCCGCGGCGTCGGTACCGAGGTACTCTCGCAGCATTGGCGCGTAGTTGCACATGAGCCGCGCCGGATCCTCCCTCGGCTCGTCGGCGATGTCGCTAGAGGGTGGGGCAGGTGCCGCGCCCCGCCGGAGTCCCGCACCAACGGGTTTCCTATTCGCTGGAGATGGCTTCACGGCGGGGGTAGCCTTGTCCTCGTCGCCCACGAGGTCGTACATGCGGAAGTGTCCGCTCATCGCATCGCCGGTTGACCCGCCTCTCGCCGCGTTTGCCGGCCGTGTCAACCGCGTCGCACGCTTCGTCGGATGCGCCGCCGGGTCCACGGCACCATCCGTGGCCGTGGCCGATGAGGTTGACTCACCACCGCCAGATATGTCCTCCTGAGCTCTCTTGCGTGTCGCTGCCTCGACCGTCTGCACGAGCTCCCTCACGCGTCCCTCGTCCTGAGCATCTGCCACGGACAGGGTCATCTGGACGCGTCGGAACCTGCGCCTGCTGGGACGCCCCGTCCCCTCGAGGGGCGCTCGCTCGGATCCTTGGCCTCCTCCGATCGAACTCTGACGTCCGTCGACTGCATCTCCCAGCGCACCAGCCAGGGCCGCATCGAGCTCAGCCGCCAGAGCCGCATCTCGCGCCCGACGTTTCGCGGCGTGGCTCTCCTCGGCCTCCACCACGATGGTGTCCACCGGCGCGAGCTCCCTCTTGCGCTTCACGCGAACGACCACCGGCAGAGCGCTCGCCATGTTCCAACACCCGATGAGACCCCTCGTGCCAATCCACCAGCGCTCCGGCGCGCAGCTGACCCGTGCGAGAGGGACTGAGCGAGAGTACCCCCGGCGTGGTTTTTCTGTACTCCCAGACTGCCAGAGCGCTCTCGAGAGCTCGTGGAAAATCAGCGGGCGCGCTGCCTCTTTGTTTGCCCGGATGGTGGGCGGTGCCCCCGCAGACACAAAAGGCCCGGCGAGCTCCGAGGTGATCGAACTCGCTCCAGGCGCTGGGTTCGAGAGACCTGCTCGATGAGTAGTAGTAACGATAAGGTGCCTATCCGCCGGCCGGGTGCGTCATTAAACCCCGTCTAACCAAGGAGCCGCGCCTTCCGGCATTCTCGCTCCAAAAAACCCCTGGCGCATTTCCTCCCTAACACCTCGTGGAATTCTCCGTCGTATCGCAGGCGGCCGGCCCGGAAAGCAGTGCTACATGATATGGCGCAGCCTCTTCGAGATTGACATGAAGTACGTTCCGATCAAACCGATCGGCAAGGGTGCCTACGGTGTGGTGTGCTCCGCGAAGGACTCGGAGACCGGCGAGAAAGTGGCGATTAAGAAGGTGAGTGAGATCCGCTGGCCAACAACCCCGCGGTGGCCACCCAGCATCTCCCATGTTTTCCAGTTCTTCCTGACTGACTGTACGCGTTCCGAAACTCCAGATATCCAACGCCTTCGACAACGCGACGGACGCGCGAAGGACGCTCCGCGAGATCAAGCTCCTTCGCCGGTTGCAGCACGAGAACATCGTGCTGCTCAAGGACATCATGCGTCCCCCGTCCAAGGATGACTTCAACGACGTCTACCTGGTGTACGAGCTGATGGACACGGACCTCCACCAGATCCTGCGATCGTCTCAGGGCCTCAGCGACGAGCACAGCCAGTATTTCCTGTACCAGATCCTGCGCGGGCTCAAGTACGTTCACACCGCGCAGGTGCTGCACCGCGATTTGAAGCCCAGCAACCTGCTCTTGAACGCGAACTGCGACTTGAAAATATGCGACTTTGGCCTGGCGAGGACGTCGTCGGAGAGGGGGTTCATGACCGAGTACGTGGTCACGCGGTGGTACCGGGCGCCGGAGCTGCTGCTCAGCTGCGAGGATTACACGAGCGCGATTGATATCTGGTCGATGGGGTGCATCCTGGCCGAGATTCTGGGCAGGAAGCCCCTTTTCCCGGGGAAGGACTACATTCATCAGATGCGTCTCATAGTCGAGGTGCTGGGCTCCCCGAACGAGGAGGACTGCGCGTTCATCCAGTCCACCAAGGCGCGAACGTACATCCGCACGCTGCCGCACAGCCCGCAGGTTCGGTGGGACAGGATGTTTCCGAAGGGGAACCCTCAGGCGATCGACCTGCTGGACAAGATGCTCCAGTTCGATCCCAAGAAACGCATAACGGTGGAGCAGGCGCTGGAACACCCTTACCTGGCCGCCCTGCACGATCCGATGGTGGAGCCCGCGTCGGAGCCGGCGCCCTTCGAATTTGAGTTTGAGGATGAGGAGCTGCAGGAGGAGCAGCTTCGCGAGAAGGTGTGGGAGGAGATGCTGAGCTTTCACGGCGAGAGCAGCTTCGGGAAGGGTGGAGGATCGGGGGTTACCCCGATGATGAGTTGAGTCGGCAGTCGCCGGCAGGTACATTATTAATCAAAGTAACGAAATGAGCAGTGCGCCCAGATCGTAAAACAGCAAATACAATTGCTCCGCTTCACAACGGCGAGCACCGGCGTTCGGCGCTGGTCGCCATGTTGTCACTCGTATTTGACCTCGTTCAGGCGAATCCCACGGTCATGCTTGGTGTGCTGGCTCTCCTGATGACTATTAACATGGGAATCTTGCTCGGCGTCGTGCGCGAGCCCCGCGGAGCGAAAGGTGAGTTCAAAACGGGTCTTCCTCAAACTTTCGGCGCGTTACCCCCTCTTCCTTACCCGTCTCCGAGGGAATGGTGCTGACGACGACGAGCTTCGCAGGTGGCACCGGTAAATCGAGGACTCCTCGCTCCTGGAAATCTGTGCTCCTCGTGACCTCGCATCCTGACGATGAGAGCATGTTCTTCGGGCCGACGATTCAAGCGGCGAAGCGCATGGGTGCCCAGGTGCACATCCTGTGTCTGTCCACAGGCGATGCGGATGGGCTCGGCGAAGTCAGGGCCAAGGAACTCGACAGCGCAGGGGCTTATTTGGGTGTCACGTCCGTCGAATTAGTCGACGACTCGGCGCTTCGAGACGGCTTCGACGAGAAGTGGCCCGTGGAGGCTGTGGCGGCTCGGGTTGATGCTGCTGCGAGCAAGGTTGGCGCGGAGACTGTTGTGACGTTTGATGCGGGTGGGGTCTCGGGCCATCCGAATCACACCGCGACGTACCGGGGTGTACTGTACTGGATGCTGAGCGAGGACTACAGGGAGACTCTTCGCGGGGTGAGGCAGGTTTGGTCGCTGGTCACGACAAACACGGTGAGGAAGTTTGCGGGAGTGTGTGACGCCTTTGCCTCGTTCTTCCTTGAGCCCAACGCGATGCTGGCGGCGTCCAACCCGCTGGCGCTGATGCGGGCGATGACGATGCACGCGAGCCAGTTTGTGTGGTACCGGAGACTGTTCGTCGTGTTTTCGAGGTATTCGTACACGAACACGCTGAAGTGCCTCAAGGGTTGATAGATGATAGCAGTTGGTTGACCAGTCGCGTTTTCATTTTCGTCATTTTATGTTGAGTTACAGTCCGTTGTTCGTCCTACAGCGAACAAGGTTCGCCAATCTATCGTTTACATCTGTTCGATCCTGCCACCGGTCAGCGTGCCGCGGAAGCTCGCGTGCTGGATGAAGGCGCGGGCAGGGACCAGAACCCGATGCTACCGTCGTATGACCCGCTGTACACGCTCTCGGCATCCTCCCCCGTGGAGGTGAGCACGCGAACCGCGTCGTCGTGGCCTTCAAACTTCCCCACACACTGGAATGTTTCGGTGTTCCAAAACCTGACCGTGGTGTCGTAGGAGCCACTGATCAGGTGGCCTCGCATCACCGTGAGCGCCAACACAGCCTCCACGTGACCCTCGAGCACGCGAACGCACTCGAGCGACTGCGTATCCCAAACGCGGATGGTCTTATCCCAAGAGCCGCTGTAAAGGTAGCGGCTGTCCGCCGTCAGTACTCTGACGTTATCGTCGTGACCCTCGAAAACACTCACGCACTTGAACGTGTTCGCATCCCAAACCCGAACTGAGTTGTCGTCCGATCCTGAGAAGATGTAGTTGAGCTCGGGCACCGGCGACGCCGCGAGGGCTCTGACCGCGTCAGTGTGACCCTCGAGCACGTGCACGGGCTCCAACGTCTCCGTGTGCCACACCCGCACTGTGTTGTCGTAAGAACCCGAGAACAGGTGCGCGCCGAGGACGCTTAGCGTGCGCACCGGACCGGTGTGACCCTCGAGCACCTTGAGGGGCTTCAGCGTGTTGATGTCGTACGCGCGGAGGGTCGAATCGTAAGAGCCGCTGAAGAGCTTGTCCCCAGCCACCGCCAACGAACGGACGGCGTCCGTGTGCCCGTGCAGTGACTTAATGCGCCTGAATGTGACCAGATCCCACACGCATATGCTGCAGTCGTAGGATCCAGAGAAGAGTTTGCCGTGCCGCTGACTCACCACCAGCGAGAGAACGGGCCTGGTGTGCTCCTCCAGCACGTGGACGCACCGGCGCGTCTTGGTATCCCAAGCGCGGATCGATTTATCCGCGGAGGCGCTAAACAGGTGCCCATCCGTCGCCTCCACCGCCCAAACGATCTCCTCGTGGCCCTCGAGCACGCAGTGGGGGCTGGTCTGCGCGTCGGACTCGCCGTCGGTGCCCCCAACCGCCTTCTCAGTCACGCTAGTGAGCTGCCTGTCGTTGAGCTTGACGTTGTTCGCGGCCGCCCACTCCGAGATGGCGCTACGAAGCGCGAAGTTGGGCAAAAGATCGAGGTTCCTGAGGCGACTGCCCGTGACCGGACACGTCTTGTGTCCCTGCTCCAACCAGCGCTTGATGCTTGGCCTATCGTACGTGTGGCCGGTGGCAACCATCACCGGATCTTTCATGAGCTCCATGGAGACGGGGCACAGGAAGTGGGGAGGTGCCGAGGCGGCTGCGGAGGGCGAGGGTGCCGCCTTGCCGCCGTGATCCTCGACGCCGACCTCCATCTTCGCGTCAACGTTCATGTCTCAACCCCGACCTCACGCGCCGAGAGAAAGAACTAAAACTAGTCTTTCTGGGGGAAAGACGAGGGGTCTAGGGATCCGACGTCCGAGGTTGGGCGCGCCGGTCTAGGCTCGCGCGGGTTCGGGGTCGGGGGTTTGCAGAGCGTGAAAAATGACACGCACCCCTACGCGACGTGCTCCGAAGAGACTCGCGGCGCTCTTTGACTACGCGCTCCTGGTTACCCGGGCTGACCAGCCTTTGAAAACCCACAAAGAGTTGAACGCTGCGCACGGTCCGAGAAAAAGGGACTAGGAACCGACTAGTTCCCAGCGACGGCCGCTTACCGAGAGGTAACTCTAGGAACAACCGGGCCGAGTCTACGGGTCTCGATTTGTATAACTCTTATAAAAAAAAAAGCAAATCAGGAAGCGGCTTCCCGCCAAGAAAAGTCGTCGTCTCGAGGAACAGAGTCTACCAAATCGCGGACGCGAAGCGATGCCGACGGTTTGAAGTGACACATGTCCGCGGTGCTCGTACGGCATCCCTGCGTGCATCGATCCGGCCGTCCCTCGGGCTCTCGCTCGCGTACTCCTCTGTGCCCGGTGGCGACTTCTTCGTCAAAGAGCATGGAGAGCAAGCGGGACTCGGCCAGGTCAGCAGTCGAGGGGCTCTGTGGCTCTGCTGACCTCCTGGTTAAGCGGATCGAGTCTTTCGCCTCGTCGAGGCCGGATATCGAGGGGATCGATAAGCTCGCGCGTGCCGCCGCTCGCGAGCGGGATTTCGCCGCGAGCCTTCTGGAGTCTCCGGACCCACAAAGAGGCATACAGGGGTGCGAAAACAATCTCAGGGGGCTGAGCTTGGAGTTGACGTGCGCAGAGTGGGCGCCCGGGGTGACGGCCGTGCGTAAGCGATTCGCGACTAGGTCGCCTTCCATCGGTGCAAAGCTCGGAGACGACGAGGTGGTGGAGGTGGACGTCGTGGCGCAGGAGGGCTTGCTGTGGATCGAATGCAAGGCGGAGAACGGAGCAATGGCGAGCAACATCGTCCCCCAGGCTTTGGCGTTGAAAACGGTAGCTTCAGCCAGTTGCAATCTTCGATGCTTCGGAAAGGCGCCCAAGGTTGTGGTTTACGCGACAGGAACTCTCGGAGATATCGAGGCAGGTTTCTTGAGTGACGCAGGAATCTCGGTCCTGAGCGCACGGGACGCCAGAATAGAGTCGCTGCCAAAACTCCCTAGGCGAACGTCGACGGCAAACTTGGACATCACCGCGTTATTCGCCCTCGTTTCGAACGTGACGAACGGAGGGGCGACGAGGCCAATTTCTGAAGAAATGAATGTATGGGCCGAACGCAAACCACAACATGCCGCGTGTTTGCGCGCGGAGATAGATGAGCCCCTGAACCTTGAGGCCCAGCTCGCGGCGTACGAAAGGTTAATAGCCCACCCGAGCGTGATTGAGCGTTTCGAAGACATACTGAAAACCGTGGGTGGTCCAAAAGAGCGTCAAAGATGGGAGGAAAGATGGCAGCCTCGGATAAACGTGGTATCCCCTCACCTCGATGGTGACGAGAATACGGAGGACGGAGCTGAGGTACGCAGCTTGGAGGAACGGGCCGCACAGGTCCGGAGCCTGAGTCGTTTGTCGCCACAACAGTTGGACCCATTCGAGCTTGGCGAGGTGGCCATGGCTCGGACTTTCACCGCAAACGGCCGCGCGGTGTCGAGCGCAGCGGAACAGGGCGTGCTTCTCGAGACATACGTACATCGAGCCGTATGGCTCGTGGGACTGTGACGACGACGCTGTGAGTAATTTTTTAGAGAATAAAGAGATGCAAAAGAACACACCTCGACCCCTAAGTTCGTACAGTCGCTCCGCGCAGCGAGGGATGGCGCTCAATGCGCTCGCCGCAGCACGCGTCATGGCGATGAAACTGTCTTCCTCATCTAATGCTCTTAAGCGTCGGGCTGGCGGGCTGGTGGCTGTGGTGTACGTGTCCGAGGGCAAAGACGCCGATGCGGTGAACGTCCTCGAGACCGTCGCTGAGACGGCCTGCCAACAGCACGGCACGCGTGTTTTGAACGTGTTCAGAGACGACGAGTACAACCGCACAGGCTTTACATTAGGCGTTGGCGTCGATAGCCTTGCGGATGTCGCCACCCCGTCTGTCGAACCGCTGAAACAAAGCGCGTTGGCGCTGACCGAGCAGGCACTGAAGACCATCGATCTGAGAAACCACTCCGCGACTCACCCGAGGTGCGGAGCGGTCGATCACATCAGCTGTCACGCTGTTGGCGACGCGCCCGACGAATTGGCAACACAGCTCGCCAAAGGTCTCGGGAAGGGTATCGGCGATCGTTTGAAGGTTCCGGTGCTTCTCTACGGTCTCGCCAGTTCCACGGGGACTCAGCTCGCCGACCTTCGTCGCAAGTACGGGTACTTCAGGAGCACCTCTCAAGACGCGGGCTGGTCAGGAGCCCACCGCGTGGCAGATGGACAAGTCGATGCGGATTTCGGGCCTTCGACTGTACCACCTGAATCGGGAATACTCATGCTCGGCGCCACGCGTTGGGTACGCAACTACAACGTTCCAGTTGTGTTTGGTGGGAAGCGTGGGGTGGACGCCCACGCGGATGCGCTGGCCGTCGCGTCTCGGTTGGCCAGGCGGTTGAGCGAGCGGGGAGGTGGGCTCCCGGGGGTGCAGGCGATGGCACTGACCCACGGGGGTGATCGTACTGGTTCGACGATCGAGGTCGCGTGCAACCTGTTGGACCCCTCGACGTGCGGCCCGGATGCGGTGCAGGCGGAGGTGGAGCGATTGTTCGGCGAGAATGGGGACGGGGTTGAGTGGACCGTCAAACACGGGTACGTCACAAACCTGACGCCGGAGGGCATGTTAGAACAACTAGTGTCGTTTCGTTAGTATTACACGAGTAAAATGAGTGACGGAACAATGTTCACATGATGCTGCAGCCGGCCTGGGCTTGGTCGCGCGCCAGGTGCGGGTACAGGTTCTGCCGGTTCAACACGTCTCCCCCAGTCGAACGCGAGTTGGTGAGCGCCGCCGACGCCTGCATCTCGGCAGCCTGCGCCATTCTGAGCATATGATTCGCTCTGAGGGCCGCGACCTGCTCCTGTACATTGTTGTGCTGAGCGAGAATCGCGAGGACGTCGGGGTTCTGAAGGCCAGCGAGGCCAGGGATACCACCCGGGAGCCCAGCACCTTGCAGTGCGAGGGCGTTCAACCCGGTGTTACCCTGAAGGGCGTTCACCCCGGTGTTACCCTGAACCAAGGCCGCAAGATAAGCCTGTGCGGCGGCAGGCGAGGCGAGATCCGTGGGGTTAGATCTCGTAGGGAAGCCAGCGAGGGACTGCAGGTTGATCCCTCCGTGCTGAGGCAATCCGAGCTTGTTGTCGTCCGCCCCGAGTGGTGCCGTTCCGAAGTTCGCCGCAAAGGCACTCGCCGCGGCTGCCGCAGCTCCCTCCACCGCGCTCTGACCGAAGGGCATCTGACCGAAACCCGGGAAAACACCGTACGGGCTAGTCGACATGATACTCTCGCGAGCCGCAGCCAACGCGCCGACGCCGCCGTCATTATCCGCGACTCCGGGGAACTTGCCTCCAAAGGGGAGCACGAAACCTCCGGGACCCCGGAGGTGGCCAAACTGGCTGAGATCCGCGCCACCCCCAGCTTGCGCAGCCGCCGCCGCGACCGCCTGCAGCGCGACTTCGTTCCGTTTTGCCTTCTTCCCGACGTTTCCGCGGTGTTCGTCGCGCTGCTGCAGCGTCTTGGCCCTGTATCTCAGCTTCTTGCGCAGCAAACGGGTCTCGCACGTCTTGTTGTCGCGATCAAACGCGGACACCGGGTGGAAGGCGCGGCACGCCTGACACTCTCTGCTCGCCTCGCCGCCGTAGGGCAGCGACAACATGCCGTTGTGTTCCGCGCAGGTCAAGGGCATGCGGCTGTTCGCCGTGGGCTGCTTACGGGGGTTCAAGCAGTCGTCCACTTGGCAGCAACCCTTGTACTTGATCGCCTGCTGTCGCAGCAAAATCGCGTGCTGAGCAGCCCGCAACGTGTTCTCGGGGGCCGCAGCGTCCGAGGGATCTGACGCGTCGGCCGAGTTCGCGGCGACGATGGGTTGCGCCCCCGCTGAGTGCTCCTGATCCGCCGAGGTTCCCTCGGGCTCTTTGGCCGGTTCAACCGGAGCACCCGCGGCGTCCGCGGAGGCGTCGCCGTTCGGGACGAGCTTCTCGCCGTCGCCTGGGGCGCCCTCTCGGCTGTCCGTAGGGGCGTCCGCGTTCGCCGCTGGCTCCGGGCGGGGCGACGCGACCGGGTTTTCGCCCTCTTCCTCGGGTTCTTCCGCGCCGACGTCGTTTCCATCACGATTGGCGTTCTCGACGATCTCTCCGCCCTTCTCCGCGACCGCGCCGGGCGCGTTCGCGCCCGAGCGCCCGTTCGAACCTGCCTCGTTCGACACAGCCAACCAGGGTTGCACAGCCCCAATTTCTCCCCCGACGCGTTCTGCGATTTCGTGTCCGCCCTCGTTCCCTTCGTCCTCGGACAGGATCTTCGCGCGTTTCGCCGCCGGCACGTCTGGAGACGTGTCGGCCACCTCGTTCGTGACCATCTTCAGATCTCCTAGCGTGCGCGCGTTGGAGCGCGGAGCCGAGCCGCGGTGATGCTGTCCTTTGGGGTTTTTTGTTTTGACCTCGTCGTCAATAAGAATTGCTCGTTGGGTGATCATGGAGAAGACCAGACAGATATCATGGACAAGGCCGAAATCCTTCTTCGACTGTTTCATTTCTTCTCGGGAGTTATTAGACCCTTACCTTCGACAGGAGACACGTATTTTCTTTCTGGATTGTCTCACAGAAAAAAATCTTTCTGAAAGTTTTTTTCTGAAAGTTCGAAAATGCGCTGTTCTAGCTGTATATGTGTAACTAGTTAGACGAAACTACATCCAGGGTTGGCGAGTGCCACGTGGTGAGTTTGTCATACGGTAATTAAAAGGTAGTGCTGGACGCTCCTCCGCTCAAAGTCAAGGGGCTGTTTCCTCGGGCGGGCGGGCCCGCGATTTTCCACGTCCGGGTGTTTTTCTCATCACGGGAGAGTTTCCCAGTTCGCGCCTTTTCTCCACCCACCGAACCGGCCCAGCACTCTCTGGATCGGCTCTCGCGAGCAGCGCGCGAGATCGTCGCCACGCGCAAAGCATGAATAAAACGTAGGGGCTTGACCATCCCTCAGATGCGGTGCAGGTCGTCCCGGCGATAGGTAGCTCGCGGTCGGGAAGAGATGGACGAGACGGACGAGACCCCGCCCTTCGCCCGTCAACTGCTCGGGCTTCTCGCGGATGACACGCGCTCGAAGGAGTGGTTGGAGACCTTCTGTGATGACCGGGGCGTGAGCGCTGCGACCGCAGAGTCCACTCTTATCCTCGGCACGCTCCTGGCGAGAAGCTGCTCGGTGGGGGACAGAGCAGCGGAGCGACGGGCTGAAGTCGCGCTCGCTCGCGCGGTGTCTCGCAAGATTCTGGTGCCGACCAGCTTGCACGGTGCCGCTCGTCTAGCCGCCGACATCACGTCCCGTTCGGGTCTGCGACTTCACATCGACTCCACGGCCATCGATGGTGTCGGATTGCATCTATGGGCTCGCGAAGCACTTCCCGCGATCGTCGTTGGTTTGATTAGGTCGCGATCCCCGCAGGCCTGGTCTCTGGTCGAGGAGAGCGCCCCTCTGGTTGCCGGCATCGAAGACGCGGACTGGTTCGAAGCTCCGGTGCCACATTCCGACTCGAATGGTGCCGACATTCAATCATACGGACTCACCTCTCTCGTGCGATTGCTGGAATCTCTGCTACGGGAATCCCAAGCCCGTTTCCCCGGAGTCGGCGGCGCGCGTGACGAAACTGCTCGGCTGGAAATTGCAGAGGCAGCCAACCGGGTACTCTTCGCCACTTTGACGGCTGCCCCCGCGGGCGTGCTCGCTTCAGATGGGCCCTGGCGACTGCTTCTCGATATGATTCCCGCGAGATTGGATGGATCGGTCGACACCTTTCGCTCTTCTCCATTCTTTCTGGCAGTCGGTGGCGCTCTTGCGCGCGCATCGTCGGCTGACGAGGAGCGCCGAGCCGAACTGTGTGGCATCATTGAGCGCAAACTGCAGGGATCTATCAAATCACGCACCACGGCCCTGGAACTCTTACGCGTCATTCTGAGCGCGCAGAACCAGCCATTTTTGCAATCGGAAGTCCAGCTGTCTGTGCGCTGGGCGCTGCACGCGGTGTCATCTGCCAAGTTGTCCAGTGACACGGGGACCTCGGAGACGTCTCCACACCAATTAGTGGTTTTGGCGGCGGCCGTCATCATATCTGCCGTATCTTACCTCAGGATATCCGATCTCATCGGTATCCGTGATGGATGGCTGCTTCCGCGCCTACAAGCACAGGCCCTTACTTGGCTTCGCCATGGAGATGGGCACCCTCCGGTTTGCTCTGTCAGGAGTCACGTTTGTATACCGATTCGCGAGAGGCTGCCCATGAACGCAGTGGTCGCTTTATTCCATGCAGATATGGTACTCACCGCATACGTGGATCCGATGGATTTCCGGGCTCGCACGATTCAAGGTGGGATCGAGCTCGGGGTGTCATCGCCGCCGGTGGAAGACAATCATGCTCGTGAAGCCCCGGAGGCCAATCCTCAAGAAAAAACATTAATTGCCGACTCGAGTGAGAGGTGGGGCTTCTTGATCGGTTACGCGGTGATGACTGTGCTCGCGAACCTGTTGCAGAAGTGCCTCAGTATGGAGTATCATCGTGACGTCGCGGAACAAAACAGTCTCGGTCACGAAGGGAAGGGTGGTTTCAGAGTGGGGTTGACATCGCCTGATCTCTACCGAGCGATCCTTCACCGCCTTTCTCACATGTTGGCTCTCCAGCGTGGGATCGAGAAGGACACTACCATTCAGAGTACCGACCGCTCGGTTCGCTCGAGCGAGACCGATCTTTTTGCAAGTGCCGTTGCATCATTACCATCTGTTCAGGTGGACACTTGGCTTTCTGCGGTTGAAAGTGTTTTCGCCGAGGATGATTCGCAGGCAGCAATAGTTGTGAATCATGCGTACGCAGATGTACCCGACGTCGAACCTCAGTTGCAAGCAGGTATCTTGACACACGCAGCCCGTGCTGTCGCCGCATCTGCAGCTCTTGGTCAATCTTGTTCAGGGCATACGCAGTCATGGATTGCTGACCCTCGCTTCATCATTCAAGAAATGGTGAGCAGAGATATCCTCAGTAAGGCACTAAAACTCGCAGAACGTCTCGCACCGAATGTCTCAGTCTCTTCGTCCAGTGGGTTTCGACTGGGCAGTGCAGGGGGGGATTTGACGAATCGCTATCAGATGCTGGCGGAACGTCTGTCTGCACCACGAGTTGAAAAGGAGCTGGTTGCAAACAGTGGGGCAGTGAGCTACTCCGCAGGTAAGAGATATGGTCAATGGGCAGAAACCTCTTCCGCAGTGCGTGCGACTATTGTGACTGCATGCTTTCAATTGTGCACGATTGCCGCCAATGTCCCTGCCTCTCCTGCGCTCGAGTCATCAGTGCTGTGCTCGTTGGCTGCCCCCGCGTTTCATTTAGATTCGTGGAGCGCAGAAAATGGAACCATCGGTGTTGTTGGTGGTCACGATGCTGACATCGTCGAGAGCAGACGTCTAAGTATACTCCAATGGGTAATCGCACGAGCCAACGAGTGCACCGCCCTTCATCCTGCTGCGGCAGCATTACGATTAGGAGCCACATTAATCTTGGGACTGTCGCCTGAATCTGCATCCGCGTTCACGCCGATGATCGTGACTGCGCATGCATCAGTTGCTCTGTGGGGTCAGGTTGACGCAAACGCCGATGACATGCAATCTCTTAAAGGTACATCGGATTATTCCTCGGGAGATGCACTGATGTTTGCTCAAGAAATCTCAAAGGGCATGAAGACCGGCACTCAATTCAGCGCTTTCGTGCATCTGCTTCAACGTGAAAGCAAGCTCACTATGGCGGCAACACAAACTTATCCTTTTGAACGGTCACAACGCACTGAACTCCTCCAAGTGGCACATCATCTTGCATTTGCGCACAATGGGCCTGATGCTGCCATATCGGTGATAGCTGACGTCATCCATGTGGTCTCATCCACAAAAGATAGCCTTCCGGCGTCGGCTTCAGCCACTGCTCTTTCTGTGACTCTGTGTCTTCTTTCAGCTCACGTGCGTCATGCAGTTTGTGAATCTCGTGAAGATACCATCAACTTTCGTGATGTCGGCACAATTGACACTGGGGTGAACAATAGATTATCGCGTGCGGGCCAGTTGATGGTACACGCGATGGATGCTGCTTTGTTGCTGATAAAGAGGATGTGCCGAAAGGCTGACGCGATGCGCTCACTCAGGCTAACGTATCTCTCGGCTGCGGAGGTCACAGATATGATCTGTGCCGTCAATATCTCGCTAACATCCCTTACTTCAACCAGCATGTGGATGCCTTTGGGAGTGAAACCAAACGCTTCGAAGCGTGGCAAATTTGACGACGCACTTCAAGCAGTATATCGCAGCAGCGGCAAGCTTGGCGCGACTCTTGAAATTTCTGCAGGCGATGGCTATTCGAAAACCGTGGAGCGCGAAACTGAGCATCTTAGGTCGAATCGTGTCTCACTCCGTGCGGCTGCGTCACTTCGCGGTGGTGCCCGCCTGTACGAACGTTCAGCAGAGGATGATGCAGGAAGTGCGCTGATCGCTAACAAGCACCGAGGTGCTCGTCGAAAATTCCGCAAAGCCCACTGGGTCGATTTCGCAGCTGAGGAGCCCTCATCGGATGACGGGGCGGGAGAAGGCGACGATGATGACGGCGACGACGACGGAATGTTTTGTGTCCGACCCAATGGCGATGGGATACAAGGTTGGAATATGAAGGGGAAGTCCCCAATGAAACACAGCAGGGTTGAAAAACCAGTAGAGCAGATTGAATAGCTTTAGAAAGTCTACTTTGGTAGTCGACATCACAACTAGAATTGCGCATCGGCTTGAAAGTCAGAGATGTTTCCACGACACGCGAAGTAAAACAGATGGTTCGTCCGAATCCAGGTCGGGGTACGGCAATATTTCTGCTGAAGTCGCCCCCAGAGATTGCGCGCATTCAATGAACTTTGAGTAAGTCCCCAGAGCTCGCTCCTTCTCCGGTTCACAAATCACAACCACCCCGTCTTCATCCAACAAATGTTTGCATGTTTTCGCAAGCATCGCAGCAGTCGTTGGATCATACAAACAATCAGCCCCCAGTACCACATCCGCCGACTGCGCCAAAGCACCAAGAGGAGCTCCCCAGTCGAGAACCGCGCCTGCGACACCTTGACTTGATGTTGAGATGTCATTGACGCTGTGCACCTCCAGTCCATTGAGTTGGGCTGAAGATAACGCACAGTGTATCGCCAGAGGTTCCCTGTCACAGAAAATCACCCGAGCACCTTGTGTCACGGCTGCACAAAGCCCAACGTAACCGAGTCCGCAACCCACCTCGACGACTACCTTCGAGTTCTTTCCTCCTCTCAGACTGAAAGAAGGAAGTGCATCTGCTTGCACTAAGTTCGATAGATCGGATGCGGTCTTCCACACCCGCCCCCAAGATGGGTCCGCGTCGTCAGAGCCCACCTGTTCGTACCAGTCCCAAAGCTCGTCAACACCGGGAGGCTTGACGACACGCATCGATGCCTCACTCTGCCATCGCATCGTTGCTTCAACGAGAGGAGGCAACTGCTCTGTCCCTGAGGTCAACCATAAGACGTCATCGTCCTCGACGTTCTCGAGCGCCCTGACGCGAACTCTTCGTCTGTTTTCGGATGCGTGCGACGTATATCGCACCCATACCCTCCACGGTGCCGCAAGCGTGAGGGGAGCCATGCATGGACTCTTTCTGTCGTTTGGACCTAACCTGTCCGCTGTGATTTGAAGCGGTCAACTTCCGATAATTATATATTCCTTATTTCCATCATGGCAGTTTGCCTGTGCCTCTGAAATCCGCAGTTAAAAAGCATGGGATATTTTCGTCATTATTGAGAGGCGCCCCCGGCTTCACTGGTCACCCGCTTACTCTAGCGTTGCCGAGGGTGCGGGGACGATGAAGTTTGGCCACCAATTCACGCAGATAATAGAAGCGACGCACCCCAACATCAGCGACCAGGTAGGAGAAGGAACCACTGGGACCCGCGCACGAACCGCTTCCCCCCGCTAAAAAACTCGCCCCACCCCTTCGCACCCACAGTTCCTGTGCTACAAGAAGCTGAAGAAGTGCCTGAACAACATCCCGGAGAAAACCGAGCCGGTTACAAATGCGGATGCGACCTTGAAACCCGGAGAGAAGCGCAAGCTCACGGAGGAGCAGAGAATATTCGTGAAGACGCTTAACGCCGAGTTACAGAAGTTCAATAAGTTCTTCATGAACGCGGAGGAGGACTTCGTTATCAAGGACTCTATGTTGGAGCGTGGGTACAGAGAGGTCGTCAACAAGGACGGAACGCGCGCGGAGAGCTTCACGATGAAAAAATACAGAAAATCCTGCAAGGACTTTGCGGATTTCCACGGCGAGCTCGTCCTGATGGAGCACTGGGTGGGCCTGAACTACACCGCGCTGGTGAAGATCCTGAAGAAGCACGACAAGCGCTCGAACCTTTCGCTTCGCTCGCCCTTCCTCATCAGCGTCCTGCAGCAGCCATTCTACAGCACTGATGTTCTCTCGGAGATCATCACTAAAACGGAGGCCAGGTTCCGCAAGCTTAATGCCATGATGCCTGAGGGAGGGTTGCCTGTTGAGCTTCAGCGCAGAGAGGGAGCACGGGAGCACAGGGAGGAGAAGGAGGATGAATCTGAGAGCGACAGCAGCGATGGAGAGGGGGACAAGTCACAGGGCCCTCAGGATCGTACGAAGGCGGCGATGGAGTGTTGGGACGGACTAAAAAACTCTGACTCGTGCAAACGGCCGCTGGGGGACATTCCATCAGTCTTCGCCAAGAAGCCGAAACCGTAGGAGATAAGATCATCACATTCATTCAACTCGACATTCACAAACCCAACTCAACGAACGCGATCACTCCTTTTCTTCTATCCACTCGGGGTTCGGCTTCAAGATCACAACGCCTTCGAGCACAGAGGCGATTGCGATGTACTTTTCAGTCGCAAGCTCTGCCCTGTCACCTGCCGAGAGAAGCACAGGTGTGGTGTGCGTCTGGAATCCTGTGATTGTCTTGGGGCGACCAGCCTGCCCCACGACATCAACTGCCTGACCAACACGCACCGCGACAGGTAGAGGTTTACCTTCCTCGTCCACGGTCATCAGCATGCGAGGCTGTGCTGCGACAAAGAGATAATAAAGCATGTAATGGTGCTTGCCCAGAATTGTGTGCTTCATGTCAAGCATCGCAAACGCGACGGTGATGAGCCCAGCCAAGGCAACATTCGAGTGCAGAGAGCGGTCCGAGTGCGAAGGAGAGAGGGTCAAAAGCCCTTTCCCCATGTGGACGAGGCCCTGTGCCACTCGAACAAGGAACAGAAGAGAAGGATCCTTGTAATAATAGCTTGATAGCTGGCGGAGCTGACTCGCAAGGCGCGCATTGTTCGTGCCAGCGCCGACAATACCCAGAGCGAGGCTGGCAGCCTGCGCGACATCCTCGTTACTGTCATGGCTCAAACGACCAAGTACATCGGTAACGTTGAGTTTGGGGTTTGAGATGTGTAGCAACGCGAGACCCACAGGGCAAGCCTTTCGAACCGCGGCGTCACCGTACTGAATGAGGTGGTCATACGCGCGCACCGCCATGTCCGATCCAAGCTCCTCCGCTGAGGCGATGAGGGCCACGCCGAGGGCGGCAATGGATTGCGGCTCGTATTTCCACTCTTGAGACTCGCCTTCGGCGCCCTCATTGGCATCGTCGCCATCAAGTTCAGGGTGCTCACCGCAGCGCGCCAGGAGGGCCTGCACCTTGAGAACGTTTCCACTTCCGGCGTAAGCGCAAGCCTCGAGGGTGGTCTGGAGGAATTCGCTGATGCGTGGTGGCAAAGTCTTGGCCACCTCAAGCGTAGCTTCGACCTCACCCTGACGCTGCAAGAAAATGAGGCCGAGACCAAGGCAGAGGAAATGAGCAAACGGGTCCTCCAAGTCTTTCTCCGGGCGAAGCATAAGAGCCTGCACGATTGCCTGCACGCATTCCTCATGGCAGGTGCCGACGAAAACTAGACCCAGGGAGAGCGCCGCGAACGCCGCAACATCGATAGGCGTGGAGTCATCCGTCACAACGGGAACCAACAACTCCTGGACCTCCTCCTTCTGGCACCCGGCGTACGCCAGGCCGAGACCCATGATTGCACCAATGCGCACGGAGGAGTTCTCCTTGTTAACGCTCTCGTACAGCAGACCGTACGCTGGATCGCAGTCGTTTCTAACGTTAACGTTGATGAGACCGACCGCGAGAAGACCACCGGCCACAACCTGCTGCTCCATGCTGTAGAGGTAGTTGTCCACTCGAGGAAGACCATCTTCCACGTCCCAGAGTAAAATTGATCCGAGGCTCGCCGCGGCAGACATCTTCCCGTGATCCTTGTTCTTGAAGATCCAGCTCACGTTTGACCCCGCGCCCGAAGACGCAGCCTCGCCCTCTCCTTCTCCTTCTGAGGCGGTGAGCAGCTTGTCCTGCCCGAATCCAGCATTCACAAACGCGTTCACAAACGTTGCAGCCAGGTTGGCGCGGGCGCTGTCCACGGCAGCTCCAGCCGGTGCACGCCCCTCCATCAGGTGCGTCTTGTAGATGTCCTCAGGCAGTTTGGCCTCCATGACGTCAAGGTCTCTGCCCAGAGTCAAGTAGTTTGCGCTGAGGTTCGAGTTGCTCATGATATTTTGAAGCTCCTCAAGCTCGTCCCCATCCTCGATCTCGCAAGGCCCCTCGTCCAACCTAAGCGGATGGCCGTGACGCGCGAGCATGTAGCAAAGCTGTCGCTTCTCCAGCTTGTCGTTGGACGCGATGAACGTCTTCTCCATGTAATCTTGCAGTCCAAGACGGCAGGCGACGCGCATCGCGTCGGTCAGCTTGCCGACCTTCATGAAGATCTCGTGGGCAACCTTCAGCACCACGGAATCCTCAGGTTCTGGCAGATAGCTCGAGCAGCTGAAAAGATAGAGGCACGTGCGGGCGTAGTTCCCCTCGTTCACGTGAGGAGCGAGCAGATCAAGTCGCTCGACCTCGATGAGGAGATCCACAGCCTCGGGCTCAGCGTTGTGCTTCATGTGGAAGGGGATGACCTCACTCACGAGTCCAAAAAGATCCTCAACGTCAGTGTCCTTTCCTTCCTTGGCGCTCTCATCCTGGCGACGGTGGAACTCTGTGCCGATCTCAGCAGCCAGGTTGCGGACGTACTGCGCAGATGAAAAACAGAGAATCAGTGGGTGTACGTAAACCGCGAGGAGTCGTGATTGCGATTGATGTGTATTCAGAGACGCGCGATGGAAAAATACGGGAGCGATCTCAGATCTGGGCAGAAAGCAGAAGACAGGCACTCACCTCGTGACCCCAAGTGCCGATATCTTCGTTAGATCCAAGGAGCCTGTACTTCAACGACTCGGGCATCGCGTCATGAATCGGTGCATCGGTCATGGCGAGCAGGGAGATGATGTCAGCAAGTAGCTTCTTGTTTTCACCAGGTTTGAGCTTTGCGTAGGTGTCCTTGAGGGTTTGAAGGTGGGGACGAAGGAACTTGAGCGGCTTCGGAACGCTCGTCATGGAGCTGCGAGGAACGAAGAGGATCGGATGCTGTCAGTGTATGCGTCGTGGATCGGTTCCTGTATTACGACGGGGAATCCTTCGTGGTTCGCGCGCACACGCGCCAGATCACGCGAGCGGGCGTGGAACGGTACTCACCTCGTGGCTGACTTGATCTCGCTCCTCATCGTCTCCATCGCCAGCTTTGCGACACCGGCCTTGGGGTCGGCGCTCCTCACGACCATCAGTTCGAGATTTTCTTTGAGCGCCATATCCTCTTCGGAGAGCTCGACTTCCTTCTGCTCATCCTTCTTGTCGGCAGCCTTGCCTCCCTTCTCGGCCCCGTCCTTTTTCTTCTCCTCGGCTGCCTTTTCGCCCATCTTCTCCGGACGAAGGGTGGTTGCCTGAAGGCGACCTCCGCTCTCTCTTACTCCTTCGGGCGTTAACCTCGCCGCCTCACGACACGGGCAGTCCCTGTGCGTCCAGAAGCACGCCTCGTACCCGAGACAGGCGCTGAGGCTTCTGATCTTGGTCTGGAGGACTCGGATCGGGAAGGTCAAGTTTTTCCGTTCAAATTGCTGATGCGACGACGGTAACTGTATTTCACCTAAAACCGGATTTAAATTAGACAATTGCGGGTTGTGTCTGTTTGCATATGTCATGAAATAATTAATTATTGTTTCCAAATCACTCTACTCTGCTCGACTCGCCAGTTCGTCTATCCTCCTAAACTGCCATGGCCATCGCACGTTGTACAGGAACGGCCGGAGGTCAAACCTATTGTCCTCAGGCGAGTAGTTCTCCGCGTGATATGACGGCGTCAGCGTGGTCATCTTGTGACGGTTGCAGGAGTAGTAGAAGAAGAAGCTCTTCACCTTTGCGGCAATCTCCTTGGGTGACGACCTGTCCTTCCACTCGTGCAACAGTCGCTTGAACATCTCAACCGGTCCGAGCCTCGATATTTTGCGCAAGCGACCGTATACTCCGAGCTCTTCGTACGTCATCCCCATATCCTCTTCGTCTGTTTGAACGTAGTCATCGCGGATGGGTTCCAACTCAGCGGTGGGTGGTGCTTCTTCAACCTCCGCGAGAGTCGGGTAGCCCAACCTGTTAGCCCCCCAACGCAGGAACGAGCGAAGGTCTCCCTTGCTGATGCCACCGATGGGATTGACATCCGCTGACGAGCAGTCATACTTCGTCATGTATCCGCGAAGTCCCTCGTCCACGTTTGCACTTCCAAGAACCAATAAGAACCCGCCACGCCCTCGAACCCAAGGCATCAGTTGAGCCAGCACAAAAGAAAGGACCATGCGTATCCTCGCCTGGATGTTCTGCAGAGCTAAGTTTTCCACATTGCTACCTCCGTCGACCTTGAACTTAGGTGTCTTCATTGTCACAGAGGTGAAAAATGCAACGACCGCAGCGACGACGGTATCGATCCTCACATCAAGATGGGAAGCCCCAATCTCAGCAGCCAGCGCGGAGGAACGACTCCTCGTTGCAGCGCTGCTGTTCTCGCTGCCCAGGTAGACCGTCTGAAATAAGAGCCGGGCCAGCTCTTCCGCGGAGGGAAGAGATGCATTTCCGTCAATTTGGGCAATTCGGCGAACGTCGGCAGCGGCTACTTCATCCCCTGCTACTGCTGCTGCTATTGCGAGCTGACACATCGAACCAACAATGGCAGCCGTCGAGGAGCTGTCGGCTCCACCAGAAAGGGGCAAGAGATATCCACTTGCACCCGAGCGGCGAAGATAATCCCAAAGCCAACACGCCGGTCCGAGCGCAATTTCTTCCTGGGGTGAATGATAGCGAATCTCACACGGGGAGTGTGGCATCCGGGAGATATCATCACTCGGGCATAAACTGTACGGGACACGTATCATCGGATACTTGTCACTCGCTGAGGCTTGTACCGCCATGCTCTGGAAAGCACCGCGAAATCCAACCACAGCATCTAGGTCAACGTTAGCAGTCACCACCTCGACTTCTTGAATCGCAAACTGTTCTCCTTGTGCGACGATTTCTCCGTTCACCGCGATGCACGCGCATCCGTCGTAATAAAGGCGCCCACCGTCGCACCCGCGTTGGTTCGCATACATATAAACGCCGCCGCACTTTCCCGTAGCCGAACGAATGAGATCCATCCGAGTGTTTAGCTTACGAAGCTGATGATGACTGCCGCTGCCGTTGCTGATGATCTCCACTCCGTTCAGTGCCATCTGAATATGCGGGGCGGCTGGGGTGAACAGTTCTTCACAAGTCTCACTTGCCAAGCTAGAGTCGAGGAATTCAAGTGCCGCATCGCCGAAGGGAACGCGGGACTGGCCGGTAACAGCAGCGACCGCGGGAGGTAACTGATGGTCCTCGATCTTCTTCGGGTGCTGCCAGGCCGTAAACCAGCGCGTTTCTCTGTAGTTTCCGTCGTTGGCGAGGCAGAGCTTGGGGCGAATAAAGAGAATCTTGCGGTTCAGCACAAAGACTCTGCAATTATACCGCACCCCTCCGTGAATGACGGGCATGCCGACGTCGCAGACTATGTCATCCGTCTCATCTCCACTAAGCAGGTCGGCAAGGGATTCCCAAGAGTGTTCCGTCGTGTCCAGTTCCAAGAAGTGGTCTTCGCAGCCATATCCCGGCAACTCGAGCTCGGGTCCGACGCGGTATCGGGCACCCCTCCCTTTGGCTATCGATATCGACGACTTGACGCGAGCCAGGTTACCTTCGAAGTCCAACGCCCATTGGTTGAGAGCGCAGGTGGCGAGACACGTCACTCTCATCGTGAGCGAATTCCGCTTCACGTGGGGCTCGTAGCCCTGAGTCGCCCCGTGCGACTTCAGACTGTCACCCACGAATCGCACTGCGTAAAAATAGTGCTAACGGAGAGCTTTGCTTATTTTTTCCTTGCGCAGGCGCGGGGCGGTGTTGGTCGCCGGGCCGGAAGATGATTAACACCGCGATCGCTCTCTCGTCGCGACTCTCTTTGACACCATCGCTGGTCTCGAAGTCACGGGCCGGTTCAAACGGCACAGGTGCAGCGCGGAGGGGCCAACTCCAGGTGATCGCCGCAAAAAAGAACAAGCGGAAGGAAGAACGTAAGGCTCAGAAGAGAGCCGAGACCAAAGCACTCTTGGAGAAGCGGGATGCAAACAAGGAGGAAGAACCCGCCGATGCACCTGTATCTTCCGGCCCTCAGCCCTACGAAGCCACCGCGACGGTGATGCAATCCTTGACAATCTGTGGATCCTACAAGGATAAAACTGGAGATAAACTCCTTGACGGTGCCATCCTGGTCCAAGAGGCTGCCGAGACGCTGTGGAACGCTCCCTTCGTTTGCGCGAGTCACGATGCGTCTGATGTTTTCAACTACGGAAATAAAGCTGCTCTTTCGCTGTGGCAGCTCTCCTGGGACGAATTCGTTGGCCTGCCGTCCACCAAGTCCGCTGAGGATGACCAGACCGTCCAGTCTGAGCGAAGGGAGCTTTTGGATAGGGCGGCAAAAGATGGCTACATCAAAGACTACAGCGGTATCAGACAGACGAGCGACGGTCGTAAGTTTAAAATCAATGGAGCGACTGTGTGGACCATCACCGATAAAGACGGCAACAAGACTGGACAGGCGGTCAGATTCGACACTTTCTCCTGGGTGGGAGACGACGGCGAGGAGGAGGAGATGATGGTCTGCGAGGGTGGTGAAATAGTGTCCAAGAAATCCATCGCCGCCGACGCCGCCTCGGATCCGAAAGATGTTCCTTCGGAGGCAGAAGTAGCCGAGGCTTCCGCCGCGGTCGAAGCACAGGCGGCTGAGGTGAGGCGACTCAAGGAGGAGGATGGCCTTGATAACTCTTCGCCGGAAATCCAGGCTGGTGTGGCGTCTCTGATGGAGAAGAAGGCCGTATTGGCGGATCTGGAAGAGAGAATAGCGGCAGCAGCTGACGCCTGATCGATTTAGGCGGCGGTGGCGCGCGTTTAGACCTGAATATCCACCCGGCCACCTGATAAAGGTAACCGGAAACGCCAAAAACAGTGCAGCAGTTCAGACGTTTCGTTTCCCGTATTTTCGAGTGTGCCGAGCCGCTTCCGTCCCAACTTCTCTGCTTGAGGTGGACCGTGACCTTCATATGTGCTGCATCACGCTCGCAAACTTTTGCAGTGCATCGTAGATATCCAGCTGGACACAGGACTATTACTGCTAGTTCGTCCCTAGCCCACGATACCGGCGAAGAAGCATGACGGTCTTCCAGATGACGCTTCAGCCATTCGGGACCTTGAACTCCCTGCGGGGCCGTTTCATGATCCCGTGCGCCGTCACGACCCTCCTTCGGGTTGGATTATTTTCTCCGAAGAATTCGTTCATCTACAAGACACTCGGTAAGATGCGTCGCGACGTTCCCGATCCCGTAACCGATCTCGACCTTTGGCGGCTCTCAGTCGTATCGCGGTCCCGCCTTGATGTACCTGGAATGGAACACTGACTCTAAACGTCCTGGCCCCCAGATTGGTGCACCGTCTTGCTGGCAGCAGGTACGATGATGTTCAGCATGATCTATTTCGTCATGCTCGAGACGGAAAGATACGGGAAACTTCGCTCGGTGTTTGACTCGCGTCCTTGGAGGAACAGGGAAAACGCGTACCTTCCTGCAAGCTCGGCGTCGCCCGTCTCAGGAGCAGCAAACCGGTGCCCCTTCTCAAAGAAGCTGGCGAGGGGAGTCTGCCCCATCTGCTGCTCGTGCACATCGAAAGATGGTTTTCACCATGGCGATCCAAAACGATTACACGACACAGTAGGAATCGCGATGATCGAGTACGACATGGCTCGCAAAGCTGCAGAGGGGAGTGAAAGTCCACTGACGGCCCGCGTCCACCTGGATACCCTCGTGAGCTACCGAGGAAACTACCTCTTCGGAACAATCAGTCCATCTTGCAAGGGCTGTTTCATTAAGACGTGGTGCTGGAACGTCGCGTATCGTATGACTTGGCAATCATCGATCCTGGCTTTCAACGCCATGCTCTGCACTTTCATCTTCTATGCAGACATCAGCATATTCTACGCTGACCTCAAAAACATGCTTCTGTGCATATCAGCTTTTTTCTCCGTGTCGACTCTGTGCGTGCAAATCACAATTCTAGCCACTGCGGTGGTTTTCATCATTGAGCACCCGTTCATGGACGACGATGCGCTGCCGAAGTTGTTGATGGTGCGCAATAAACTAGTCATGAAGTGGATTCACTATTTTGCACTGCCGTCGGCAAAGTTTGGAGTCCCGGCAACCAGGAAATATTGGAGTTGGTTGACCAAAACTGACGCAAAGCAGCAAAAGTGAATCGTGCGCGTGAAAGGAGTTCGACCTTCGAAATCGTGCTCTACTATCTACATTCGTACCATCTACGCTTTAGCGTCGCTGAACATTTCTTGTATTATCGAGACCCTCTCAACATTCAGAACATTAGCGAACACTTCGCGAAATCATCGATCAGCTTATCAGTCCTTTTATACCCTGTTCTGCTCCAGGTTGCCTCCACAGCGTTCAATCGCACCTTTTGATCGCAGAGAGCTGTTGCCACAATGGGTAAGAGACGCGGCGGAGGAGGCGGAGGAGGCGGCGGTGGAAGCGCGGGCGGGGGAAAGCCCGGCTCGGGTGTAACTTATCAACGACAGCTGCCAAAGTTTCTGCAACAGCACGCACACCTGCTCGGAACCAAGGAAGACGTCGCCCAACAGAGCGAAGATTATTTCGCTGACTCAGAGAAACTGTCCAAGTACGGCGACGAGGACGATGTTGCCGGTGCAGCAAGGAGAGGTCTCGGATCACACGGTGCACCTGTGAACCATCACAAAGCGGATGCAATGTCGAAAGCGTTTGGTATATCTGCGGACGATGAAGAACAAAAGCGAATGTCTCAGGAGGAGAAGGCAAAAGGGAATCGGGCCTTCAGTGAAAAGCGATACGAAGACGCCGTGAAGCACTTCACAGTGTGCATTAAACTGGACCCCAAAAATCAGGTGTTCTATTCGAACCGTTCGGCTGCATACCTTGCGTTGAAGGTGGGATCATACTCTCCGGTTCTAACCCAACTTCTGTGCTCACTTGCTTTGCTTTCCCAGGAAAATGAGTCTGCCCTCGCGGATGGTCGTTCCGCTTTGAAACTCGACGCTGATTGGATGAAAGGTCACGTTCGGGTGGGCGCTGCATACATGGCTATGCATAGGTACACAGATGCACGAGAGAGCTACGAGCGAGCCCTGGCGCTGGATGAAGGAAACGAACAGATAGCAAAAAATCTCAGGGATGCACAGGACGCCGAGGAAACCTCGCTGGCAAAAGGAAAGTTTTTCTTCCAAAGCAGCAAGCGGAAGCGGACTGGTTCTGCTGTTCCAGCAGGGACGAGACTGCAGGACAAAAAACTGTTGTCGTTCGACGATGACGAATAATCGCTGCTTCACTGTATCAAAGGACTCTAAAGAATCGCTCAGCTAGTCGACAGCTAGTCCAGCTCTGTTATAGATTTCTCGGGCATCTTTGATTCCGCGTCATCGTCATCCTCCATTTCCTCTAATCGCTTTCGCATCTGACGCAGCTTGACTGCTTTTTTCTTTCGTTCCTGTTCTCGTAGAGCCTTCTGCATGCGGGGTATCTTGTATAGGTCCTCAAGATTCGTGATGATAGGGACATCCGGGTTCTCCCTGGTCATCCTTTCTTCTTCTGTTTCTTTCTCGTCCTCATCTGTGCTTGCCCAACCGCCGTCATCCCCGTCAAGGGTCAGGTATTCTTGTTGTGCAATATCCTCCCACAATTTAACCTGGATGAAAATGGAAATGTCAACAACTAATAGACTGATAGCCTGGAATGCATCGTTACTACATCATGAATTTCACTTACTTGGTCACTTGGCGGCGGATCTGAGACTATGTTTCCCTCGATCACCTCGATAGCACTTTCGTTTTCTCCTGAGCTGGGCGAGGACGTGACTCGAACCTGACAAGGGTTAATAATTGATTAAGCGTTAAAATATACCACCTTTGTATCTGAAACCAATATTGACGCACCTCAAGGGAGTATGGGCTCTCGCCGATGGATATCCCACACGATTCAACAGTCAACCGATAATATCCAACACTAGTTGGCGTGTAAGTCACAAAGTAGTGTCCAGCCTCAGTCTCCACAATATCGAAGTCACAGATCTCGTTCGTGCTTGATACGATCTTGATATCCAGCGGAAGATATTCACTGATTCTCCCGAGGACTGCATTTCCGAATCTGTCGAGTGCTTCTACAGAGAAACATGCCTTTGCACCAAGCTCAGCAACACGATATCCTTTGCCCTTGATGCAACAACGTCTCGGGAAAGGGCGACCAGGAAGGACTTTCACAACATAAGGAGAATCTGCGACATGCTCATCAGCGCCAATCATTACTGAGCACGTGTACACCCCAGCAACCTTCGTGGAAAACTTTACCGTATAACTGCCATCATCGTGATCAGTTATTTCTGCAAATGTGCTCTCTTTTGTATCGCTGTTTTCAAAGCACACGTAGAAATCATCACCACCGTTCATTCGCCTGCGCATGTGCATGAATGTTTGAACGAACCTCATACGAGTGCTGGTCGTCGATGGATGAAAAGTTACTCACTTGTTTTTGAGCTCATCTCGAGCTTCAATGACAAATACACTTGCTTCTCCGGCAATTCCTCTACTAAGTCCAGGGCCGTGCACCCTTGTGAATGTCGGGTCTGCCGTGCTCTGAAGCCAACAATCGTCTTCCCATTCACCCCTAAATTTGGTTCCGTCGGCATACGAGCAAACGCCGTAGCCGTGACGCATGTCTTTGGCCCATTCTCCCTGTTGTCACTCCTTCGGTAAATTTAGGAAAACTTGGCAAACACAGTGCACACGTACGTTGTAAACTTCTTTTGTCGTTGCATCAGTGAATTTCCCCTTCCCATGTCGTTTCCCGTTCGTCCACTGACCTTCAAATACGGATCTACATCGCGAGGTGACAGTCAGAGAGGATATAACGAGGTGATACATCGGTTCATGGGTTTCCATTCTCACCCGTCGGGATACAATCGCTTTCCGTTGCCATCTTCGGCTCCATGTTTCCACTGACCTTGATAGCGACCGCCAGAGATTGATTTTGAGGTCCCGTATCCTTCTTTCGCGTCATGCTTCCACATTCCTTCAAATACTTCCTCGGTATCCTGATACTTTCCGTTTCCGTGCCTGCGAATCGAAAGTATAACGAAGATGATTACTTGAACCCCATTTAGGGCAGGGCAGGTCGAGCTCACCTTTCGTCGTTTTGCCACTCGCCATCGTACGAAGCGCCGTCAGAGTAAACGCACTTTCCCTTTCCATGGCGGGCATTTTCGAACCACGAGCCGGTGTACTTGTAAGCTCCTGAGATATGGAACGTTCCCTGTCCGTGACGCATTTGGCCCTTCCATCGACCGTCGTACTCCAGAGATCCATCCGCGGAGGAGTATTTACCGGATACTTGCATGCCCTCCGAAAAGTTTCCCTGGAAGTAGCTGTTGTCCGCGTACGTGTACCGACCATTACCATCCATGGCATTGTTCTTCCACTCACCCTCGTACACGTCCCCGTCAGAGAAAATCTGCTTCCCCCAGCCCCAACGTAGATCTTGTTTCCATTCGCCTTCGTACTTGTCCCCGTTGACGTATATGCACACGCCCTGACCTTCGGCTTTGTCAATCACCCAGGCGCCGTCGTACTCCAGTCCACTGACATATCTGAGCAGGCCTCTTCCGTGGCGCTTGTCATCTTTCCACTCCCCATCGTAAATATCCCCGTTGGAACATTGATGAAGGCCCCTGCCATTTCTGATTCCCTCGATTGCTTCTCCCTGGTTTGGTCGGGAGAGGGTCCGGGGTCAGATTCTGTGTCAAGTGTTGTTACTCACAAGATGAGCGGGGTTCGGCTGCGGGAGCGGGAGTATCTGACCCGCACGATGTGAATCTCACCTTGTAAACGTCTCCGTTTGTGTAATTGAGCTTGACGTCGTTCAAAAAGCTGGGATTGTCGAAGTCGGCAGGGTGCCCAACAGTCCCTTTCGCCGCCTCCCCCTCCTCCTCCTCCTCCTCCCCATCTTCCGGTTCGTTCTCACCGAGCATCGACTGCAAGCGGGCCACTTCCTTGCGCAGCTCGTCCGTCGACAGCGAGTTCACACCAGGGCCGTCTTCATCGTCGATATCGTCCATGATGATGGCCATGCTTGAGTAGAATGCGCTCGCTGTTTCCAGTGACGGCTTCTCGATAGCGACGTGTGCAAGACTTGGAGGCGAGCGTTGTTGACGACGTTTGGTCTCCTTTCCCAAGATCCATGATGCAGATTGATTCAGCAGTTCAGATTCTCGACTGAAAAAATGTCGAAAAAATGGCAAAATCAAACGTCAGCGGTGGCTGGGAGGTGTTCAAGGGAGGCGTGAGTCCGCATGACAGTCACTCGGCTCAGCGGCGCGCTCGCCCATGAAGGGCGACATAGCGTGTGTCGTTTGTGGTGACAAGAGCGCGAAATACAAGTGTCCCGTTTGTCGCGCGCCGTACTGCTCCGTTCCCTGCTGCCGCACGCACAAAGGTGAGCGCCCCTCGCAACCTGCGAAATTATCACTCCCGACGAACAAACGAACGCGCGAACCAAACCTCACCTCCCACCTCCGCCCTGCCGATCCTCAGAAATATCTTGCTCGAAGCCTGAAGTCGAGCGTGCAAGTGCGGGCGAGGAGGGCGGCGGAGCGAGCCCAGTAGCAGCAGCAAAGGTCACGGAACCTTCTCAGCGACCGAGGGCGAAGTTGCCCACCGAAGAAGACACCGAAGACGAGGACGGAGCTAGACTTAGGCGCGAGCACCTCATCTCCATCGCGTCGAGCGACTTGATTCGCAAGGCTCTCTGTGACGAGCGTCTCGTGCAGACTCTCACTCACATCGACGCGTCTTCTCAAGCGGAACAGGCCCTCGACGCAGCCTGCGAGGACCAAGGATTCCGCGAGTTCACCGAGAACGTTTTGAACATCTTAGATCCAAAGCCTTGAGCTTCCGCGTCTCTCGATTCCAAGATGTTCAAGAAGTTCAAGGAGAAGACGACGGAGTTGAAAGATAGGGCTAAGAAGAAAGTGAACGATGCGACAGAGCAGAGCAGAAGGTTTCGGGAAAACATGGAGTCAATCACAGGTGTTGACAAAGCTCGCGAGCGCTTCGCACAATCTCGGAATCCAATCGGCAGCAGCAGCTCCGCCGCTAGACTTGGCGCGTTTTCCGGAGCTGCCACCGCCCCATCGTCGCTTAGCGACACCTTTTCGAAGATTGGTGCGAGTCCCTATGAAACCAACGGCAATGAGACAGGAAGGTCGAAAGCTGAGATGAGCACCGCAGCTCCCGCCCAGACGAGGAATGGAGGCGAAGTACAGTCCGAGGTCACCCAGGGTTCTAGCTCTGCTCCTGCTGATGAAATCATCTCGACACTCGAACCCGGGTTTTACCTGCCAGAGGATGAATTCGACCCCCTTAGACATGTTCTACAGTCGATCGCAGACGCACGTGGGGATTTTACGACGGACACGCTTCACAAGGAAGAGGAACAACTGTCGACAGTCGTCGAGGCGGTGTCAACCCTTCTTTCAAAACAAGTTCTTGATCATTACGGCGAGTTCGTACAAGGAATGAGCAACATCACTGAGCTGACCAATAACCTGGAGCAGAGTTTCGTCATCGTGAAGAATGGACGCAGAAACCTTTCTTCAGCCTCGGATAACGTTGCAGATGCCCTTCGAATTGCAGAGTCCCAGACGCGGAAAAAATCGTTGATCTCAACCCTAAACATGCTTGTACGCGTCCAGGAATGCCAAGGATTGGAGGCCAAGATCAAGGATAGTCTGGAATCATATTCGTTTACAAAGGCTGTCAATGAATATGTTGCAGCCCAAAGAACATTGCATGCCCTTGATGGACTCAGTTGTGCAGAAAGCTTCAGGCAGGACCTGCGCTCACTGCTCTGGGATTTGGTTGCAAAAATGGAGGGGGTTTTGTTTGCAACATGTGGGGATTTTCAACCCTCGGCCTATCAGCCACTTTTCGATGCCTACCAATTACTTGGGGAGCAAGTCAAGCCGTTGGGCGATAAGGTGCAAGAATGTTTCCTGCGTGCTGTTGAAAGCCAAACAGAGCGGGTCCTGAGAAGTTACTCATTCCGCAAAGGAGGCGTAGCAGTAGCAGAGCGGCATGAGGACACAGCTGCGCAGGATGCTAAGATTGGATACAAAGAACTTTGTCAGCAATTGTCGCCAACACAGTTCTTTCCGTGTTTCCAAAAGACTTTGGAAGTTCTCTTCGATCTTTTATGCAGTCATCATACAATGTTGCGATGGCACGAAGACGAAAAGCAGACGATGCAAACTGGTGACGGACACGAGAGAGTTCAAGCGTGTGAAGCTGTCGTTGCAGCACTCGTCCGCAGTCGCCGAGCTATTGCAGATATGGCAGGAGCTCGTATCTCTGCTCTGTTGCAGGCATCCTCTGCCCCATCGTCAGGCCAATTTAAGGCTGTCCTTGATTGGGCTCGAGCTTTCATCGGAGTGGCTGAAGCATTCTCAGGCACGCAAGCCTCTGCCCTTAGAGGCCATCTCGAGCGCGCTGGAGATCGTTACTTCGAGTCGTTGCATGCACAGCGCCTCGAGGCTTTAAGTCAAATGTTTGGGCGTGAGATGTGGGCGAGGCTCCCTGAAGCGGCTGTGCAGCAAGCACGCACGGCACTACGCGCAGCCGCATCTCGCGGGCAGGGTGGTGGGGGTCAATTTTTTGGAGTTGCAGCTTTCGGTGGTGTGGCTGAGGATGGCAGTGGATTCAACTCTTGGATGGAGAAAGGCAATCCATTTGCAGAGGGGAGAGCTATATCGGACGATTCTCCATTGTCATTCAATGATGGAGAAGGTAGATCAGGGGACAAGGCCCTTGGGGCTGAGGACCCTGCTGGAGAAGCTGAAGAGGAAGAGGAGAACGCAGAAGTGCGCGCAGCATACATTGATGAAGATGAAGACTCAGATGAGAATGAATCCATCGATGGAGGTTTCAAACGAAATGGACGTGTATCAAGAAATGCAGCGACAGGGTTTTCTGCCCTCGGTGGGACAGATGGAGATGGAAAAGGACTTTCGGCGCAACACCCAACGCTAACAGCTTCATCTCTGTATCTGCTCCAGAGCGTCGCTGAATATCTGCGGCTAATGCGGGTTCTCACGCCATCGATGCCTGTCATCTTCCAGGGTTTTTGCTCTTTATTCGAGAGGACTATGGTGCATATCTTCGGTGTTTTCGGCCAACATGCAGCCCTCGAGCGGGATTCTGATAAGTTAACACCACGGTTGCGCTCCATTCTTGTCCAGGCTATGAATGGTTCAACTTTGGCTTCGTTTACGCCAGCAGTAGGTGAGGGAGTTGGTGCAGAAGCATCGAGTGTCTTATCCTCTGGGAATCTTTATGGATTGAAGGAGCGTGCAGTTGCACTTGAATCTCTTGCGTGTATTGCAGACGAGCTGAAGCGCCTCAAACCAGGTCTCAAGCAAGCGCTGCCCCACAAAGAAGAACAGAAACTTGAGCGTTTCTTTGGTCAGACAATCAGCAGCGTAGAAGATCTGCGGGAGCACGTATATCGTCATGTCACAGGTTTGCTTCTCAACCTCTCATGGGTAGCCGAGACTATCGGGGACAGCGATAAGCTGAGCGACAAATTAAAGGTCGGCAAGTATGCAAAGAAGGAGATCTCGACAGATCACTCCAAGTGGGTGGATGATCTATCGGCTGAGCTGACCCAATTCGGTGCAAAACTTGCCTGTGCTGATGTAACTGCAGAAGCACTGGTGATGCTTTGGGATTTTGCTATAGCTGAAACAGCGTCTGCAATCGTGGATGGATTCTCTCGAGTGCGTAAGTGTTCTTCAGAAGGTCGTGCTGGCATGATTCTTGATGTCCAGATGCTCCACGGGAACATCCGTCACATGGCACCTCAAGGGACCAAGGAGGACTTCCGAATAGTCGACACGTACGTCAAGGCTTTCTACACGCCACAAGAGGAGATGAAACATTTTTGCCAGACGCACCTAGAGTTTACACAAACACAGAAGGTGGCCCTGATCAATCAGATGGCAGGAGCATTTGGCTGGGCTTCATCTGTAAAGAGTGAACTGATAGCGGGAATAGGGGCAAACGATTTATTGTGAAAGGAACAATCTTCCAACCCAGAGACAACTGAACCTGTGAGACCACCACACACGATACACCTTACATGCCATTACAAACAGAGAACCCACGCAGATCACCCAACCTTGCCATTCGAGTTCGCCTACGCAGGTCGTCGAGTTCTCTTGCAGCATCTCTCTCCTTGCTCTCGCGGTTGTCAATATTTCTACACTCCTGTTCTTTTGCCTCTCTGATACGGTAGAGCTTCATAACTGGCTCGGGCAAGTCTTGATAATTTTTCGCGCAATCGTCAAACGTTATTTTGAAGCTGTCTCGGAATAAACTTGTCCAGTCCGAGGCATTGTGATCGAGAGGCTTTGCGAAAAGCTCGATATTCATTTTCTGCAAATAAATGGTGAGAATACCTTCATCTTCATCGAGATCCCAGACGGATTCCTCAGTGATGATGCGGTGCTGGAGACAGCCTTCCAAAAAAATTTGCCCGGTCGCAACGTTTGAGATTTTGAGGCTTTCGCTGGAAATGAAAACATCGATCTCTTTCGCTTTGACTGGGAGATTGGAGACCATGATGCGGATTTCAGAGGCGGACTGCTGCCAGCGATGCGATTGATCCGATGCCTGAAACCAAACCTTCTCGTCCGTTTCGTTGTAATGGACGCGAGCCATGCAAAAAGGATGTTTGTCAACACGCTCGACCGGAGTGCCATCGAAATTAACGCGTGAATAGGTCCTGCCAGTAAAACAGCGCGCTAAGACTGAAAAAAGAACAAAACTGAATTCGCAAGTCGTCCTACTTGTAAGGTAGCTCGATTTCGGAGGATGGCTTAGAAGCCTCGACGATTGAGGACGATTGAATCTCATTGGACATGCGCTCTTCAACTGACTGAATCTGAAAAACAAGCAAAGATTACGCGCTGCGAAATAAAGGAGAATATCGCGTTTGTCGCACCAATTCGCTTTGAATTTGTACTTTCTCGATGATAGCTGAAAACATGAATTTAGAAAGTCGACGCGCGATATTAAAAAGCATAAACCATTTACCAGAGTGATCTGTAAAGGGCCCAAGCTCTTCAAGATTGACGGACTGTACATCTCGGACATAAGCCTGAAGCAAAAACATTTTCAGCGCTTCTAAAAGGATTCAGATTGCTGATCCAACCTTTGCACGGTCTTCATCATCGCCAATATGAAAATGGTAACCAATCTATCCACAGGTGCGTAAGTATAACTAACGCGTCTTTAGCGAACAAAGCGCACCTTTACTTGCTTCTCCTCTGCAATAGTCGCCAATGAAACGTTTTCAATGAGAACGTCGCGAGCATTGCATGCCTATATTTTGGTACCCATAAGTTTACATTGGGCCAAAACGAATGTCAGTCAAATCAACTCACAGATTTTGCTGCTATCTTTTCCGCGAACGCCTTTCTAAGCGATGAATTGAACGCTGCAAGCTTTTGCTCCCGGAGGAAAACCGTTCCCTGGTTCACGCTGCGTAATTACACGCCGTTTGTACAGAAGTAAACGAGGCGTACCTTGACTTGAAGCAATAATGATCCAATTTTTTTCGCAATGCTTTCCTGATGATACTTATCAGACATACTGTTTGGAAGTTGTTTATTCTTGGCGCACCGGGACGCCATACTTTGCCGCAAGCTCTTGCTGGTTAACGGCGTTGAGTACTTCACCCGTTTCCTCATTGTTGAGTCCCTCAAGAATAGAATCGAATTTGTCTTGGTACTCGCCATTGTCATCGTCATCCTGTGGGATGTAGTAATGTCTTGACATGAATATAACGCGATCATCGGATTGCATACCAGATTAGCTGCAATTTTAAAACATTTAGCAGCCTTGACGGGATCCTTTGCTTCTTCTGGGCATCCGCGTTTCCCCGCTTCATACGCAAGTCCTTGAATATACCATGCCAAGCATCTAACGCGGAAGATTATCACCCTGGATGACATTGTTAATATTTTTAACTCTGAGCCGTGAACGTCAGTGAAATTGCTTACTCTATTGGCGGTTTGTTTGATGTCGGGCCGTGGTTCATCGTTTTGTTAATCGACTCTTTGCTTTCCGCTGTGTGTTCGTTCATTCTTTTCAACGCGGCCTGCCAATATTACAGTAAAAATTGGGAAGTGAGAGCGGACATTTTTCCCAAAAATATTTTTGCATTCGCACCTGACAGTCGGCGATAGCTTGATTAGAGCAGTTCGCCTCCTGAAACATTGAAGCTCGCTGCGCAAATTTTCGATGTTCAGTGCGGAAACGTCATTTATCTCGAGTCATAAATCCTCACCATCAGGTAAGCGATGGTAACACTCATTGGTTCGAGGGCCCATTTGGTTATGTATCCGACGAAATCTTTTGCAAATGGAGCCCCAGATTGCCTGAAATACCGCCAGACAGACACTCGTCAAATAACCTGAAAAAAAAATTCCGCTCGAGTAATCCCACCATGATTTTATGTGACAGAACATCGCCTCTCGTTTCTCTTGGTCGGCTACAGTTTGCATACTCGGTGGAGCAATGAGACCTCTGGACTCGTATGCCTTGAGCTCAAACAAAACAAAATCTGCAACTTGCTCTCGTGTCATAAGCCCTGTCGTTTCCTGAGACAGCACACCAAGTGGTCAACGATTCGTTTGCAACATCTTTTGACGAACGCGTCACTTACTTTAACAGCGCGTCTGTACTCTTCCTCGTTGATGCTGCTTTTCTCGGGGACCAAACCATACGACATTTTGAACGCCTCTAGAGCCTTTGTTTTGAATAATTGAGACGTTTTTAATCTCGAGCTCAGGAACATGTGTCAGCTCACCTCATTGTATCGCCTCAAGGCTTTCAGCGCAGCGCTGTTTGTGTGTTTGGAGAGCGAGTGTTGGATGAGTCGAGACCTTGTGTGCATTTAAAAAGCTCCGCGCGAAACATGCATACTTACGCTTTACGCCACCATGCTTTGTGCCATCCCGGCTGCACTTCACACGCCTCCTGCGCATCGGTTAAAGCCAGCTCAAACTTCCTCGCCTATCGGAACAAAAGCTCAGCGATTCGGTCCCGAAGACAAGTACCGTAGTTTACGCACCTTGGCATACGCGAGCGAACGATTGCTGTAGACCACGTGCAGCTGCTCATACTTCGGGGGCACTAGATTCAGGCACTCGGTGTACCTGGGTTTGGTGGGAAGGAATTCGTCAAGCTTTCGGTCTCCCACAGAAAAGTCACCAGGTGCTCACTTGATGTACGCATCCCGCGCGTTACCCGCCTTCAAGGCCGAGTCAGCTTGGTTCTTGACATAATTTGCCTTCATGGACCTATTTCAAAGGGCGAGCGTGGGTAGGCTGTGTTAGTCGCTATCACGATACTTCCATGTACCAGGCGTCTTCTGCCTCCGTCGGCCTGGCTCATCCGTCGACGGGACTCGGCGACGAAGGCGATCGACCGGTCTCTCCCGATGTGTGCTGGGCATCTCTCACCTGAAGTCATCATCACCTGAGAATCGCTCGGTAGAGGACATGGCGAGACTGCTCCTGCGGTGACCTCACTGGGATGCTCGTGATGCTTTCGATGGTTGTGCCCTGTAACGATGTGCAGCATTGGAACGAAAAACGCTCGCTCTTTTGGGCTCCCGTTAAAACGAAGTCAGTTCGCTTGCACTTTCTCTGATCTCTGATCTATCTGACAGTGAACCAGTCAGAAAAAGCATCCATCCATCCCATCCCGTTTGATTTTGCCATTTTCCAGCAGGCCAGTCGATCCCTTTTCCATCATTTGGATTTTGGACCGACTGGCTCTTTTGGTTTGAGGATGCAGCATCGAGCTCGTCCGAGGAGACACACTCGCCTCGCGCTGGCGCGATGGAGTCGGCTAAAGCAAAGAATCCAGTTGGCGGCGACGATGAGGAAGTGTCCGTGGGTATTGAGTGCTATGCGAATTCCGCGTCGGGGTTCCAGGCTATCCTCAAGGAGCGTTACACTGACTTCATAGTGAACGAGATTGGCCTGGACGGCGAAGTGGTCCACCTCACGTCCTTGGACGCGGCGGTCGACGAAGAGATCGACAGTAAGGAGCAAGAAAAGAGGCAGAAGACTACTGTGCAACCAAGTGTAACTCAGGACGTGCCCGCTGATCCAACCGCTCAAGAGCGAGATGCGCAAGCTCCGCGCGACGATGTCGAGAAGGCACCTGCGGCGGCGGCGGCAACGCCAAGCGAAACGCAGGGCGAAGGCACGGATGCCAAGTTTGAGCAAGCCGAAGAAACGGATTTCTCTACACAGATAGAGAATGCAGTCACCGACTTTACTAAGCTCGCCGGTGCCGCGGAGGCTGAGCGGCTGAAGCAGTTCCTCGAGCAGCCTGGGGTCCTGTCACCTGCGCCGGAGGGGAAGCCTGGTCCTTCCCCGTTGATTTTGGCGTCAAGCAACGACAAGGCGTATCGCACAAGCATGCACGGATTTTTCAACTCGCACTTCCAGTTGACGACTGACACAGTCGCGCCGTCCGCTGACGAGGAAGCCTCTGGTCCGGTTAAAAAGGATTCGAAGCGACCCAGTCTGTGTATCCGAGTCCACCCGAGGAAGCCCGCGAACAGCAAAGGCGGCGGCAACGGAGGACAGAAACGCAGTCGCGAAGGAGACGCTGGCTGGGAAGGCCACAGGCGATGGCCGGCCAACCTGCCGCAATACCTTGAATTCACCCTCTGTAAAGTAAACAAGGACACCGGGGATGCTATCGGCGTGTTGTCCCGGATTCTCCATGTGAAACCAAGGTCTTTCGGGTTTGCGGGCACCAAGGACAGGCGCGGCGTGACAAGTCAACGAGTCACCATATTTAAAGTACGCGCCGCTCGAATGGCGAAGTTGAGGCTTCATGGTATGAATATCGGCAATTATCGTTACGTAGGTCGTGATTTACGTCTCGGCGACTTGAAGGGGAACTTGTTCACGTTGACCCTCAGGGGAATACAGGAAGGATCACAGCAGAGTATATCTGAGGCAGTCAGGACGCTTCGCTCGAGTGGTTTCATCAACTACTTTGGACTGCAGAGATTCGGTAGCCACTCGATTGGCACGCACGAAGTTGGCGCGGCGTTGTTGCGAGGTGCTTGGGAAGAAGCGGTTGACCTCATCTTGAGACCACGTGACGGAGACAAACCTCAGATCGCTATGGCTCGGTCCATTTTTAAGGAGCAAGGAAATGCGGCAGCAGCTCTCAAACACATGCCGACATGGTGCGTTGCTGAACACAGCCTCCTCGAAGGATTGTCAAAGGCACAAAAAAATGACTATGTCAGCGCTTTTAGTTCTATCCCGCGCACGACTCGTAAGATGTATGTTCATGCATATCAGGTGAGAAATTTCTTCCTTGTCGGTTCACTGAAACAATCGTTGAACGTTTCTGTTTCTTTTCTCGCAGAGCTATTTGTGGAATCGGGCTGCCAGTGAGCGTGTCCGTAGACATGGACTCCAACGTGTTGTTGCTGGAGATCTCATTGTAGACACCGGTTGCCAGACGGATATCGAAAATGAAGACGGTGATAATGACTGGATATTTTCGAGTGTTCGCGAAGTCACACCTGAGGAAGCCTCATCTGGTGTATTCAGCATCACAGATGTCGTGCTCCCTTTACCTGGAACACGAGTGATCTATTCTGATTTTGTGCAAGAAATATACGAGGAAATCTGCAAAATAGATGGGGTGCAACTCGTTGGGTTTGCACACTCAGTGAGGGAATATTCTTTTGGGTATCTGACGGGTGCGTATCGGCGGCTGGTGACAAAGCTAGACAAGGTGAAATTTGACTTCGTGAAATATTCGGATCCAGCTGCAGATCTAGCCGAGACAGACTTGGCGCGATTGCAACCCGTGCAGAGTGATGCGGTGAAACCGGCGGGTGAAGATGAGGACGGAGAGCTACTGGCGCTTCGACTGAGTTTCGCGTTGCCAACAGCTTCATACGCAACCATGGCTATCCGTGAACTCATGAAAGCATCCTCTTCTCAGGCGTCCCACAAGGCTGCGACACTATCTGCGAATCAGGCAGCAGCGGATTAGGTGCTGATTTTAGCAAGCTGCCAGTCCCCTGGGTAGTGCAATCTAACTTGAGAGTAATTCTGTATAAAAGTTCACCAATTAACTCTTGAGCTTTTCACTTCGTCACCTCGCGGGCGGCTGCCGCGTGGATATGGCAGTAAGCGTGTGTGTGTGTTTTGTTGAGTTCCCTCCTCCTCCAGCTATCACTCGCTAGGAGGTCTGAGTAATATGACTAGAGCCTGTCGATGTTTCGCATCTTCTGCGCTTGTCCCGAACGTGACGAAGAGAGGCGGCGGTCGAATTCATCACGTCAGAGGGACTTCTCGGCGCGGGGTATACCCGCGCGCTGTCCATGAGGGAGGCTTACAGCAGGGTACAATCGAAGAAATACAAGAACTACACGCAGAGCTACCTTTCACTTCAGAGCTTTGGACCACGTTCTTTGAGAAGTACTGGCAGAAAGAGCCGGTGGTCATACGCGGGGGCCTGCCAGCAGAGTTATGCATGCCCATTGACAACGATGAGCTCGCTGGACTTGCATGTGAAACTGAGTTCAGACCCCGAGTAATTAGGAAAGGGGATACAGATCCATCAAGCTGGTCTCTGGATATCGGTCCTTTCTCCGAGGATGAACTTCAGAGCCTTCCGTCTGATGGTTCTTGGTGTTTGTTGCTCAACGACTTGGAAAAGCACGTTCCTGAGTTCATGGATGTGCTCAACCTGTTCGACCACTTTCCACGTTGGCGCGTTGCAGATGTTCAGGCGAGTATATCTAGCGACGGCGGCAGCGTTGGAGCGCATTCTGATCAGTTCGACGTGTTTCTGATTCAAGGAACTGGTCGTAAGCGATGGTCAATATCAGACAGTGCGGAGTACGTGCCTGATAACGACAAAGCTTTCTTCCCAGAGGCTGAGGTGAGGGTGTTGAAAGATTTTCAGCCACAATCGTGCAGCTTACTTGAGCAGGGTGACATCCTTTACCTTCCTCCGAAAGTCGCTCATCATGGTGTGGCAGAGGGCTGTGACTCTGTTTGTTCGACGTTCAGCGTTGGATTTCTTGCCCCTACGCATGATGAGTTGGTGCTATCCTACGCACAAGCGTCTGTAGACACTCATGATGGCTCACAACGCTGGCGTGACCCATGGCTGAAACCCCAGGATAATGTCGGAGAAATTTCGGCAGAAGCAGTAGCACACGCTGCCGACATCATTCGACAGTCAATGCCCAAGAATGAGGCAGACATTGCGCGCTGGTTTGGGTGTCACGCGACGCAAAGTTTTGGTTTTGACCCGTCTGCAACGATGCCAGACGAGGACTTGTCTGCTGATGAACTCGTCGTCCAACTGGCCGAAGAGGGTTTATTGCAACGCCGCGCAGATGTAAAGTTTGCATTCGTGCAGGAAGTTAAGGATGGTAGCCTTACAGGTGGCTTGTTCTTCGCAGCTGGAAACGTGTGGTCGTTGCAGTCAGCTGCGAGCATCGAACTCGCGCGCCACGTGGCAAACCATGACGAAGTCATCGCTGAGGATTGGATAGAAAGTGGTGATACGACCGCGTATGACATGGATAGCGAAGCAAAGTCGCTTTTGCATGATCTCTTCAGCAGTGGACTGATCTACTTCAGTTAGTACTTCATAGAGCTAGCTAGTAATTCGAAGTAATTCGAACTGCCTGATCAATCTGCCTCACCCAGGCCCGCTTTCTGATCTTCCCGCGATGTTGGTCCAGCAGACTTGTTGCCCTCCGCATTCTGTCTCAACACATCACCAGGCGAGGGTAAAGGTCGAGAGCCACCCCCGGTGATCGTGGTCTTGTTTATTTCCATGCCAGCTCCCCAACCCCCCACTGGTGCATCCGAATAGCTAGCCGGGTCCATCGGATCGATGCCTCCAGACGCCGCTTTTCGTGCTGCTCTTTGTGCTACCTGAGCTCTGCTGCTTGGAACTGGATTCGCGACCTTTGCGATCGGGCGATTCGACAAGCTCGACGGCCCGATTCCGGGGCTATCGACATAGATCCCAGGTCTCTTTGCCACAACTACCACGCTCGGTGGTTTCTGCTTCGGAGGTGGCTTCACCGCTTCAGGCACTTGCTGTCCTGGGATCGGTTTGTGTAAAATACGACTGCAGTGTAGGCAGAACCCGTGTGCGTGGACAAGGCCCCGTCCAAAACCCCCACATCCGCGACACCGTTTCATGTTAGCCACTATCGCTGCGTCCACCGGTCGATCCCATGACGTGACCTGAATGCGAAAGGAGGGTGAGAGGTCGAGTCAGAGCTGCGGGACTACATGGCGAAGACGAGGATGGGTACAACATCTTACCGACGTGAACGGATTGCAATAATATGTTCGGCCAGTTTGCGGATCCAAAGCTGATTTCCAACCTGGAGGGAGAGGATCTTCCTCCGCCTTCACCTCTTTCTTGGCGGCCTGTTCCGTAGGACGAACCCATGAGGAGATGCCCAAAGTCGCATTGTAGTAATAAGGCTTCCTGTATTTTGCGTCCAATGTCTCCTTCCAACCGGATGGAAGTGGCGGACTTGCATCGGAAGGTGAAAGGGAGGGCTCCTCCGCGCTGTTCCCTGCATCCTCACTCACTCCATTTGTATTCACTTTAATGCCCCTCGCAAGAAGACGCTTCTTCAGCAGCGGCGGCAGGTCTCTCTGGGGGCAACGGAAGGGACGGTGGATCGATCAGCCGGGTGGTGCCAACCACCGAGAAGGTCGGGTAGAGTCGCTGAAGCTTACCTTGTCACCGCCCGCGGCTTCAGAGTCTGCCGCGGTCGCTGTTTGTGTGTCGGTCGGGTCCTCCGGACCTCTCTTCATCGTTGCCGACTAGGTGTACGGAGAAGTGCAAGAGAACCCGCACAAGTTGAGGGTGGCGGAAAATAATATCACGGCGTGCGGCGATACGAGGTCCGAGGCTCGCAAAGGTTTTTCACACGCGGGTTTGTCACACTTTGGGACGCCGCCGACGCGAGCAAAACACTGTATCGACAACGCTGGGTTCGACGTTCATTTCTCATAACACCTATGCCGAACATGGGAAAGATGGCGGTGGGGATCGCTGCGCTGGTGGTGGTCCTCTGTCCTCCCTGCTTTGCAAACCTGGAGGACGACAAAAAGTTGCAGACGGTACTGTGTTCGAGTTCTGAGTGGTCGCTTTCGGAGACTTTGGTGACCGCTCCGCTGCTCGGTAGCTACAACGTGACGAGTACTTCTTCGCTCCTTTCGCGTTTCATCCCCGTCGCTGGAACCCTGAAGGTGAGTGGACTCTGTTCTCCAAAAGTGTTTAGCACTCCCTTCCGTCGTTTTGCGCACTCTTCGCCTGATGTCAAGTCCATGTCCCTCCACCTCAATAATCAAAGTACACTTGCAGCGATGACGATGATAACGGTAACATGACAGTCGAGGCGTTTCTTCGCATGGATGAGTCCACCGCGCCACGGAACACGCTTCGCTACGTGGCGACGGCTGCAATAAACGGCACGACTGTACGGCATATTGTAGTCGAGTCATCCGAACAGAACTATGTAGGGAGAACGCTGGTCCGTGACGTCAAGTTCGACTCGGAGACATCAAAGCTCGTGCTCGCCCCAAAGGAAAAATTCCTCGGAGCTTCATTCGCCCTCGTTTGGATGCCTTCAACCCGCTAGCAAAGTAGCAGGTCTCAATAAAAAAAAAGTGCAAGGTGTCCGTTTCGGCATTTTCTGGTTTCCGCAAAACGCCCTTTTCGAGACTTCCCATAATTCAGTCATTGAAGGGCGCCTCTGCGGCCGGGTTCTGGTGTTGCACAGCCGACAAAATATCGTCACACGCTCCCAACACTATGGCGGAGCTGCCAACTCCGCCGTCGCTGCTCGATGAGGTGAACCCTCGCCTTGTGGTGGCAGTCACGCGCTCGCAAAAAAGGAAGAGAGAAGTGGAGCGGGCCCTCGTCACGGTGAGTTCGTTATTCGGCGCCCCATCTTCCGCCGGCTTGTGTCAGCGTGCGGCAGCCTTCGAGCCGAAGCAGGGTTCGTATGCGCCGAAGATATGGACGTCAGAGGCAGCGCGACGCGTACGGGATACTCGCCGGATGTTTCTTCCCCTCGATACGACGCCCTTGCAGCCCAAAGCTCGAAAGATCCTTTTCCGCCTCGTCCCTAAAAACGCGTTTTTCCCCATGTTCCCTTTTCTGTAGGAGCGCAAGGCGTCCGGCGCGTCGGCTGAAGCTCTGGAAACTTCCGCGAGGGCTACTTCTTCGAAAGGCACTGGTAGCTCGGTGAAAGTTCACCAGTCGCCTCCGCACCGCCCGGACAGTAAAGACGGCCACTTGCAGTACGAGCTCGGTGAGAGCATCACTCCCGTGTACAAGATTCTTGCACCGCTCGGTGAAGGCACGTTTGGTCGGGTACTGGAGTGTTGGGACAGGAAGTCTCGCAGCTATTGCGCGGTGAAAATCATTCGAAACGTGCAAAAGTACCGAGACGCCGCTATGATAGAGATCGATGTGCTGAAGACCGTGCAAAAGTCAGATCCAGAGGGGAGGTACAACTGCATCATGCTGGGGAATTGGTTCGACTACCGCGGGCACATCTGCATGGTTTTTGAAAAGTGTGGCCTCAGCCTGTTCGAGTTTCTGAGGAAGAACCATTACAAGCCGTTCTCCCCGTATCTTGTGCAAACGTTCGGTCGACAGCTCCTTCGTGCGGTGGCTTTCCTTCACACGCTCAAGTTGGTCCACACGGATTTGAAGCCAGAGAACATTCTCTTGCTGTCGAGTGCGTATCAACGTGTGCCTGTGTCCTCAGGTAGCAAGTTCACGAAGCGCGTCCCCATGGACTCGACGATCAGGCTGATTGATTTTGGGAGCGCGACTTTCGAGAACCAGTATCATTCCACCGTCGTGTCGACCCGTCATTACAGAGCCCCGGAGGTTATCCTTGGAATGGGCTGGTCGTACCCCTGTGACGTTTGGAGTGTGGGTTGCATTTTGATTGAACTGCTCACGGGTGACGCTCTCTTTCAGACTCACGAGAACCTCGAGCATCTCGCTATGATGCAGGTGGTACTCGGACCTATCCATCGAGATGTCATCAAGCGTGCCGACAAGCACGCTCAGAAATATTTCAGGGATGGGGCGGAGCTCAATTGGCCCGAAGGAAGTCAGAGCGCAGAGAGCACGCGAGCAGTGGGGAAAATGAAAAGGTTGAAGGACATCGTCTGCTCCCGAGTCGATGGCGCATCTGCTGCTCACTTCACTGACCTTTTGCTCAAGTTATTGGCATTCGCGCCCGAGGATAGGATCACGCCGGACAAAGCCCTCGAGCACTCGGCTTTTCGCATCGAGCTGCCGTCGGAGGAACTCATCATGCCGACGAACGTTCATCGGACGTCCTCTCCTCGCGTAGACCAGTCCAGGAGCGGGAACAGTCACCAGCGCGCAAGCAAGCAGGGAACCGCGCCGCAGGGTGTCCCTCTTACTGTTGTATCTGCCCCGAAACTGTAGAGTCCAGTTGATGTACACTACTGATATGCATACTAGAAACCTTGCTAAAAATCATCGTAGTCGTCGTCTTCGGCTAGCGAACCACCCAAAGACCCCAGCGTCCCCTGGAGATCTGGCGCCTGTCCCGTCGCGCCTTCACCCAACGAACCCGTGGCTGGGTCAGCCGGCGGTTCATCAGGTTCAGCACGAACAACCTTGGGCACTGGTTCGTCATCGTAACCATCATCATCCAAGCTACCCACCCCGAGAGAACCAGCCGCTACATTCTGCGACCTTGACCGTTTCGAACCTTTCTTTCCGCCAGCAGCAGCATCGGCTTCGATTCCAGCTCCAGCCTCCGCCGGAGGAAGGTCTGGAACTCCCTCTACGATGTCCTTGAGGAAATCAAACTTTTCGTTGCCCATGATGCTTGCTCGCAAGTGTCCGGCGCTCACCGTCTTCGCCCCATGTGCACCGGCGATACTTGTGGTTGAGCTCATGAGTTCCACCATGAACATCTCGAGAGCTTTAGCTGCGCGTGATGAAAGTAAACGAAGCGTGGAAGTCAGAAAGAAGAGTCAGGGTTGGCGAGATTATGCTCAACGTACCCATCAGAACCGGAGTTGCCTGCGCGATCTTTCCCACTTCCTCGTCAGCCTGCATGATCTTCTTGATCCGCGCGGCTATGGGGTTCTTCTTAGGCCCCATGATGTATGCTTGCTGCTTTCACGTATGCTCTCTTTGAGCCTGTGCTGGTGTCAGGAGTGAAGAGCCGCTCCAAAGCGTTCTGCCCAAATGATTTCAACGTGCAGTTCCGCTGGTCGAGTCAGCTGTCTTCTGTCAAAAGTGCCCTCTTGTTAGCTCCCTCTTGTCAAAAGCAGGGACACGAACTCGGGCACACGATGAGGAATCGGTATTGAGGATATTATGCTGACGCGGTGAAATACGTGGAAACGTCATGTCGGCCGTCGCCGTCGAATACGTCTTCCCGGACGGCGCGGAGAGCGAAGACGAGAAGGTAAGTCGTGCGGTTTCCAGCTGAATTCCGTCTCTCACGAGCCCCGTCCGCGCAGGTGGTCGTGCGTGCCGAGCGTGCGGCTGTTTTCCCGGAGGATACATCGACAGCTAAGCACGACGAGACCGGGCATGTCGCATGGCAAGCTATGCCAGTCCTGTGCGAATTCATTCTATCCTCGAGGGGTAGGCAGTTACTCACCTCTTCGAGGGTCCTGGAGTTGGGTGCTGGCATCGGCGTCCCTGCTCTCCTCGCCGGTCGGGTATGCAGGGAGCTGATCATCACAGACAGCAACGACGCAGTGGTTGAACGTCTCAGGCGAAACGTAGAATTGAACGTAGGCGAGATGAACTGCTCTGGCGACGCGGTACGCGTGGAGAATGTGTCATGGGGAGCTGACCTTTTCCCAAACAACCTCGCGCGCAGCGTTGACGTTGTCATTGGATCTGATGTTATCTATTCGGCATCCAGCGCAAAATCATTTCTGGAGACGGCAAAGGCTGCCATGGCGCAGCCAGGTGGCATCATTGTGCTAGCATATATCCCAAGATGGTCGAATGTGGATCGAGCGCTTCACAATTCCATTGCTGAGATGAAGCTTTCGGCTGAAGTTGTGCCTTTGCGCTCCTTCATGACGATGAAAAACTCATCCCATGGACATGCATTGCCGAAAGGAACTTGTCTGCTCCTGTTGCGACGCATTGAAGAAGTTGATGGTCTGGCAGAGGTGCGTTTAGAACCCCCGGAGATCACCAGAGGGGAGTGCGACGACGGAGACGGAGCAGGATTTCATGTTTGTATTGGTCCAGAGCACATAAACGGTGATTTACTTGACCGGCTGAGTGGCGGAGGCTTGGACTGCGAGTGGAAGCAACCTATTCGCTTAGAGATTGACGCGACGGGACCGTTTTCATTGACAGCTCAGAAAGCGAGAGTTCTGTCTGATCTTTTGAAAGTCCCTCCGCTCAAAAGATGTACAGAGCTTCAGTTGACGGAGTGTTGGCTTTGCGATGGATGGTCAATTTTTGCTCCGGGCTTATTTGAGTGTGCCAGTGAGTTGACGCACTTGATTGCTGATGGAGATGAGATTGGCGTTACAGCTGCGAATGAAATCAACAATCTTCTTTTGCGTTGCTCCAATGTCAGGTATCTAAGCCTACCTCGCAATCCTCTCGAAAATGATGGGGCTATCGCAATCAGTGGAGGTCTGTCGTCGTGCACCGTGCTGGACTCTCTCGTGCTTTCGCACTGTAGAATCGGTGACAGGGGAGTAGCAGCCATTTCTCGGGCGCTCCCACCCACTCTACGAGAGCTGAATTTATCGAACAATGATATCAGTGCAATTGGCGTGGCTGACATCGCGAATGCTTTTCGAAATTTGACAAAGCTAACCACCCTGAACCTAAGTGGAAACGATATCGGCTCCAGTGGAGGTGCTGAGCTCGGTGAAGTGCTGGGCTGTTTGCCCAAACTCCACCACCTCGATCTGAGAGGGTGTTCCTTGACCAGCTCCGGTATCACGTGGTTGTCGCGTGCGATCCCATCCTGTCAGAATATGCGCGTGCTTCACCTTGGAAGCAATGGTGCTGAAGATGAAGCGATCAATGCGCTTGCGCCAGCCATCTCGAGTTGTGTGAAGCTAGAACACTTGAGTCTCGCGATGAATAGTATCACCGGGGACGGTACATGGGTTCTGGTGGAGGATTTGATCAATTGCCCATCGATCACATATCTCGATATGAAAGGCAACAGCCTGGGTGACGATGGAGCTGCCGCGATTGCAGACGTTCTCGCTGAGGTCAAAACTTTAGAAGTCGTGGACCTCTCAAACAACGAGATAGGAGAAGAGGGTGCCGTTGCGTTTGCTGAAGAGTTCGAGAAACCTGTGATTCAGGAGCAGCTCCCTTGGCGAAGAGGTCTGACGTTACTGCTGGAAAACAACCCCGAGATTGTCGGCGCGTCGAGGAGTAGGCTGGAACGGGCTGCGGAGGACATGTTGAACCCATCAGTTGTCAAAGTCAAACTCTCCTCAGTTAACGTTGTAGAGACAGGCTTTGGGCGATAGCTGATCTTAGCTAGCTAGAACAGATTGTTATCCACAAGGAACCTAGATTATGCTAACGCGGCGCTCGACTTTTCCTCTTTGGTTTGCTGCCGACAGTACGATCAGACAGCCAGTTGACGATGGCGGCGATAATATCGTTACTCGTCGGCTTCTCATGCATCAAATCGTGGAAGACGTTCTCAACCCATTGCAGGGTCTTGTCACTCGACGAGGCGCGATCGTACAGCATTTCAGAGCTGGCTGGATCCGTCATCTGGTCGTCCTTTCCGTGGAAAGTGATGAACGGAATCTTCATTTTATGCATCAGTGTCTGGGTGCGTTTCGTACCGATGTAATACTCGGCCGCGACACGGCACCTGGTCCGCGTCACGCCAGACGGGTAGGTCAAATCATCCATCTCCACCTCGAGCTGAGAATGGGGAAACTTTATGTTTTTTGCCGTCTCCGCGACCGGAAGGGTCGGCAGGAAAACGGATATCATCGTCACGAGCGGAAGCAGCACCTTGTTGATGCCCCTTGATGCCAGCCGGTCAAGTGACAACATCGGTGCGAGGAGCACCACTCCGTCTGCCAGGTTCTCATCCTCGATAGCAGCGTTCACCACGACGAAGCCGCCCATACTCATGCCTAACAGAAACGTGGGGAGCTCCTGGCCAACCTCTTGCCTGACGAGCCGCACGAATCGCTTGAAATCGTTGACGAGATCCTGCAACCTCTCGAAGTAGCAGCGCTTGCCCCGCGCGTAGTCCGATCGGCCGTGACCCTGGTGGTCCAGAGCGAACAGGCTGTAGCCGGCCTTGTTCAGGCTTTCGGCCCAAGTCCCCGGGTACTCGGTTCGAATACCCGGAGCCTTTGGGCTGTTGAGGAGCTCGAACGTGGCGTGCACGCCGTGCCCGTGGCTGAAGATGACGACCCCCTTGGGGTTCGGCACTTCCCAGCTATAAAACGCGATGGATAAACCCGCAGCGTTCTCGAACCTTCCCATGCGAGTCAGCTGACCTCTGCTCAAGCAACCGTTGTAGTCATATCGTGCCCACTGATCCTTCGGAAAGTACTCCATGGCGCGACTCGTTACCAGAACCGCACCTCCCGTTGCGTCAGACGGAGTGGTGGTCCGGCGCCTCCCCGTCTCGTCACTATCACCACCCAAAAATAAACCCTGCGAAAAAGCCAAAGCTGACAGATCGCCAATGTTTTGACGTTGCCGATCGCCAGAGACACAAGTGAGGCGCGCGACAATGCGAAGATTGCAAGGGGCGTTCAGGTATCGCACATGTCTGTCAGCATGGGCGACATGTGGCGACGCCTCGACCTCCACGGTGTCGATGAGGAAGTTTCCCACACCTTTTCCCGCTCGTGACCAAGGCGCGATGCGGTGGATGAGCACGGTGGTGCCTCCTGGCAAGACGCTCGGCGAAGTGACTCACGTGGAATTACTGGAGAAGGAAAACGCCGATGCCATAGCCACGATATGGCGCGACTATCACGAGGGAAAGAGTGGCAGAATCGGTTTGAAGGTGGAGCCGGAGGCGTATAGGTTACTCGAGAAGCGCTCGGAGCAGTGCCCGATTTTCGTGATGCCAATTCACAAGTCCCCGGGCCGGTTCCTCTCGCTGGTGATGCAGGCCAAGTTGCCGTACGTTTCTTTCACAGCCATCGACGATTTCAGGAAGCTTCAGGAAGCGGCAACGCCCATGATGGTAGCGGCGCATTACCCAGAGCTCATCGACTCCAAGGGGCTCGCGCTGGTTCAAGCCGCGCACGTCGACGCCACAACGGCGGGCGCAGCTGAGCATCTTACCGGGCAAGAGGCTGTGAGGCTTGTGAGGTTGTGCCATATATTTTATGGCGACGATGAGCTATACGAGAAGTTTGTCAAACCTTTCAATCACAAACAGAAAGACTTTGACTTCGATGGCCTGGTTGCAGAGGTCAGCCAGAGGACTTGGGGAGATGATGTTATTCAATGATACGAAGGTACAAGGGAAGTGTTAGCGAATAGGGGTTCAGGCGTTGCGAATCCACTGCGTCGAATGCGTTGCCGGAGTCCAGTATATCACGTTCCGGCCATTGGCTGCCATTTCGAGCGAGCCACGTAGCATCGTGATTGTACTTTGTGCATCGCATGAAACAAAGTCAACTTCAAGTTGTGATCCTCCACCCGAAGTGAACATGGCCAGGCCTGTCGCTTCCTTCCAGCGGCAACCTGATGCGCAGGTCTCGCAGCCAGGAAGCTGAGCGGTGACTTGTGTTGCGCCATTCGACCCGACCGCCAGAACTCTGATTGAGCCCATTCCAGCACCGCCCCCGTTTCCAGACCATGTGCCGGTCAACTCATTCTGTAAGATTGCTGCAGTCATCACAGGCGGGGGGGCAGGGACTGGCACTGGGACTGGGACTGGGACTGGGACTGGCACTTGCTGCACAACCGTGGAAGGGACCTGGTACGCCAGGGCACGACTGGAGGACACGTACGGATCAGAATATGCGTCACCGTAGTATCCAAGTCCGCCCCATCCTCCTCCGCCATATCCTGGATACAACGATGACGCGCCGACAAAGCCGCGACCACCGAAGCCACCGATGTATGCATTTCGCCCGCCATAGAAGTTGTTTGTGTTACCATTCCAACGTCGACCTGACCCACGTGGACGCCCAATCGAGCCGCCACGCATTGCACCAGCGCGACCAAAGCCGCCTCCGCGTCGACCGCCACGACCACGCTGCAACAGCTTTCGTCCGTTGTCAAGGTGTGCCTCTGAGCGAAACGGATCGACAAACACCGTCACTTGAGACAAAGTTGGATAGGTACTGTTGTCGTGTGATGCATTGGCATACTCTTTCAACAGATCTTGAAACATCTCGTTGTCGACGATATCGACACGTCCGTCTTCTCTGAATATATCCATGCCTGCGGGAATATCAAAGCGAAGCTCTGACGGTCGTTGCAAGTCATAGGCAGCCGCGCCCAACACGGTTCCGAGGAGTCTCCTGTACGGGAGCAAATCGGACTCGTTCCAACGCTGCGACGCTATATCGTGAGGCAGCTCCCCAGTGATGATGGCGTTTGGTGGGTTAGGGCCAGCGAAAAACTCCTGGATCAACTCAAATGCGAAGAAGTCCTCGAGACTGATCATGTCCATAGTTCGATAAGGTCGGTCTGCGAAAACTACAACCTGGGATAACACGCCACCGAGCAAAAGGTGCCCCCCAAGCAAACCGCCATCACTCGCGGGAACGAGAGTAGCGGAGTCTGCTTGCAGGACGAACAGTAGATCGACCGGACTTGGTGTTTTTTCGGTTGCATTCGTTTCGCCGGCGAGCAGCCCGCGAATGTCAACGTCGGGCCAGAGAGCCAGCTCGGATAGGTCCTCGTTGTTGGTTTTTTGAGCAGGTGAGGGACCAGGAGCAGAGGCTTGCGCCCAAACGACGTCGAGCCAGAGGCAAATGAGGAGGATGTGGGTGAGGATGTGCATCACAAGTCGTGGATATAGTGTACCGATCGCACGTGTGGTTGTTTGTGTAGAGGAGTGTGCTGCGTTGCTCGCTCGTCGTGTGCTTTGTTGTTTACTCCAAGAAAAAGGCTTACGAGGTGTCCCTCGTTCAAAACAAAAAGCAACAAACACCGTGCCGCACCACCACACTGACTGAGCCGCACCTGAGTTCGGTCACGTGTCCGCGGACTCGGCCGAAGGATTGAGAGGCTCGACATGCAGACTGTCACAGGCAGCTCGGTGCGAATCGGACCAACGCAGGTTTTGGAAGCTACGAGTGCGGAGGGTGCGATGATCAAAGTGATGCGGGCGGGGCGATGTGCTCCTCAAGACGAGGAGCTCCTCAGCACCGCGGCGAAAGTCGTCTGGGATATCGCGCGCGACAGTGGGACGGACGATGAGAGAGAGAGAGCTAGAATTATGATTCGAAGGGCGGTGCAGTGGCGCTTGGAGTGCGGTAGTTTGGAAGGTGCCTATGCACTCGCACACCTGTCAGACGATCGCGAAACCATAGAGGATGTACTGGTAGCCGCAGTGCGAGATCGGGAGCATCATCCCAGTGCCGCGCGAGTTATGGCAGTGGTGCAAGAACGTCTGGATGGAGTGTAGACCCAAGGTGAAGACTGCGAGTGGCGCGTATCTGCTGCTCTACACTATCAGACTATTAGCTAGATCTAGTCACATCACGGAGCATAAGCGCGATCTTGAGCCCGTGTTGAGATGCCCACCCCGTTGAATGGCCGCTAGAGTTGCATCATGAATCGTGGTCTTGATTCGCGCGACTACTGGAAGATGATCAGACGTCCTGATTCCCTTGGCGGAGGTGTAAACGTCGGCTCCATCGTTGCACCGCACCTTGCCGCCCGCCTTGGTCCTCCAGAGGACGCGATCGGTCCACGAAGGAACTCGCTGCTTAGCCGAGGTGTCGTAGACGTCCGCAGTGCCGCGGTTCAGCTTGTATGTCGGCGGAAATTTCAGGTCAGCCTCAGACCAGCCAGAGAAGACTCGCCCGGCGGCTTTTTCAATGGCGAGCTGGTCGTTTGCCAGCATCACGTCCATCATCCTATTCTCCAGGAGCACGTCCACCGCTCGCCTGTTCCCCTCGACACGATAGTTGAGGTCGCCCATGAACACGCACATGTCAAATCCATCCGCAGCAGTCCACGCTCGGCGCTTGAGTAAACCCTTGAAAAGCGAGGGAGTCTCTGGAGTCGGCCGCTGCGGATCGATGGGAGTCTGTGGTTTCAACGCACCAGTTTCGTCGGGAGCATCCGCGGGGGCCACGGCGTTGGCCTTTGCCTTCGGTCTTCGGGCCATATTCGATGATGAGGATTTCCCATTCTTGCCACCGCCTCTGGGTGCGAACATCGTCCTCACAATACGGTGGTAGTCCGCGTTGCGCTGCTTGACTTTCTCAGTATGCGCCGCGAGATGCGCGTTGAGGAAGCACAGCTTGGCCCCTGCACACGTGAATGCTACCCCAACACTCCCCTTGTTCCCGAACACGTTCCCTATTCCGCAGCTCACTGCATCCCTTCTCACGTCACTCACAAAAGGCAACAGCTCTCGTCGAAGGAATACCTCCATCTGTATCCATCCTCCGGGCTCGAGTGACACCCCCGCGAGGTGCACGAACTCGTCGTCTCCACCCAGCGCCGCGAGCAGACCTTCCACGAAGCCGTCCAT
>JACLAB010010636.1_pt1 | contig 75911 bp, 103 predicted proteins | sample 8027921 | NCBI WGS metagenome assembly JACLAB01 (sample SAMN15725117, study PRJNA655200) | protist metagenome | isolation source: fluorescence activated cell sorting (FACS) single amplified genomes of... | place: USA: West Boothbay Harbor, Gulf of Maine | collected 2000-07-19 | reverse complement strand
CCATTAAGATCACCACTACTATCACTACCGTTACTAGTACCACTATTAGCCTTCACAGTCTTGTCAGCGTTATCGACATCCCGTATAATCGCGGTATTAGCAACATTGATAGCAACATTGCTCTCAGCTCCTGCTGAGAGCAAAGATGCTCGTCGCTTTTTCAGAAAATCAGCGGGCATCGCACCTCCCATCATCGGGGCCGGGATGCCACCAGTGTCACTCTCGCTGGCAGCTGCTTGGAAAGCCGAAGCTAGGATGGATTTGCGAGTCTCCAGCACGTCATGCCCGACTTCAACATCTAGTTTCGTCTTCAGTGAAGCCATCTGGGCATTTTTTTCGCTTGCTTTCCCACTTTCCCATAGACTTTTTCGGTTCTTCACCCCCCCAGACATAGCTCCCGTGTCTACGTATGTAGGGGGTGGTGGTGCGCCACCACTATTGGAGTCATTAGTGCCCTGGGTAGCGTGCGCTAATGCTGCCACAGCACCCTTGATGGGCGAGGGGGATATTGGACTACCTACTTATACATAGAGCATGTCAGTGTCAGTGTGAGGCAGTGATTAGACACGCTTAGATTTATCCTTATTGCGAATACGCACCTGGGGGTGGGGCGGGCTGCACCCGCAAACTCGGTCGCCGCTCTTTGTTGACAGAGGCCAGAGGTTTATGTCCATCATCTGCTTTGTCATCATTACTGCTGCCAGAAAAGGGGACTCTCGTGCTAGCTCTACGTGCAGTACCAGGATTGCCAATGGTATCGGTGTGCGCATTCTTGACAGCATTACTAGCGATCAGGGCAGCATCAGCATGGGGATAGAACCACTGCTTATGGCTGTCCATCGTACGTATGTAGTAGTGTTTTTGTTTGCTTTTTGAGAACTTTTTGCGCCATCCGCGGGGCAGCGGTTTTTGTGCGTCCGCTTGAGAGTCGTGGGAGTCTGGGGTGGCTACACTGTCCTCGTCATTCCCGGAGTCCCTACCATAGCCCTCACTCTCGACACGATCTTCTGCATCCTCCTTCGTTGATTTTACCGCTGTAGGCAGGCTCCCTCTTCGCAGCAGCACAAGTGAGGCGTTTCGCTTCTCTTTCTTCGTACTTTCAATACCGGACTCATCCTGATTTACATCTTCTCTGTCACCTTTAATTTCTCCACTATCTTTATCTTTCTTGTTCTTATCCCCTCCTTCTTCCTCTTCCTTCTCTTTCTCTTTCTCATCATTTTTTTCTTTTTCAGAACCAGAGGACGTGTATGAGTCGGCGGTAAAATCCGAACTTTCCTCTTTCTCGCTATTGTAATTGTTATTGTAACTATCACTATCTCCTTCCCTCTCCTCTTCCTCAATAAGAGGTTTATCCCAAGTTGTCTCGCCAGTGCTCGTGTTTTTATAGTACTCTCTCTGCTTGCTCTTTGAATATCTCACCTCCCACCCAGGCTGTAGCTCTCCATTTTTTTCCGAATTCCATCTAGGGCTTGATTTATTGCCATTGCCACTGATATTGCTTATGGATTTTCTGTTCGCATCATCTTTTTTGGGGGGTTGTTGGGAAGGCTGGGAAATGTATTTGGATTGGGACTTGTTGGGTTCAATCTTTTCAGACTTCATCCTCTCTTTGCCGTTGTCTTTATCCCCTCTATCTGAGGAGGATTTTCTCCTCTCCTGCTTCTCTTTCTCTTCCCTCTTTTGCTGGTTCGAGCGGGCACCGGCCTTTAGAGGAGGCAAGGGTGGCTCCTTCCAAGTAGTCTCCCCAGTAAGTATGTTCTTCCAGTACGCTCGCTCCTTACGCTCACTCCACTTCTCGACCCAGTTATCATCTTCGTATTCATCATCGTCGTAAGATGCGTCATCAGAAAAGTATGATTCTCCCTCCTCTGCATAGCTCGAGTCACTGGCATCCTCCCCCCGTTCCTGCTGTTCCTGTGTGGTGGACTTGATAGAGGATCGCTTATTGTCCGCCTTTCCTTCTTTCTCTTTCTTCGAACTTGGGGGCTCTCTTTTCTCCTTCTTCTCCTTCTTCTCCTTCTTCTTATCCTCGTCATCTGCGCTATTTGGTAGCGTCCAAGTGGTTTCGCCAGTAACGGCGTTCTTGAAATAGTCAGTGCCTTTAGTAATGCTTCTCCTGCGCTCCCACCCGGCCGGCAAGGACTCTTTCACCTGAGAAGAGTCTACTTTCTCAGACTTACGTTTGTCCTTCTTCTCTTTTTTCTCCTTGGGCATATCCTACTGTTAGTTCTTTTATCTCACTGCCTTTTCAAGGTATTTTATAAAAGATGCAGCCAAGAATGCATGCGACGGGTTTAACCGGTGGAGTGTCGTTTCCAATAAAAATAATGGAGAAGAAAAAAAGCTCGTAAACGCGCAAAAACATTTCATCATGAGGGTTGACGATCTAGACAAGTACAGTAGGGATTTTTACGAACGAGCTCTGTTCAAGCGGTGTCTGTCTCTTATTTTTGCGGCTGCTGTACGTGAGTTACTATTCTTTTCTCTGGGGTTGAAAGCTGCAGGAATATGCACCCTCGCACTAAACCACATATTTGCGGATCCAATCCAGGAGCAGCTACAACTCTGGTCTATGTAACAACATCTCCGATTGTACGCGTAACCAAACTAACCCCCTATTTCTACACCTTTCTTTCTATTATCAACGATATATGATACACATAGGGCATGGTTATGCTAGGGTGGTGTGCAGAGGCTGGGGCTCTCGCGCAGGTACAAAACATAGCATACAACGCCAAGGACGCCACTACGATAAACCAGGCTGTGTATGCTGCTAAAGGCTCAGGCTACGGATTCGCATGTTTTACTTATCTGATGGGCTCGATAGCTGGCATCACAATCGCCCTCTATGTGTCTCCCGACATCGCATCTGAGAACGAGAAGAAAATTCTCGTGTCGCACTTCAACGTGGACCCCACATCCTCCTCCGATATCCACCACACAATCAAACATGGGGCTGCCAACATGGAAAAATAGATATTGACTGAATATATGGATCTGAGGATATAAGAACGAAGATATGAGATAGAAAGAGACAACAGGTAAACATCTATTGTACAGTTTTATTCAAGCAAGAGGTTTTACGGATCGTCCCTCCATTCTTCTTTTTTTACATCACAACATGCGTAAACACACAAATAGCTCCAGCATATTTCACACCGTTGCACCATATCGCATAACCTTATATTATTCGAGTTAAAGCCCAGGCAACATGCTCAGCACCTTTCTTATCTTAGCGCGCACGTCCCCTCTTGGGTACAGGCGGTACCTTTTTTTTAGGGATGGAAATGGCCTTATTAGTGTGATGCGTGTGTTGCGCGTTCGTGACGTGATACCTGAGAAATTGGCGGAGCTTCACTCAACATTAGATTCATGAACCATTCCAAATTGTGATCGTCATGGTATAGATACAGCCCTCCAAAATTCATGTAAAGTCTAGCGTACAGCCTCGTGACCCCATCCATAAGCCGCAGCTCCAGCCGCTCTACTGCACGTTTCGACTGTATATCCAACCAGTCAATAGTAGTAGTAGTAGGAACAATGGGGGAAAATAGTGTCATTGTTAGCATGAAATAATGCACGGCTTGCTAGAGTTACCCTGGCCCATCCACAGAACCGTTCAGAATCCATCCAACTACAGATCTATCAGATCTAAGATCACTTATACGCACCGACTGGATCCTCCGCCGCCGCTCAAGCTCCAAGTTCTCTACTTCAAAGGGGCCTGTGGGTGTTTTTTTTTGGGGGGGGGACAGATCCGCATCCTCAGCATTGTTGTTACCCTCAGCATTCGTGTTATCCCTGTTTTCCATATCGGCAGCACCATGTTCCTTACTGCTGGACAGTCCCCACAGCAAGGTTTCATAGGCCCGGATGAGCAAGCTATTATGATGAATAGTGAAGGATGAGTGAGTATGCTGGGCGATTAGGTTGGGTCGTGGTAGTCATGCATCATTATTGATAAGGAAGGAAAGTAGTTGAACCACCCTTACCTGAGCATGGTCTGAAACGCGGCGGGGGGGATATCCGCCAGTCGCGCGTGCGATGCCTCCAGCAGGGTCACTGGCAGCATAGCGTATACATCGCCCACCATCGCTGCCTCATCACTACTACTATAGGCAGTATTGGAATTATCAGTATTATCGACATCACCAGGATCCAAGGAAGAGTAAAACGGCACGAGTCTTGACATGAATTTTAACAAAGCCTCGTCAAACAGCGGCGTTAAAGACAATCCATCACAGGCGTTTCTGTTGGTGCATATGCTATCTAGAAGTACGTCCACAATCGCATTAAGAATCTGCACAGATCTTTCCTTGCCCTCTCGAAATAGCTCATCAATAAAGTCATCTTCCCAGTGGTTCGACAGAACTGCATGAGCTACTTCCTCAAAGGAGAGTTCGGACACTTTTAGCTTCAATGCTACGCGAGCCTTCTTGATTCCTCGTCCACTATTTTCTTCGTCTTGATACTTCACTTCGCGCGATCTTTCCTCGTAAATTCGTCGAAACACAACCCATTTTGTATCATGGGACTCGCTAAGACTCGAAAGCGCGATGCTGAGTGAAATATACAAGTAAATATCCATGGTTATCACGTTTACATATGATCATCTTCGCCTTATGTCGTTCGCCACCCCAACCGTCCCCGCAAGACTTGAATTTTGAGACGGGTTTGGGTTTGTCGTTCGCCAATTCAACCCATCCGCTCCCTGTGGTCGCTCTTCCCCCTCAAAGCGCAGATATTTGAGGACGAATTTGAAGGCAAATCTTAGGCGTGACTTGGGCGTCGAACGACAAACGAGAAAAATTACAAAAGTGTTTATTACGAAAATTACAATGAGAAACCTTTAATTTCTTTGCCTTACCGGTATTAATTTGTTGTGGAATACTACTTCAGCATTTCCCCATCCTATATTTGTGAAGTGGGAGGATTGCCAATCAGTAACATCACCAGCTGGTACAAGTCAAAATGACATTTGCCCTGTTGGTGCCAACGTAGCAATTGCCTAGAAGTCAACATGTCAAGTGCCAGCGAGCTATCTATAACAGAAAAGAGCATAATGCCTCCTCGTCTGCATGAAATTTATGAGATGCGTTCCCAGCTTGCTCTTCTGTGCCACCAAATGGTGAGAAGCGATAAGGAAGGCAAATACCGCGGTACATTCAAATCCGCTCAGTTCCTGGAGTTCCACTTTAAATATTTCTTCCCTAACACCGCGCATTACAGACGCAGTGATGCTGACATAAAAGATGCGGCTCAGTTATGATGCAGAAAAAGAGAAGAAGTAGAACGGAAATACGGACACACTTCAGATTGGGATTCGTCTACTGTGACTAGTATGGAGCAGCTGTTCCAACATGCTAGTGTATTCAACCAGGACATAGGTGGATGGGATGTATCTTCCGTCACTAATATACGTAGTATATTTAATGGTGCCATTACATTCAACCAGAATATAGGTGGATGGGACGCCTCATCTGTTACTAGTATGGTATGTATTTTCGATGGTGCTAGTTCATTTAACTAGGGCAAAAGATTGATAAGACGTCTCATCTGTTACTAGTATGTATAGAAAATTCTGTAATGATAATGCATTCAATCAGGACACCAGTAAGTAAAACCTTCTTATTTTGTCCATAATGAACCAGCAAAGAGGATAATTGGGTGGAACACATCGTCAGTACTAAAATGGATCGTTAAGACAATTTGTTACGATTAAATAAATAGGACCATCCTCCTCCTCCTTGCATTCCGTACCACTCCCTGCTCATCTACCATCTAAGGAAAGATCAGCATACCATGCATGCTACGTCCACGCGCACAGAGGCTACCATTTTATTGCTTCAATGCATGATTTATATCTACATCAGCCCTTTGTGTCTATATCACGCTAACCTAATTTATGTATACTCTACATGTACATACTGCGGTTAACCGACAATCCGCCGGATGAGCCCTCTCAGGCCCTTGCCCTTCCTCTTCCTGAGTGGTTGCCTGCCTGGAGCCTCACCCATGCTGTTAGCGTCTTCTGCCGCACGTTTAGACGAGGAATCTTGGCGCACGGTTGAGGGCTCTTCTAGTTCGTAAGCCTCGTCGGAATCGAAGAAATCGGTGGCGAAACCAGTGGCCAGTACCTGCCATAATAGGGGGATTGAGACGTACGCACGTACGCGTGGGATTAGCGTTGCTGGTCTAAAGTGAGAACACAACAGAGCACATATCCGCACGAGTTACAAAGCAAATTTCACATTTAGGTATACAAACCATGCAGGTTATTCCTACCCTGGTCAGGTTGGTATAAACCTCCCACCCCATGCAATATATAGCACGTTTAGGTTGGCATGAATCTCCCGCCCCATGCTATACATAGCACGTTCAGGTTGATACTCCACTCCCACCCCACACGTGCACTGCCAGTCCATGCTCAATAATATACAGCACGTACCGTGATGCTTACCTCCCCAGTGGTGTTGGTCTCGTCTACAAGGGCACCAAAAATAATGTTTGCCTCAGGATCCACGTTTTCATAGATCACCTCGGCGGCCGTGTTGATTTCCTGCAGGGAGAGATCGGGACCTATAATTAGGTATATATGTTTAATGTGATAAATAGGGTGTTATTAGTGTGGTGCATACGTACAGTCGACCTTGTACTCTATGATTCAATTGGGGTAGAAATTGCCTATAGCATAACGATCCGGCATTGGGTATGATACGAATGGCATAAAGTTGCATCTATCAGACAGCACTAGAACACGCACCTCCCACGACGTTGAAGACAATGCCCTTAGCTCGGGTGATGGGAAAGTCGAGTAGGGGAGAGCTAATGGCGCTCATCGCGGCGTCCGTGGCGCGGCTCTTGCCCTTCCCTTGCCCAATACCCATGAGCGCAGTGCCTGCATTGCCCATTATACTGCGCACATCGGCAAAATCGACGTTCACCAGCCCGGGCTTCACGATGATCTCGGATATGCCTACCACGCCTTGTCGTAAGATATCATCTGCCACAAGAAAAGCGTCCGTTAGAGGGGTGCCTTCAGGTACAATTTGTAGTAATCTATCGTTGCTGACGACGATGAGTGTGTCTACTTTATTCTTCATCTATATTTGAATTATGAAAGGCGTTTGAGGGATATTATGAGTTAGATGGTTGTAATGGATGCTTATCATATTGCAGGATGCTATAGAGCTACACTAGATCTTTCACATGAGCTACTCACTATAATATATGGTAGTAATGGTATAATATATGGTAGTTATGATGTAGAGATACAGCCCACCAAGGTCCAATCACTATACACGTACCTCAGATATGGCGGCTCTGGCCTGTTGCATCCGCTTTCGGCCCTCAAAGCCAAAAGGCTTGGTCACCACACCCACAGTGAGTGCTCCGGCCTCCTTGGCACACTCTGCTACCACAGGGGCAGCTCCTGAGCCGGTGCCTCCTCCCATGCCGGCAGTCACGAACACCAAGTCGGTATCCGATACGATTCTTATAATTTCGTCTCGTGACTCCTCAGCCGCCGCCTGGCCTACAGAGGGAATGCCGCCTGCGCCTAGGCCACGACTGGTGGTCTTGCCGATATTCAGGGAATTCTTGCATTTGCTGCGCACAATTGCTTGGGAATCCGTATTAAGTGTCCACATTTCCACCCCTAAAGCTTCGCTCTCGGACACCATGCGGTTCACAGCGTTGCCACCACCGCCGCCCACGCCAATCACCTTGATCTTACAGGCGTTGTTGATCAGGGTGAACGGGGGGCTCCCTGGCGTAGAGGAAGGAGGAGGGCTTACGCCCCTCGTACCCTGGTCTACCTCTTCACTCATCCCTAAAGGCAGTCCCACAGACCGTATCTTGCCTCCCATCCGAAAAGAAGAGGCGCTGATTACAATAATGGCTACCACAGCGGAGATCAATAAAAATTTCATCTTCGTTTAAAGAATTTTTGGAATCAAATCGTTAATTTCTGTGTTTTATGAAACTTGTATAGATGAAAATTTTCCTAAAAAAACACTTCTCTTCTAATACATTAGATCGCCTTCTGGAGACGATACCCAGAATATCTGCCAGTCGATTTCTACTATATCTGTCTCATGATTACATCCACAGGCGAGAACTGTGGTGATATTTCTTACGGTTATGCATAACCTGGTACCAAAATGCTCTTGTAGTACCCATTAGGACACTACAAAAATCTGATTTTATACATGGAATTTGCTCACAGCAAGTATACTGGACGTACCTCGTTGTTCTTCGCAGCAGTAGCTGTGATCAAGATATTCAGAGCTCCGTTGGTGTCGCGCTTCCAGTACCGTGCGCATCACTTGCACTTTAGCAGGCCATGTACGATATAGGGATATTGCTGGACATGGGCGGCACCAGCAGCAACATCAATATCCCTATGGGCAATAGCCCTTCTCCATTGGCGAGGGTTCCGAGTTGCTAGTGTCGAGGCTGGTTTCGTGCACTCGGATCCACAGGCGTCGCACATCTTGGTTGTTTTGTTCTTATCGACGAGCAGGACGGTGCAACCTCTTCGATGGAATAGATCCTTCATCGATTTACCCTTAGTCGGCTCCTGTTCCTGGTACCTCATGGTGCGGTTAGCACCATAGTCGCCTATGGCGACTACAGTCCGAGAACGAGGCCTAAGCGTTTTCGTGAAGGAGTTGAGAATCTTCGCATCTGTCCTCTGTTTGCATTGGAAGGACACGTGTCTCGTAAACCTCCACATGCTGTGTTAGTAAAGACCCTTGGATAAGTGGAAAATGGCATTTTTGCGGCATATTCAGAAGCATCGTTTGTTCAAGTATATGTAAAACATAATAATCATAATAATTTATAATAAGAAAAGATAGAATCTCATCCAAAACTAACCGGGGGGAAAGCTAACATTGAAAAGTGCGTAGTGGATAAGAAAACATGGATGAATACAAGTTCGCTGGTTCTGCGAGTAATGCCATTTTACCTGGTTCGCCTTATTTGCGGAGAAGAATGTATGAAGCAAGTCCGACTTTCCCGGGTCAATCGCAACGATTTTCTTTCAAAAAAAAATGTACAGGTCATTATGATCTGTTTGTAAATAATGCGTGCTCCATGTTCATCGGAAACGATTATTTTCGCGTCCATCAGAAGTGTGGTTAGAGCTTCTGTATCAATTTTCATTGCACCGGAGATTCAAGAACTGCGACTAGGAAATACTTCATAGATTTTGTACGTTTCTATACTATCGACCGCCTTCATCATGAGGATCATGCAACGTAAGAAGCCATCCATGTGCGCTTTCAGGTTGAACAAAGTTGGCAGTCCAAGATCCAAATTGATATAAGTCGCGTCAGGAAACACTAATTATCTATGCAATACAAGCAAGCCCCCGTTTCTTATTTCAAATTCTTCATTTGGTTGTGGTGTAATCAAAAACTCCGCCAACTTCATGGCAGCTCTTTATCATTTTTTTCGTTTTTGTGCGTGCGATAATTATGTTCAATCAACGCTCCGAAAGGAAAAAAGGTTTTCGAGAAATGTTTTGTCAAAAGGACTTAGAGATAAGCTTGAGGAAGATTGGTGGGCGGCGGTTGAAGTAGTGATAACAGCGAGTGTGCAGTTTGCACTTTACATACGGATCCGACTGAGGAGGATAGATTCCTGTTCGATAGATCCCACTCGTGCGGACTTTGTATTTGCCCTACCCAGCCCTCCGAAGAATCCGGCCATCGAGGGTGTTAGATAAAGAGAATTATTAGAAAAAACGCCATATTGACTTGATTAACGGTCAAAAAATATAACAAAAACTCTCGTTCCTACTTGAGCGTACGTCAGTAGCGTGTGGAAGTCAAAAACGTACTGCAACCCTTACGAATCAGGAATAACAGCTTATAATAGGGTTGCATAAAAGAAATTTGATCGAGCCTATTACACCTGTTAATCTTTACTCTCGTCGAATCAACGTGCATAACGAAACCTGTAGTCCAGTATGAGCAGATCAGTGATTGCTCTGGCTGCCCTGTTTGTTTGCCTGCTACAGGCCGAAGTGGGATATTCATTTAGGCCTAGTATGCGATCACGATGCGCTTCAAAGACCCATAACTATAGTTGCTTAACGAGAGGGGGCTATTTCTCTCATAATATGCATAGAAGGGCGCTCTTCGGCGTGGCCTCCTCGGGGGCAGGGGCCTCATCAGATGGGGCGTCTGGAAAGGGGACAGGTGGCAATAAGAAGAAGAGGAATAAAACAAAAAAAATAGTCTCCAGTGACTTCACAGACGAATATACCATCGACTACACCAGTAACTTTACAGGTGACTACTCTACGGGAGATAGCACAAGCATTGGCGGCAGCGGTGATTACACGGACTACACAGATTCAGCCGATGCAAATATAGATGCCAACCAGAAAGACTCGGACTCCAATCCAATAACCTTTACAGACAACCAAGGTTACACATATGCGTTTGATGCTATGGATCTGTTGAAGGGCAGGGAGGGAGATGATGCACAGGTCAGGGATCTAGGTGAGTCGGTGTTTAATTTATTGTAGCTCAATGTCTTTACAATTGCCCTCAGTTCTGGGTGGTTCATTCCAAAGCTATGATATAAAGTTCTATCACATCCTACTGCATTGTTAGCACAGCATACAATTATGTTACTTACAATTACTTCATCTCCATACCACAGACCTCATCCTCACGGAGAGGGCAGAGCGCTTCAACGTTCCCATGGACGGCTCCGGGAAAAGATTAAATAGTGAGAAGTGTCTTTTAGTTGCCGTAGATGTCAAGCAGCGCGATAAGAGGCAGGCATGGGATACAGGGTATGATGACGTGCAATTTACAGTACAGGAGTCACTATCAGAACTATCGGAGTTGGTGGGCACCGCGGGTCTGCAGGTGGGTCTTCGGATACAGTTCTATAGCTCTTGCTACACTATTTAATGATTGGGGCTTATCTGAAAGGCGTGCTTTAGCTCTATCTTATGTGAAAAGTCTCATACTTCATCGCCCCCCTAACCATCGTACTCAAACGGGCCCCTGCATTTCATGATCTACCGTACGTCACAATCGTACTAATATTGGCCCCTGCATTAAATGAACTGTACGGTACTATAGGTCATGGGTCTATGCATTCAGAAGATGAATTCCCCCAACATACGCACGTACATCGGACCAGGCAAGATCTACGAGATCTTGCAGGCGTGCAACCACACAGAAGCCAGGACCATTGTGATCGACGATGATTTGACTCCCAAGCAGCAGCGATCAATAGAGCAAGAATTGAGCGCCGCGGGGGGGGCAGATTTGAAGGTTTTGGATCGTACTGCGGTCATACTAGATATATTTGCGCAGCATGCAAGTACCAAAGAAGGGCAGCTGCAGGTATGTGGGTTCTTTTTGGTAGTCTCAGTGGGCCATCCGTACGTCTGCAACATGGTTATAGAATTCGCATTGGGACCATCCTACCTAACCCTAACCCCTTCAACTCCCATGCCTCTTTGCGCAGGTGGAGCTCGCCCAGTTACAGTACCGGCTCACCAGGGGGCCTGCTGCAAAGTCTCGCGGCGACGCCTCTAAAAGGGACAGGTAGGAAGAAATCCAGGAGTTGATCTTTAGGTATTAGAGCATTTCCCTATACCGTGGCTACCTTATGCAATGTTTGCTAGCTCATATGAAATGTGTCCTGCAGCTCTGTGCAATGCATGAGTATCATGTCCATCTCATACAAAAAGCATACTAAAATCGTCCCGTAACTACATTTCTTCTTCCAGCGGAGCGGGCTTCAGAGGGCCTGGGGAGTCCAAGATGGAAACCGACAAAAGAGCCATAAGAGACAAGATTGTGCAGATAAAGCGAGAGCTAATCTCCGTAGGGAGTCATAGGGCACAGAACCGCAAGAAACGAGAGAGACTAGGCCTGCCCCTGGTGGCGCTTGTGGGCTATACCAACGCTGGAAAAAGCACAATTATGAATAGGTTAAGTCTCGCGGGGGTACTGGCAGAGAACATTCTCTTCGCGACGCTTGATAACACTGTCAGAAAGGTGAAGTTGCTCAAGGGAAGTGCGTGTTACTCAGATCTAGAGAGTGATGCAAGTGGTGCTGGTACTTACGATGGTAGTATTGATACCAGCATAGGTATAGATGATAGTACAGATAATAGCATAGACATCGGTAGCACAGGTGAAGGAAGCAAAGGCTCAGAAATCTTCCTTACTGACACTGTAGGGTTCATTTCTAAGCTACCCACGGGTCTAGTAGTAGCTTTCAGAGCCACCCTCGAAGGTGTGTATTTAAGGTCTGTTTAGCGCTCTTATGTACGTCTATCATGGGTACTCCACACAACTTTCATACTAATAAACATACTTGAAAATCACCATTCTTTACTAGAGCTGAGGGAAGCGGATGTGTTGGTTCACGTGATAGATAGGAGCTCACCTGTGTGGGAGAAGCAGAGAGAAACAGTACGTATAAATAAGATGATTAGGGAGTATGCCAATTGCCATGAACTTAAAGTATCGCCATAATCATGATAACCATGCTAAATCGTCGCAAACGACTGTCTATCGCACTCCCACGCGTGAAGGTGCTGCGGGAGATAGAGGCCGTAGGGTGTGTAGACACCCCTGTGGTGGAGCTATGGAATAAGATAGACAGCTTTGATCCCGAGGAAATGATAAACGTGCGGCAGCAGGCGGCGAATCTAGCATTGGAAATTGAGGCCGATTCAGACCCAGATCCGTCACTGGGTGGATATGGCACGGTCGAAGATAGTCTCGTTGTGAAGGGGCCAGTAGGGTTGCTTCCACCAGCAGTTTGGGGGGGATCAGGGTTAGGGGATGATGACGAGTACGGCTACATCACGGCGGATGTATCCCCGCCGGAGGTGGTTGGGGGCGACAAACCCGTGAAGAGAGAGAACTGGGCCAAGGAAGCGGGTACGTGCGGAAAATCTAGGGACTACAATTGAGTGTGTGTATCAATACCCACCCTCATACTAACAATACCACTGTCTTTGCATAATTACCATTTCTCCATGTAGAGGAATACAGGCGCAAGCTGCGCAACTCCAACGACCGTCGCTCAAAAGGACAATCTAACAGTAACTCAGGTACTGCGCACGTCCTTCGGCCCACAGCTGATGATAGATGGGGCGCTAGCAGTAACAGCGGTACTGGTAGTAACGAATATAGCTCTGAGGAGAGAGGTATAGTCCAAAGCGTTCCATATAAGAAAAGGAGTGAGCACCGCGCCAGCCGCAGTAAGCGCACGTACGTGGTAGCTGCATCGGCCAAATCAGGCCATAACTTCCCCGCCGTCGTAGATGCCTTGCGCGATGCCCTGTCTCTGCGCCTCAAAGGACTGCGGGTGTACGTACTTTGCGAAGTTGCTCTAACACAAACCTGGTCATTGTGAGCACATGATATGACTACCATGCTAACAGCGCTCTCCCGTGAATTTCATCCACCCCGCGTACGTTCATCCAGGTATGTGCCCTATGCGCAGGACGAAGGAGTAATTGCTAGTATCCATGCGCAGGGACAGGTGGACGCCACCCAATATGGTAGCGCGGGTACGCACGTCACCTGCAGAGTACCAGAAGCTATGTTGAAGAAGCTGCGTCCATTCGTAGTAGCGACGGATGCACCCTCAGTGTGAATAGATAAATTGGAAAATAAAGAAAGTGCTTGTGCGTGTTTTTGTTAGGTAATGTTACGCCACAATTCGTTTTTTTTAACCATTTACTTGGTCCGCAGTACGTTAAGATATTATATTACTTCCTTCACTTTCGACAATATGTGCATGATTGTTGATTCAAGGTAACAGTAATATCAGCCACCAAGTGAGATGCGACTAGATCCTCTTACCATCCTTCCACCAGCCCTCGTGGGTCTCCCCGTTTGGGAAGGTGAGCGTGCCTTGGCCATCTGGTTTATCGCTGCGGTTGCACTCGCCAAAGTATACACACCCGTTGGAAAACTCAACTTTCTTGATATGCCCTTTTTTGCGCCTTCTCTGATCCGTGTAGTTGCCATCAGCCGCCGCAGTAGGGTTGTACTTGCTACTGCGGTCATTTGGATTCATAGAGGAATTGCTGCCGCTCACGGAAGAGCTATTGCCTTTTACCTTAACCCTCGCTTCGGCTTTTTCTTTTTCAAGTATCGCCTTTTTCTCCTCCTCCTCTCTCATGTGCTCCGGCAGCGTTATGACCTTCAAATTTACCAGAGCGCGGATGATTGTAGGAACGTTGTGCTTGTTATAGGGCAGCAGTGATTCCAGCCATATATGCCCGACATCGTTTTTGAAGTACTTTTCAAAATCGAGTACGCCTACCACCCCCTCTTGCACCATTTTTTCCCCAAAATATTTTGACGATAGAATCGAAAATTTGCACTCTTCCACGAAAAATTTCTGCATCGTCATTTTCTGACTCATGTTCGTAAGCCCCGCTGATATGCTTTCGGAGTGCTCATTATCTATGCCTAACTCTTCTTCTATGAATTTCACCCCGTTAACCTTGTGGAATGCGGCGAACTTTTTCAGCGTGGGGATCCCTTTGTTTAGGAGTGTCCTGGCATATACCATGGCACAGTTTTCTGGCGTACCGCAGCTCTTTTCCATCCAGTAGACCATGTTGCGGTGGCACAGCTCTACGTCTTCCTCCAGCCTAGCCTGGTCTCGGACCACATTGAGACGTTCTTTGAAGCCTTTCGACTCCCCAGAATGTACCAATTCCATCTTCTGCTCCAGTGTGAAAGGAGCACTTAGAGCGTCATCCAGCGCCATCTCGATCTGCTCCCTGGACAGCTTTTCGAGGTCGGTAATGTGCACCTGCAAATGATAAAGTTTGAGGGTGTATATTAGAATGCTATACCTTTTTAATGGAATATCCAGTACTGAATACATTATTTACGATATAGACTTATAGTAGAATTATAGATCCCATAAGTTCAATTCCATACACGTACCTCTCCATATCTGTATTGCTCGAGGTAGATCTGCGCACTCGCGGCGTTCAGCTCCTCGGAGCTTAGCTCGGAGATGGTTTTGTCCCCCCTCTTGTAGGCGGCTAGTTCAGATGTATAGTACCTGATCCCCACTTTTTTCGCCATTGTTTACTGAGATCAAACTAAAATTTGCAAGCAAAATGCGGAATAAAAGTTCAGATGAAAAAAGAAAATTCTCGCTCAAAAGCCCGAATCTCAAAGTGATCATTATCGCTATTCCTAAACCTAAACATCACCTCGTATTAGTGGTTAGAAGACTTGTGCTAGTGTTAGACGATGACAGATATTAAACGCGTCGGAGATGCGGGTATTCACACAGTGGAGGGCCAAGTAAGCGGAGGCAGAGCCGCTAGGCTCGCGAAGGAGAGGGACGAGCAGCGCAGGGAGTATGAGGCGTTGCGGGACTCCATTAAGGCGGACAACGCCAAGGGAAGCGGTAATATCGACGACCGCTTTGCGTCTTCGTCTAACAGTGTGGAGCAGCAGTTCAGAGCGCGTACGTGAAATTGAGAAACTTTAGATTGCTTTAAGTCTGCACTATCATTATTATATTCAATACTTGATAGTTATCGTGTAAAGCCTCGTTTCGCGTTGTTGCATCGTACAAGATGATACTAATATGCCCCTCAAACTTCAATTTAAAGGCACCATCGGGCTAATGTCGGCTGAGGAGTACCAGGCGGCAGTGGATGACGCAGCAAACGCGAACAGGGCGCTGATACGGAACAAAGAAGAGAAGGAGCGCTTGGCCAAGCAGGGGGAAGAGGAGAGAAAGAAAGAGAGGGAAGCGAAAAGAAAAAAGAAGGCTGCAGTGCTGTCCTTTAACATTGACGAGGACGAAAATGAGGAAGAAACAAGCTTTATTCTAAAAAATAAAAAGCGCATTAATGATAGTAGCGATAAAGAGGCGTCGACTGGGGCTGGCAGCGATGCATTCCGGAAAAAGACGAAAAAAAACCCTTCAGTAGTCACCGATTTCCTTCCAGATCAGGAGCGGGATATGGCAATCGAATCGGAAAAACAGCGTTTACGCGACGAGTGGAAGGCAAAGCAAGAGGAAATTAAGAAAGACAAACTGTTGGTGACGTACTCGTATTGGGATGGTAGCGGCCACCGCAAGGATATAACCGTCACTAAAGGTACCACTATCGGTAAATTTCTTCAAGCAGTCAAGGATCAGCTCGCAGACAGTTTTCGGAATATTAAGAACGCCAGCGCGGATTCATTAGGTACGCGATATTAAGTATTTGCGGTTTAGCTGTATATACAATGAAAGACGAGGCACAAGTGATGATATAACGATTCAACCATCTTTCGGCTGATACCCGTGATGACACATATCCCGACATATTCTGATGTTCCAAGTCAATATTGAAGATATATCTATTGGCGCTACGCTAACGCCTGCTCATTCACTCACTTTCATACCCCTTTATGCCCATATGCAGTGTACGTGAAGGAGGATCTAATCATCCCACACCACTACTCTTTCTACGACCTGATCATCACCAAGGCGAGAGGCAAATCAGGTCCCCTCTTCCATTTTGATGTGCACGATGACGTACGCTTGGTCAATGACGCCACCATAGAGAAGGACGAGTCCCATCCCGGTAAGGTGGTGGAGCGGAGCTGGTACGAGAAGAACAAGCATATTTTCCCAGCCAGTCGCTGGGAGATATATGACCCAAAAATCAAGAGGGACAAGTACACGGTGCACGGGGATGAAGTTAACAAGGACAAGAAGTAGAAGTGTACACGTAAAAATTACGATGCTGTTTTGTGTGTTTGTGTTTATTGAGATGTGTAATAAAATAAATTGGAAACTTGCTTCAACATTTGATTCAGGTGGACGGTCTTAAAGTGAAAGACACTAATTTTGCACAGGCGGGATTATTCTTAAAAAGAATCAAGATAGAGTGATGACTCGATGCCCTAGTTTTCCTATATGAAAAATAAAAGAACCAATGTTGAAAAGTCTTCTCATTCTGACCCTATTAGGGTCTGTGTTTTCCTTTGCTCCCATAAAGAATAATGCTCGTGGACGCGTGAACACGCTCGAGATGCAGGGTGACGGCTTGAAAATCGACATGAGGGGAAAGACAGTGTTTGTTGCCGGCGTGGCCGACTCCACTGGGTACGGCTGGGCCATAGCAAAGGCCTGTGCCGAGGCCGGCGCCACCATCCTGCTGGGCACTTGGCCCCCGGTGCTACCCATCTTCCAGATGGGCATCGACCGCGGTCAATTCGAGCAGGATTCCAAGCTCTCCGATGGATCCCAAATGAAGATTGACAAGGTCTATCCGCTTGATGCTACCTTCGACACGAAGGATCTGGTGCCCGAGGAGGTCGCTAAAGGCAAGAGGTACAGAAACTTCGAAAATTATGACATCCAATCTGTGGTTGACCAGGTAAAGGAAGACTATGGTAATGTCGACTACGTAGTACACTCCCTAGCCAACGGTCCTGAAGTTACCAAAGACCTACTGGACACAAGCCGAGCGGGTTACCTCGCCGCTTCTAGCGCCTCTGCCTACTCTTTGGTTTCTATGGTCTCTCGCTTCGGACCCATCATGAACCCCGGTGGCGCTGTCGTGTCCCTCACGTACGTGCCTTAACTTCAGAGAGTAATATATCTACATCATGAGTAGTATATCTATTACTGAATGAAGCCTGTGATTTTTTGTCAGTTCTATCGCATTCTGGGTTATTACGAACTCCTCCCCCAACCATTATACCAATAATGGCACCCAAACACAACCGTTTACATGTAGATATATGGCCTCAGAGAAGGTTATTCCTGGCTATGGAGGCGGCATGTCCTCTGCCAAGGCTGCTCTTGAAAGCGACACCCGTGTCCTAGCCTATGAGGCAGGCAGGAGACACCAAGTTCGTGTAAACACCATCTCTGCTGGACCTTTGGCATCTCGAGCTGCAAGAGCTATCGGTGGAACAGGTAAACCCAAGACCTTCATTGATTACGCCATCGACTACAGCAAGGTGCGTATATCTGTATTATGCCTGTTGCATGCAATACTGAGTGGTGAATGTAAAAGATGTGATGTAGCTCTATCTCGTCCTTGGTTATTATGAACATACAGTCGTCATAATAATAGACTCCACATTTCTCCAATATTCGCAGGCTAATGCACCGATGGCACAGGACCTATACTCTGACGATGTAGGAGCCACTGCAGCCTTTTTGCTCTCCCCCCTAGCCCGTGCCGTCACCGGAATCACCATGTATGTAGATAAATATATATAAAAAATATAATTGGTGAACTTTAGAGGGCTACTTCCATACAATGAGCAGTATACCATACCGAGTGGCTCATGCGAAAGGTCTTATCTAGTTCTATACATCCTGTGACGTGCGATAGATGTGAAAGGTCTTATCTGGTTCTATCACATCCTGTGGCGTGCGATAGATGTGAAAGGTCTTATCTGGTTCTATCGCATCCGCACTCATCACGAACAACCACTCATCATTATATAGGTACGTGGACAACGGTCTCACTCAGATGGGTCTTGCATTAGATGCCAAGAGCATGGTTCAGGAGGAAGAGTAGTAGAGTCACTACTAATACAGGCAGTATTATTAACAATTCCTAGTATATATGCCATGTGTGAGAAGAAGAGACGATGAGAATACCATGATTATAATAATAATCTGCAGCATTACACAGCTTTAGTCCGCTTATCCATTCATTTCGATCTCATGGCATCATCTTACATCTAACACACTATTAGCAAAGTGGTCGAGGAAGTCAGCCACAGTCTGGTCATTGTTACTCTTGGTGCTGATGTATGCCACAGCACGCTAGAGGGCGGGATATGCATTCTGCACTGCTACTCCCACCCCAACGCACTCCGTCAGCATCTCCACATCGTTTTCTCCATCCCCAAATGCGATTACTTGGTGCTTGTTCACAACGCAGCGCTCTAACAGTTCTTGCGTGTCCGTCTCCTTGTTCAGGCCCCATGGTAATACTTCTAGCGTGTCCACTCCACCGCACTTCAAGCTATGAGCTTGTGCGTCTTGACTCCTGCCCTCTCTAGCAGATTCTCCAGTCCTGCAGCGCACTCTATCATGCTTTCACCGCACTTTGGCAGGTAGTCTGTCTGGACACACGTAAGCTTCACGAAAATGTCGTCTTGAGCGTATGACACTACGCGTACATTCTGAGCGGCACAGAAATCAACTGTGGTGCGTATAGTACAATGGTACCCATCGTATTTATCGCTATCTGTGGTGTCTGGCAAGCAACTTTCGATTATGAGCTCTCCTGCTAGTCCATACACTTGTAGGCCCTGCGAATACACACCTAGTAATACGGTGCAAAGCGTGCGGCTGACGAGAGTTAAAAGCTCGAAGTAAACGTATGGTAGATCTTCCGAACGTTCTTTTCAATTTGCGGCACCTTCTAGCGCCATTCTGCCTTCCTTTATGGGAACTAGACCGAAAGACTGACTGCGTGGTCGTGAAGAATATAAGATACACAAGACTCGTTTATTTGTATACCACGATGTCCAAGTTTTCTGAGCCTAACATGATAACGGCTGAGCTGTGGCGCATCTTCACGCACTACTCGCTGCACGCCGATGCCAATGCGCCCGAGATATGGAGGATCACCTGTTTCTCACGCTTTGCGAAGGATTGCCAAATCACGGGTCCAAGATTTACGAGCGCACAGCTGGAGCTGGAGATCGTGCGTCTGCTGCGGGATAAGCAGAAGGAGAAGGTTTCAGTTGGGGAGGAGAAAGCTTCAAAGGACTTTGGCAGTAACCACATCTTTACGATCAACTTCCCCGAGTTCTTGGAGCTGCTGGGTATCTTTGCGCTGCGTGTGTATCCTATCAACCACACTAACCACGACAAAGAGACCTCTCTCCGAAGACTGTTACTGGAAAATGTGCTTTTACTGGCACAGAGAAGGGGGAACAATATCGCAATCCTATGTGAAGAAATCGACGAAAATGCCGTTTCTTTGCTGCAAAAAGACTACAAGCGCAGTATCATGACCATCTTTAACTACTACATCGAATTAGCGGACAAGCGGCGGTCGCAGGATCTGGCCAAGGAAGGTATCAAGGCAGGAGTAAGTATATGGGGTTGACTTTAAGGGGATGCAATTCTACACTCTTACTATTACATTCAATACTTGATGGTTCGTGTGAAAAGTGTCATGTAGCTCTATCACATTATGCAAGATCAAGAACATTCACCTGAGCCATTACACCATTGATGCCCCAAAACATCCTTAACCGTATCACCCCTAAACATATATCTTACGTCACTATACTAATAATGACCCTAAATATCCTTAATTGCTCATCTATAGGTACACGGGATTGGCAACGAACGACAGAGCGAGATAGATGCTCGTCAGACTCGCGAGAAGCGGGAAATGCTGCGTTCCATGCACGATCTGATCGGCTTCAAGGAGTACACTCAGTTCTGCTCAGATTACCAACTGAGAAGCACCTCCCTGCTTACGGCCGTGCAGGTGGGGGAGATATACCTCAACTGCGTAAGTTGATATTAGTAGACTTTAGATGGGTTATCTCTACAACATGAGTATCGTATTCAAAACGAACAAGTCGCGTCATAGGTCTAGTGTAGTTCTACCTCATCCTGAAGTATCGTTGTCAGCGTGCCTAACTCGTACTCATAATGACCTTAACTGTCATCATTACAGGTCCCCTTGGATGACAACACCAAGCAGATGAAAGGCATGTCATTCGGTATGTTCTGTACGGCACTGCTTACGATGTCCATGGTGGCATATCAGGAGGACGACTCCTCTATAACTCCTGCTAATAAGACTCGGGCCCTGTTGCACTTCATGTGGAGGGCAGTGAATACTAGTGAGAAGATCAAAGGGAAAGCTTCAGATGTACGTCATATGTGTCGACTTCAGGGGTCTGTAAGTCTATAACATGGCTATCGCATGCAGAGCCCAGCCTATAAAGTGAAATGCCTTGTCTGGTTTTACCGCATATCTAATTATCACGAACACACAATACAACCATCATACTTATAATGAACCCCAAATGTCTATCGTACGTCATATCCCTGCTTATCACGAACACGCAATAAAACCATCATACTCATATATGACACTTAAACATCACCAACGCACGTCACAGGTGCGAGCTGGCGGTTCTAACAACATGGGATCCCTGTCGAGTTTCGGTTCCGGAGTCTTCTGCGACTACTTCCTCAAGATGTGGACAGCGGATGGGTTTCCTAACTACAATGCCGTGGCACCACCTTCCGTAGTCACAGGTCAGAGCGTTCTATCTCGCATTTTGGAGGATAAGTTCTCGGCAGGTGCCATGGATGACGCTTCAAAAGGGGACAAACACGGCCATAACCACAAGTCCAACGCGTCTGCAGGAGGCAGCGTGGGAATGGGAAGTGCGGAGGACGATTCCTTGTTCGTGCAGGAAGGGGAGGGCGTGAACCCATATCTGCGGGACTTCCCTGGGACGCCTGATGATCCTGTTGTACTGCATGGCTTCGTGATCGCTGCTCTGTTTAGAACGCGCCCCGAGTTAGCAGAATTGGTAGCATTAAAGCTGCAGGAGATGCAAGTGCACGACGAGGAGATCCAGTAGGAGGAAGATGGTAGTAATAAATTTGTGCATGCATGTATGGATAAAAGAAGTAGTTAATCATACAACACAACCTACACAACATTCAACACAAACATGTACTGGCAAAACATCATTCTCTGTTGCCGTGCCGTAGCTCCCTGTCCATCTGCTCACCTGTAAGTTGTCCTAATAGCGTTTGGAAATTACGATTGAATACGCTATACCTGCGAGGTAAGTAACAGAAATGTTCGGGGGTCCTTATGAGAACGATGAGTGGAATGAGCGTTCGTGACAATGCAGAATGTAATTGAGCTACACTATGCCTTTAACATGAACCACATGGCATTGAATCCAATAGCCGTGGCATAGACATTTGGGCCTCCAAAATTCACTCTTACATATACGCACGAAGACAGATCGCCCTCCTCCCTCTTCCCCAGATTGGTGAATATGAGGTACATGCCAAACATCACCAACCATAATGAAGCACCACTGCCAACTTCTACATTCTCACTTAAATGGTAAGATCCGAACAACCCAATAAAGAAGACACATAGCTGCTTCCAGTGCATGGTTAATATGCTAAATATGACCCTCGTCAGTGAGAGGGCGGAGTTTATACAGAAGCGCAGCCAGGCCTTATTGTTGTCTATAAACCACTTCACCAGCACTCTTGAGTCCCTGTATGTTATCGGTAGAAACTCATAAACCGCATCTTTCACTGATAACTTTGTCACAAGGGTTGCAAGCACCAGCCCTAAGGGAGCTGAAATCAGCGCCAAGCTTTTAGGAGTGTAGTAGATCGCCCAGTGCAAAAGCAACACCGACGCCATGTACACCAGCAAAATTCCCAAACCTTTAAATGAACTTTCTAACATGATATATGATATTGTTGGTTATGGTAAAAATATTTCACATATTTAGTAAAATAATTGAATTGGATCTTCTTCTTTTTTCAAAGCCTTACTGAGTTGATATTTGGTCGTTGTACCACTTCTATATGCATGTAGCTGGTTAGGACGGCATGTGTATTTATGAAGTTGTTTTGAAGAACGGTGTGCGATCTGTGGAATCTGGCGTCGGAGAGGGAAAAGCAGTTGAATTTGCAGAACACTGCAGGTCCCATGGATGGGCACTGCTCGAGTGGGATGAAAAAGATTGCCTGCAGGAGATGCGGGAAGACATGCTGCGTTTTGGGCTCTTAGCGCAAGGGAAAGGAGGGGATCGCAGTGATAGGCTGGCACAGTGGCTTGTAGGAAAGGATGTGCCCAGTGATGGTAGGGATGGGTGTGATATACCATCGTTTAGATCCCTGCTCTCTCAGTGGCAGCAGATATTCGCAGATTCCTTCTCCCTTTCTCCGCACACAAAAGAGACCGGTTTCGATGCCACAGGTGACATAGATATCGACATAGATGATGATTTACGAATTGATAATAATGGCGAAAAAAATAGTCCTCCCTCCATAGCCCCTAATCCTCCTATAAGAGTGCGGCGTCCCCCAATAACCGGAGAGGCCTCTGATCCCGATGACGAAGTGGAGGGCAGGGGATGGGTTCTCGGCACCCCCATCAACGAGCTTCATGGGAAGAGGGAGCTAGAAAACAAAGAAGTCAGTGCCCCTATAGCGCACGTGCCTGATCTATCGCTAAATCCGGCCCTGGATCCTACTTACCGTAACGAGAGGGGGCTACCAGTGGGTTATCGCAGAGATGACGAGAGAGAGTTCTTTGAGTCCAGAACATTCGTGTTAGAACATAGTTCATGCGATGGTACTAAAAATAGCAATAGTAGTAGCGCTGATACTGTATCTAATACTGGAAATGTTGGTGCTCGTAATGATGGTGCTAGTATTGGCCCCAACAATTGTACCTATGACAATATCACCAGCGGTACTGACGTCCCCCCACACGTCCTCGACTTGTGCCCTCGGTATGTACGCAAACCTCTGGCCAGTCTTTTGTCTCTGCTACTCATTTACCTCATGCGACGCTGTACTGTATACAGCATCACAGCGCTAGCAGGTGCCATAGGTCTCGATCCCAACTGCTTTCTTGATGTTGTAGATGTCAATGATGCCTCCAACACCCGACTCTTGCTGACTACCATAGCGTCTACCGTACGTCAAAGTGCTCAGAGCGCGCGTCAGCGTCCCAATCCAAGTACTTTTCGCGTTTCGGAGGTGTCATCGTCGCTGCTGCGGGTGTGCAGCTACCCCCATCCCGAGTCAAACGCATTCGCAAATAAGAAGGTTATGGGGGATACAGGGGATAAAGCTGCACCTACGAAAGAAATCGCGTTCGGGGCACATACGGACACCACCCTGCTTACTCTAGGACTCTTGTCAGACAGCCCAGGGCTAGAGCTGTACGACAAGGTGTTGGATAACAGCGATAGTGGTGGTGCGGAATATGACCGCGACGGCCGAGGTGGCTGGTTGGAAGTGGAAAGGGTGTGTAGAGAATACACAGAGCATGCTGAAGGTGGCGGGAAGCTGCGTGTGGTGGTATTTACAGGGGAAGTGCTGCAAGCACTGACCAAGAGCCACTATGCCGCCACTATACATAGAGTTACAGTGCCGCTCCTTATCAGTTCTGCAGATTCAAGAGGGACTACCGGTACCACTGATGGTACTTTCGATGGGGTCCCCAGCGGTGCTGCCGCTAGGGGATGCCGCATTAGTTGTCCCTTCCTAGTTCGGGGAAAGTGGGGTTCCAAGATAAACATGGCAGGGCTGGGCAGTGATGGCGAGGATGGCAGCCCTAAGCCCACCACACTTCCGACTAGGCCGAATAATATAAGCACAGGCGAAGCACCAGAGCTGTGGGGGGGTAGATCGCACCCAGGAGGTCAGGACAGTGTGGACAGGTATGTACCCGACTTGGACGGCATCGATGTAAAGGTGTTGCATAAAATCTTGGATATCAAGAGGGCTAAGTGCAGAAAGAGAAACGAGGGGAGGCAGGATGCCAACTGGGTATTAGCTTCATATCCCGAGACTGCGGTGATTAGGTAGGGGTTGGACAGGTATATAAATGTTAAATGTGCATTTGGAATTTTGTTAAATATTGCCATTTGCAAATTGTATTTTTCTTGGACCAGAGTACGTTATGCACATCACCATCAGAAGAAGGAGTCCTATTTACCTTAGCCAAGTACAAAGTTAGCGCATCTCCCACCTTAGTAGAGTGATGTGATATCCCAATACTACAAATTTCCCGTCTATACTCATACATACTACGTCGTCATCATGAATCTTATATGCATCTTGACCCCTGTCTTTCATACCCCTGTGATAATTGAAAGTTGATGAGCATCGGACGAATCGCTACATTGCACTGATCTATTGACCAAGTTGGGATCGAAGAAAAGTATAATCCTCAGGAGCTACTTTGTCATTCTATAATACATTAGATTAGTTAAAACATTTACTACATTACAGCACAGTATCAAGGCTATAGTATCGTCACAACTTTTAAATTCAGAGCAAGTACTGTACAAGATTTAATTTTATCATATAATTCCATTATTACGGAGTCTGATAAAATGTTATGAATAATTTCTCTCAAAAATTTTTATATTTTTCCAAAAATTGTTACAAGAAGACGATAATGAAACTGATAGTACTACATACTCTTCATAGAGCAGAAACCAAAAATTGTTTTGTTCGTCACTTCTGTGTGGCGAACGAAATATTAGCGCTGGAGATATTCAAAATTATGAACGCTAACATTATCTTCAGTCTTGCCCTTTCCTTCCACTAGTTTTTCTTTTTTCTTTACTTCTGTCCTTAACATTGATTTTACACAAACGAATTTGCACATTTTAGTCTTTTCGTATTCCTTAAATCACTATAAAAGATGAATCCAAGGATATGTACGAAAGTCCTAAGGCAAGAACCCCTATTTACCTACTTCAGCACTCGGTGCGTGTACGTGCGTCTTTCGGCCTCTGGTAACTGGGATGAGAACTCTACGACTGTATGTCCCTTCCTTATGATCTCAGTATCCAATATGGCCTACGTTTATATATTTTAGTTGGTGGAGGTGGTTTGGTGCAGAATATGTGTAAGTTGATGTAGGTACTCAAGAGAGTGATAGAGTTACAATCCTTACAGCGAATGATGCCTACTCACCTTGTCAGCCGTGGGGTGACTGACGGCCCCTGGAGAAAGTGGCTCAGTACCCCTCTGGGCAATACCATAGCAGATACAGCCTCCCCGTAGCTGCCACTTAGAGGTTAGAAGACCCTCCACTCCAACCGGCCCACGTGCATGGATTCTACCAGTACTAATACCAACTTCAGCCCCTAAACCAAATCGATATCCATCAGCAAAGCGCGTACTGGCATTATGCATCACACAAGCAGCATCCACCAATTTTAAAAAGGTCTCTGCTGCAGCTTCATTCTCAGTAATTATGCACTCCGTGTGTCCGCTGCCGTACTGGTGTATGTGAGCAATGGCTGCTTGCATAGTATCCACCACCTTGACACTCATGGTCAGGTCGCCGTATTCAGTATGGTAGTCAGGGCAGTCGTTGCCTGCAGGCACCAGTCCTAGAATCTGGGCTTCACGGTCTCCTCGGAGACGCACCCCAGCAGAAGTAAGAGATGATATGACTTGCATAGCGGGGCATGCGTTCTGATCAGTAGATCCATACGCAGGCAGTACAAGACTCCGGTGGATCAGTAAGCACTCCCCTGCATTACAGGCAGAAGGGTAGTCTGTTTTAGAGTCTACACAGATGCGGGATGCTTTACCGCTACTGATAGACTCTGTGCAATCTGCGTCCAAATACACGTGACACACACCATCAGCGTGACCCAATACTGGTATCCTGGTGTTGGACTGGATGTACCTACAATTGCATGGTAAAGGCGGTGATAGACAGGTAGGGGATATATTAGTTTGATCTAGAATGCCGTACAAGGTCGCATACTACACCATCTTTCCTGTACGTACTTGACCATGCTGCCACTGCCTCTGGGGATGACTAGATCTATGTAAGCATCAAGCGAAAGGAGCTTCTTAATATCCTGTCTACTCTTGACCAATCCAAGGCACCCTCTGCTAACCCGGCCCTCCGTAGCTGCTTCTATGGCGTCTCCTATCAGAGTGTGTAACAGGGCACATGAATGTTGGGCCTCCTTCCCTCCCTTCAACAGCAGACCATTTCCCGATCTTATAGCGAGTGCAGCAATTTGCGGTAAGCAGTCAGGTCTGGACTCAAAAATGATCAATAAGACGCCAATAGGACACGTCAGTTTATCGAGTACTAACCCGTCAGAAAGCTCAGTGCGGCTCTGCAATGACCCTATGGGCTCTTTCTGTCCCGCTAAACATAGGATCCCGTCTGCAAGCACGTCCAACTTTTCAGCCGTTAACTTGAGTCTCTTTTCATTGGACGGGGATATATCACACGTTTTGGCCGCTAGCACGTCTTTGGCGTTTTCCTCGAGTATGCGGGTGCGGTTTTCCGTGATGGATTTGGCAATTGCCTTTAGCACGGTTTCCCTTTCATTTGTTGATAAGGCTTGGAGAGCTCTGCCCCCTTCTCTGGCGGCGACGGCTTTCACCTCGGGGTCGTCGTCCTGACTACTATTACCAGTACTGCTAGAATTACTGCTATTAGTAGTATCGCTGTTATCAATGGTGGCAGGGGCAGGAGGGGGCAGATTTTTACTGATACTAACAGTATTAGCACAACTGTTATCTTCTTCCTCACCACTTTCTCTTTGTTCTTTGTGGATGAAAAGGGTGCCCGTTTTATCCCCGCGTAAAATGGCGGCAATAGCTTCATAGTCCTTTCCATCAGCTATTACTACTGCGTTGACTCCCCCGCTGATGGCATTCATGGCGGCATCTACTTTTGCTGCCATGCCCCCACGGCCCCTTTTTTGTAATGGTCGGGTTAGGGTTAGGGGTTCATTATTAGTATAATAGTGGGGTACAGTAGTCCTGGTATACATTTATAGCCCTCTTCAGGTCCCTGGGAGCGCACCTCGCACTCTTCTCGCCCACTTCAAAACCTGTGGGTGTCAATGGTAGGTGTTTAGGAGTCGTTATGAGAATGATGGTGACGTGTGGTAGATGATTGGGGGTCGCTATGAGAATGATGTCTACTGTCTACGCGGAAGGAACTTATGATAGTAATGTGATGATGCAGAGATACAGCCCTCTGTAGTTCACTGCTATACACATACTGGTGCTGGAGTCGAAAGTATCAATGATTTGCGCCCCTTCTTCGTTAGGGGAGCGGTCATACACTCCCCGCACGTCTGTCAGCAGCACCAATAGCTGGGCCTCCGTCTCGACGCTTATAAGCCCTGCCAGAGAGTCATTATCGCTGAACGTCTGGTCTGCATGTAAGACATAGCCTTGGTTAGCGGACACACAATCGTTTTCATTGATTAGGGGGACTATGCCTAATGCTAACAGTTGACTTATAACGTACTGAATATTCCTCCTCCGTTCGGGAGAAGCGAAATCCGAGCACGTTACCAACAATTGAGAGGTGGCCACATCATAAGACGTGAACATAGTCTCGTACAAAGACATGAGGCCCATCTGCCCTGCGGCGGCACAAGCGCTGTTGTAAGACTTCCTTTCATGTTCTTTGTTGGCTATATTTGCAAGCATGCTTTCGCTGGTATTTTTCGGAAAGTTGCTTCCCTTCCCTAGCATTCCTGTTTGAGCTCTATCTTCAGAAGACAGCCCCCCGCTCAGTGTGCGACCCATGGAATTTCTGGATTTTAGTGCCTCTTCAACACATTCTGGGTCCTCCTCCATTTCTATAGTCTCCCGAGCCTCTCTTTCCAATTGCTTCTTTAGCATACTCTGCTTCCGAAGAATGTTCCTGCCCACGCCAACCGCGCCACTGGTCACGATCAGCACCTCTTTGCCCTTGTGTACGAGTCTGGCGGCGTTTTCCACTATATTGGCCATACGTGAGAGGCAGGGGTAGCCATCGTCTGTGGACACGACCGATGTGCCTGCTTTGATGACGATCCGATGTGCTCTGAGGTAGTAATAAGGAAATGTAAGAGATATGGAGGTAGAATTGGAAAAGACGACAGAATTCATTGTGGTGTTAAGAGAGACTTAACGATACGAACATCAGGCCCCGTCAAGCTCTTTCGATGATCGAGAATGTAAATCGTACCTCGAGAGGTCTTTTCTGGACTGAATTGGCTGATACATGATATTAAACTAATTTTTGTTGATAGATAACGAAACACCTTCCAAGATACGGATTCAATCACCTATGTACCCGTAATCGATGCTTTGTCATCTGAGAAGATTTTACATACGCACAACGCACTAACATGACGTGCGCTTAATGGACCGAACGATTTCCCGGCATTGCTCTTAGAGTTATCCGTCAGGCCTCCAAAAATCTTCTTTGAATCCTCTATTTACAACGCTTATTAAGTACAGCCTAGAGTGCGTCTCTACAAGCGAAGAAATATCTTGAAGATCTTTAGAAGTAGCGAATTCCAGTGACTAAAAAGAAGCTTGATGATGATGAAATCGTTTGCAAAATTATTCGAAATAAAGAGAGTTACGGGCCTAACTGGGCATTTTAAGTTAAACAAAGGGTGGGAAAAGGCCTGTAACTCCTTCATGTTCGCTGTATCCTATGTTGCCTGCCTGCTGACGCCATTCGTAATCGGCATCATCCAGTCTTCCTCGTTCAGCGTAAATACGGGCGAAGTAAACAACTACACACTCACGTACGTCCTATTTCTGACTGACATACTGTTCCTCATTGACTTCTACTACAGCGTCAAGGATTATTATGGCAGAACGCAGAAGTTTGGAAAGCACAAAAACGGCAGTAATAAGAGGAGAAAAAGAATAAGACAACAGATCCCCATCTTAGTAATCGAAGGCGCGTCTTGCACCTGTGCACTCGCTTTACCCCTGGCGGAAGCCGCGGGGGTGGCCCCTAGCACGCTGGTGTGGATATCTGTTCTCAGAATGGCTAGAATCCTTAAGATCCCCTCCTATTACCATTCCTCCACACGTGCGACTACCCACCATGCTGATATCACCAACACCAATAGCACCCCTAATATTGGCACTATTGCTAACGCTGGTGCAAAAGAGGGAACAGAGGAGGCCGAAGCCTCCCAAACTGACATCAGTGGTACCGCCTCGCGCCTAGTCGTTCTGTCACTGTTCGCCTCTCTTTATGGGTCAGCAATGTCATGTATCTGGTTCAGGCTAGGCTGCACTCGCGTGGTAGGCGATTTCAGCGGCAATAATGGCACAAATGATGATGGCGGGGTGCCGCTTGAGCAATTTGAGCAATACTGCGAGTCTGGTGCATCTACATCTACCGTTGATTCCTGGGTGCGGAGGGACAGCGTGATAGATATTAGCGACCCTTGGGTGTGCTTCCTGCGCTCCGTTCACTTCACCATGCAAGTGCGTACCTCTTTGGCATTGCTATCTCTTACTAAATTTTATGGCTCAGGTTGGGGCTGGGATATAGCTCTTCGCCTCTGCGTATAAGATCACCACACATTCACATACTAATATCTTCCTTCATATCTTTCCGCGAACTGTACTTCAACATACAGACCTTATTTACAGTGGGATTCGGCGATATCCACCCGGTATCCGATGCGGAGTACCTATTTTCTTTGGTGTCTATAGTGATTGCTTCATTGTTCTATGCGGCCCTCATATCCAGCCTTACATCATTTCTAGGCAACAGAGAGGTAACCACGAAACGTAGTAGAGGAGAACTGGAGAGCATCATGAGGTATATGACCGTCAGAAGGATTCCCAGGCCACTACAGGACAGAGTCAAAGTGCGTATGATCAATGTAATATCATGGGGCTACCTCTATCACCTCGGTAATCTCAGAATATGCACTACAATCTTCACCAATACTAAAAATGTCCCTACCAATCTCAGGGCTACTTTGACTTTCTATTCACTCGATCTTGTGGTCAGCCAGAGAAAGATATACTCGTAAATCTACCAGGTAAACTACAGAATGACGTTAGAATGGCTGTGGGCGAGCAACTATTGAAGACTGTGCCGTTCTTCAAGCGCCAACAGTATCAGCCGTTTGTGAACCGATGCGTCACCCTACTGGAGCTCCGCACGTACGCACCTGGATCGTACTTGTAAGTGGATGTATAGGAAAACTTTGAGGATTATGGCCCTACCAACAGTACTATCTTACTAATTATGATCCTAAAACTTAAACTTGGTAGGTACCGCCAGCGTGACCTGCGGAGGGAGCTCATTATGATATATTCGGGCAGGGTAAGTGCACATCTATGCGGTGTATACGTGTTTGCATCTTTCCAGATACCCTCATATCACACATGTACACACTGACATCCCTTATATTCACGTATGCGTACGTACATGCAGGTAGAGTTGCTCGTGGGCCAGACGGAGGAGTTCCCTGCATCCGCTGATGATGATAATAAAAATAATGACAATGAGAACAATGAAGAAAACCACGGACGGAAGAGGGGGGCTATCGAAGAAGGCAAATGTGAAGACCTCTCTACGAGCATGGGCCTGAACCGCCCCAGCAATTCCAGCAGTGCTAGCCAGAGGGGCAGGGATGCGGGCTCGGACAAGCTAGATGAGAAGTCGGGGAAGAGAGCCGGATCCCAAGTGCGTGCAATGTGTGGACAATGTGTGAACGAGTGTGTATATGTACATGTATGTGCACTACCCTATCTTGTTCAATACTGGAAATGCGCAAGATCTAATTTGTAGTCCCTGGTCACATACTTTCACCCTCCCTGCCCAGGTGCTGACCACGCTAGTTACAGGCGACTACACTGGTGACCATCAATTGTTATTCGGAACAGCAGCCGAAACCAGTGCTCGAGTGAGTAACTTCACCGAGGCCCTTGTATTGACCTACCACAGCCTTCAACTGGCGCTCTCCGAGACCGGGATGGGGGTCGGAGTAGGCACTGTAAACTTACCAGAAGATGAAGAGGCTGACAATGCTAATATTTCTACAAATGGTGCTTCCGTAGGTAAAGATATCACTAGAGGTAGCTCAGGATCTACTATGGTGGTCGCCCGCCCTTTTAGTACTGCTAAGACGGGAACTAATGGCAGTACCAGCACTACTGTTAGCGCTAGTAATGCTAGTAATAATGGTCCTGATAGTACTGATCTCAGCCACATTGCATGGGGGTACGGACGGATGCTTGACGAAGGGAGCTGCAGCTCACACGTGGTCAGAGACGGCAATGATCCTGGCCATGCTTGCTGTGCTGGGTCCGATCAAAATGTGGGGCTGGCAGAAGAGAAGGAAATAGCTACTTATACCGGCACTACGAATGCCAGTATAAATGCCAACGCCGCTAATGCTGGCAGTGCTAGTACCATCGTTACTGGTACTATGAAGACTCCCAATACGTGCGGGAGCGCTACCGCGAGAGGCTGCCGGTTGGGGTCCCAGATGAGCATGAACTCGCGGAGTCCTGGGCACGGGAGGTCTTCTGTACAGGTGAGTTAGGGTTAGGGTCTATTCTATGTGTGATATCACGATGAAGGTTTATGAGTAACATGATCGTTGAGCGCAATTAATATACTCGTCCAACCTTTTACACATCATCGTCACCAAATGCTTTGCAGCGCGCATCCTGCATGCCTGTGGACACCCTGGTCGAGAGGATGCACCAGACGGCAGTGCGTATTGCGCTGAATAATATTAGAAAGGAAAATAGACTCCCTTGCTGGGCTGACTTTCATAGCACTGCTCTGATGAGTACTCTAGACAGTCACAAAGAGAGTTTGGTGAAACTAGTGCGCATACAGGCGACATTCAATCAGAGCGCTCTATTGCCCATCGGCGGGGGCAGGCATAATAAATTGGCCGCCTTGGGGCAGGGAAAAAATGGAAGCGCACAAAGACGAAATAAGAAGATGCTCGCCATGATGCTAGACCAGGGGGACCGAAATAATGACACCAACAATCCAACAACTGGGGGCAGCATTGTTAAAAAGAATCTCTTCTGGTGGGATCTATACAACCGCATCCAGGTCGTAGAGCCTCAGTCCATTCTGCAGCTGCGGTGGAACATCTTTATTCTGTTATGCATGGTATACTACATCATCGCTGTCCCTCTCAGGTACGTCCATCGATGAACTAAGGAGGGCTATATCTCTCTACCACTAGGATCGTAACACACCAATCATACTGATATTACCAAACATCCTCCAACATCGACGCTATCTCTCTTAGAGTGATGGTTCTCTCATGGTGCGATTACCCTACTGATAGTAATGATAATACTGGCACTGCTGACAGTGGTGTTTATACTAGCGCGCCCACCCTTGAAGAACACATGCACTTCTGCTTGAGCTACTGGGATGACTCTCTGCTGCTGGTAAGCAAATCTATAGCAGCTTCGTTACAATCAAGATTATCTAAGCATCCACAGCACTCACCTTAATGATAATGACCCCCATATACATATATATTATCTTTGCTAGGAGTACGCTATTGACCTGTGCTTTATCGCCAACTTCTACATCCGGGCAAGGCTCTTTGGTATCAGACATTTTAATGGAGAGCTGACAGTGATTGTAAATGACTGCGACAGCATTTGGGATCATTTCAGGTGCTCTTATTACTACTACGTGGCTGGTCTCCTCGTATGCACAACTATCCTTATTGACGTACGTATACGAATGTAGATTTATCGTATCCTTGCAGCATGAACATATAGTACCACAAAAATTCTAATTCAGATCCACCATTATCAATATATACATACGAAGGTACTGGCGCTCGTCACGAAATGGGTGCAGATAGCAAGACTTGCCAAGCTGGCCTACGTGTTTCTTATAGGCTGCCATCTTGCGGACATACAAAAGTATGTGTATTATAGCTCTATATCATGACGATGATATTGGAACACTGAATGGTTCCTATACTAATAACACTCCAAAACAATGCAATCTGTGCAGATGGCTTGAGACTGAGCGCGCACTCTCCTTGAGCAGTGAATCCGTAGCTGGTATATGCTAATATGCACTTTTTGGTGGTTTATATAATAGATATCGCTAGTTTTATTCTGCCGATGCAATACATCCCATACTAAAAACTGATCCTTTAACCCTACCGATATCAATATACTAGTGATTCATCTGTCCTTCACTACAGTGGTCATGCTGGTTTGGATATCCCTCGGTTGGGCAGTACTCAGCCGACACGGAGATTACGAAGACATGTACTCAGACTACTCCGCTAATAGTACTGCGGGCGCGGGAATGTACGATTTCTCTGACGATCCTACTTATTATGACGCCAACAGCCATGCACGCAGCAACGGTACGCGAGTGCACATTTGAGTTATGGTAGCTTATACTTAGTATCCAACAACCCCCTTGCTTATAATGATCCCCACACATCACTTCTCAATCCGCAGGACCATCCTCCTGGATCAGTGCTTTCTACTGGTGTTTGACCTGCATGACCACTGTAGGGTATGGAGATGTGTACGTGTCTTGTGATAGCAAGTTTAGAGAGCAGGCAATCTTACCTAGGTGTTATCCTCATGAACGTGCGGGGTCACCACATGCTCACACCAACCCTCGAACCTCATTCTTGACTGTAGGTACCCCACCAATGCCGCCCAGACACTGTATGTCATAGTTATCGTGATTATCACTCCAAGTATTAGCGCCACCATTATCGCCAACGTTTCTTCCTATGTGCATTCTGTTGATTTGAGCACGGATAATATTGCGCACCGGAGACTGGTCGTAAGACACTACCTGCAGTATGTAGTAGACCCTGATGGAGTTATGGGTGGTGCTGGTAGCACCGCAAGTGACGGCGATGCCTTGGAGAGATGCACTGATATAGGGGGGCTCCAGGGCCAGCTCAGGACCCAGGACCCAGGCAATAGCGCTGCGATCGCCAGTAGGCACCAACATAGTCACAATACGCCAATAGCACGACAACGAGGCAGGGGGTTACTCCAAGGCAGTCCCTCCTCTTATAAAAGTGGAACTGTCGTTATGACCACCAACGGCTCTGCTTATATCCCTACAGGTAGCGGAGACCAAGTATTTACCAGGAGAGGCTTGGGGGCTATGATGAATGAGGTACAATCAACGGATCTAGGGAATGTAGGGAATCATGGAAACAACAATAGACAGACCACGAGGGCAGGCTATGCAGACCTGTTGAAGTTCACCTGGGACTACTTCGGTGCGTATATGTTGATATGAGTGAGTGTAGGGTGTTCTGATAGCGCAGGGACAGAACGTGTCAATATCATCCTACTAATCTCACCTTCCTTCATTACAGATTTCGTCGCGAACGAACGTCAAGGTATACACGAAAAAGAACTCATGCAGGCCTTCGTTCCTCAGGCACTGCAGGTACGAAGCTTATAGTTTGTTGCTATCACTGGGGTTTGGGAGATTTCAGGGGATTGAGCGCTGCCGGATCATCTTCCGCGCGTAGAAACGTCGAGATGTGTGTTGTGAATTTTCGGCTTCATACTCTTTTCTACTACAAGATCGGCTTGTTTATGGGATAAGACAAGATTAATAATAGCTTTATTAATCCATGATGTGACGACAGTACACTGAAATTTATATATGGCAGAGAAACCCACTCAAACCAACTTCTTCAAATTCTTATTTCAATGTGTTCACGTTCCAACCGACCAACTTTGGATATATTCGACATCTGAATATGGCGTAGGATGAGATAAATCTCAGCATCGTGACGGATCTGCAGAGCAAGGTGGAACTCTTTAACCGCTTCAGCCCTGAAGTGATGCGCGCTCTGTTCTTGGGGATGGAAAGCAGAGTGTACGTGTATATTGGTGACTTTGGAGGACGACATCACCGTGCCATTGCTACGTTATTCGATTCAGAGTTGTATATATGAAAGGTTTTATTTCGCTCCATCTGGCTCTCGATAATGATGAGCATCCAGTAAATCCTCATACTGATGATGCTCACTAAACACCACTGTCATTTACAGATACAGCAAGAAGTCCATAATCCTGGATACTAAAACATCTGTTACGTACGGAGGAAGGGGGTCCGTGCCTGCAGCGGGGTTGTACATCATAAAATCGGGAGTAGTGAACATCGTTGAACCAATGTGCGCAGGTTCAAATTGTGGTCATTACGGCAAGGCAGCAGATGGTATCAATATGGATAGACCAGCAAATAGTTATACCCATAATAATGCAAAAATTACGCAGAGGTATGCAGGGGCCACATTTGCCGGCTCGTCTTTGGTGGAGGAATGGTCTTCGAACGTATTCCAAGCCAATGCCAATTCGGATTGTGAACTCATGTACGTGCTATGAGAGAAGTGCACGTATGGGGCGGGAGAGATACCAACCTAGGGTTACAATGAATTCGTTGATACCACCGTCTTCTTTCTTCTAGCTCAGATCTGTGTTGTGTTCTGACGCGTTCTCACTTCTAGTCAGCGACACTGACCCTACCTAACCCTAACCCTAACCCACACCATATCTCTCTATACCCGTAGGTACCTTTCCAGAACCCATTTTCAATCGGTAATGAAAAAGTATCCCGCCGCCCAGGATCATATAGAGTACGTGCGTTAGATGTGCTGTAGATGTTGAAGAATTTGTAGGGGTGTAGCCCATACCATGAGATTCATGCTTGATACTGAGAGGATCATGTAAAAGGTTTGATGAGGTTTTATCGCGTGCTTGTTTATCACGAGCTTGCAGCACAATCATGCACTAATATTGTCCTCTAAACGTTCGAAAATCGCCCAATACAGGTACGTCAAGGAGCGATCGTCTCTCGCTGGCCAGTTGGTTGAGAGCTTGGTAAAGAAGCGACAGGAGCAGAGCAAGGTTCGTGTAGCTCTATTACTGTTGCCGTACTATAGATGTATCGGTAGACTTTAGAGGAGAGTCGCTCCATACTATGAGTATTGCTCCGACGCTGGATAACTCACGTGACAGGTGCAGAGCTGCTCTATCTCATTCTCGACTATCAGTATTGTCCAACACGACATCATTCTAAAACTGCCCAAAATTTCATCAAAAAAAATCTACAGGCCCTAGAAACACTACAAGAAACGCGAGAGGGGAGAAACAAGATATTCATCCACCCCGGAGGCATATATGAGCGTACGTGGGGTGGGATCATTTTGCTGACTATTCTGTACAACTGTGTGGCGCTTCCGCTGCGAATCGTGTTCTTGGAGGGATATTCCGATTCCATGCTCGCGACCATTTTCTTGGGAATCGACTACTTCATTGACGTGCTATATGTTCTGGATATGGTGCTGCGAGCATATGTGCTGGGCTTCTTTGACCGGAATGATGTTGTCATGATTAGGAAGAAGATTTTTGCGCATTATGTACGTGCTGTGTATATGGCATGGGTGGGCAGACAGTGCACGCACCGGGCGAGAGGTTCATACTAATCTGAACGTGCTATATATAACATTGGGAGGAGAATTATACCAGCCTGATCTGGGTGGGAACGTGTAATATACGGCCTCACTTGATATGTAGTGCAATATTGTCTTGCGCCGACGTGTGTTCTGTTGTGTTCTCACATCTAGTCAACATCGCTAATCCGCATCCACGTATACCTGCACCTCATATGTGCCTCCCCTCTCCAGGTCCGTGACAGAGCGCCATTCAACAAGTTCTACCTCCACCTGTTCAGTGTGCTGCCAGCCGATCTGCTGCTATTCGCGGTGGCCTCCCGAGGAATGCATAGCAATGGTGGGAGAGTGATAGGATTTCTCGACATGGCGCAGTCCGTGGCTCTATTAAGGCTGAATAGATTGTTTAGGATGGTCGAGTGCAATGCACTCTGGAGCAAGTGTGTGGAGGAGGGTACGTCAGTGGGAGGATGAAGAACATGCCATGGCATAGCATATTATGCCTACACCATAGCGCATTTCTAATCTCTAGCCCTCATTCAATAAATATCCTCACTTGCATATACATATACTCAGGCGCAGTCAGCGCTTTACGATATCTGCCATGCCTGCCACGCCTGCTGAAGGAGCGTACCACTCGTATGTTCAATACCTTACGCATTATCGCCGAGAACCTGGATCTGTCGTCTTGGGTGCGGGTTTCTGCGACTACAGTACGTCCCAGGGGAGGGGGAGATCAAGACCATGTAAATACTGCTAGTAATACTGTGACTGGAAATGTTGGTAATACTGCCATGCCTGGCGACACTGGTAGTAAAGGTGGTGCCAACTATGAAGCACAGCCCTTCACAGTATCAGAGGTACGAAACGCTATCGGTCTATCAAAGCTCGTAGCAGTCATTTGCCTGGTGGCTCATTTCGCAGGATGTATGTTCTTCCTCGTGGCAAATTCACTACATGTGAGTCTTTTTATATGGGTGGGGTAGTGTGCGTACGAAGCGTTTGTTTATGCCGATTGGTCGGGGATGTGAGAGCAGTTTTCGAATTACTTTTTATCTCGTGCCGATGTGTGTTCTATAGTACTCGAAACCATATCACTAATTCTTGCCAACGGGCACATCACGCCTCCGATCAAAAAAAGATGCGAGGTTCAGCTCTTAACTGGGCGGACAGGGCTGGGATCCTGAAGGCGTGCACATTCAATTCGTACGACAACAGTGGGGGGGTCGGGTACATGCTATAGATAGGGAATTTTAGGGGGATATGTCTACACTATGAACATCCTATTCAATATTGAGTGTTTCATATGAAAGGTGTTATGCAGCTCTATCACATGCTACAGTATCAATGTGCGATAGATGCAGTCCTATCACATCCTACGGTATTACGAACTAACAGTGAACCATCATACCAATGATGATCCTGAACACCATCTTACAGACGCTCCCCGCTGTGCGTCGCTCCGGACTTTAACGAGATCTACACCCAATACGTGCATTCCATCTACTGGGCCGTGTGTGTGATGTAAGTGCACGTTTAGAGGTTGGGCAGCGCACATATGTGGTGAGATACTTGTACCAGCCTGACCAGGATTAGGATGTGTGTACATGGCCCCCCCAATACCTTCCTTGCACCGATATGGATTCTGTGAAGTTAAAACAAAGAGAAACGCTAATCTCCATTACGCGCACGTACCATGCTCTGCACCTCTACACGCCTGCAGGTATACTGTCGGGTACGGAGACATCACACCTGTGTCTAATATTGAGAAAATCTTCAATATTTTGCTATTCGTGGTTGGCACTGGTGTGGTAGCCATGGTCATCGTGTATGTTAACGATATAGTGTGTCAGCTAGATGTGACTTCCGATATTTATAAGATGCGCCTGGAGAGAGTGCAAAGTATGATGATCCGAGAGTCTTTCCCAGCTGCTCTCAAAGCCAAGGTATGCGATTGAGTTAATCTGTATTTTAACGTACTTTTGCATTTATTGGCAGGTACCATGCCACAACTCCTACTAAGTGCCTCTGCCCGCACCCAACCTTAATACATCTTTAAACGTAGGCAAATGCCTACATGAACACCTTGTGGAGCCGGCAGAGGGGTGCTTCTCCTGAAGAGATTCAGGTGAGTAGGAGACTTTTTTTTCGAAAGGGTCAGCGTTAGCTTCTTCTTGTATGAATACCAGGAACATCTTCCATTACCATCGTACTCATGTCGACCCAATCCGCATCCGCTGTTAAGAGCTCGTTCCTTCCCCCTTCTACCGGACTGTACGCTCAAGGTTTGCAATGCTCTCCTATCCTGCAGGCGCACATCAACAAGATGTTTTTTGTAGGAGAGGCTACAGAGCAGTTCCGGCAGATGTTCATATCCCATCTTGTGCTCAAGTACGTGAATTACTGTTGCGAGTATCATTGGTTATCATTGGCTTATATTGAAACCATAGTACTAATAATGAACCTAAACATTCATCGTACATCACCATAGGTACTATATGCCAGGCGACTGCTTGTTCTACGATGGTGAGGTTGCTAGCAGGCTATTTATTGTGTACAAGGGCGAGGTTGCTCTGCAGAAGGACGATGCTAGCAGCCACAGTAGCCCCGATGATTACGACAATGGTAAAAGTAACGATGGAACCTATAGCAGTAAAGGAAACAAGAGCCAGGGGATCGACGAACAGGAGAAATATGCCGGCAATTCCCTCAAGCACAAGCCCCAATCCACCAGCAAAAGCACCAATCATAATAGCAGCGCCAGTAGAAGAGATTCTAGGATGGGAGAAGGCAAGAGGAAGAAGACGACATTATGTACTATCAGGGAGGGTACGCACGATATATTGCTCGTCAAGGGTGGAGCAGTGCTTGCATGGGGCGGGAGGATCATTACAACCTGATCAGGGTAAACGCGCCCGATGTGCTCTATTGTGTTCTCTATTGTGTTCTCTCTTCTAGTCAGCAACGCTTACCTACACACACGCACGTCAAATAATTCTCATTTAATTCGCATACATTTTTCTACATATTTAAGGAGTTGTGGGCGGTTACGAGTTTTTTACTCGCGCGGCGTATGCGTGTGACGCAGTTGTGATCAGCGGTGACGAGGGCAGCGTAAGATCCAACGGTTCTAATGCTGTGAATACCACAGGCTCCTCGGGCGGAGGCTGCTCGGTGTTTGAAATCGACTTTGAGGTGCGATTTCTATACATATCGATGCATATTTAGGGGTTAGTTATGTACCTTTGCCAATGCGACATAGACTTCAAAAGTGATCCCCAGGCATCCTAATTGCCATGCTCGTCCTCACATTCACACATAAACATACACATACACACGTACATACATACACACATACATGCATACATACACACCTACATACACACATGCATACACATACGCATATATAGGAGTTCTGGAAGGACGTGCGAGCGAGCCGCCTGACATCGGTGTACCTCTCCCAGCTCGGCACCTCCAATATCGCCGATGTTGCGAGTGCTGCCAAAGCCGCAGATGTCACTAATGCTAACAATACTAATAATGCTTCTAATACTGATGACGTGAACAATACCCGTAATACTGCTCTAGAGATCCTTCTCAGGACAAGAACCAGTACTGCAGTGGAAAATTTCCGTGCTAACCTGTCAAACAAGAAAATGGCAAAAATGCTGAATCACATGACTAGGTACGGTACAAGTACTTGGGATGTAACGGATTTATGGGTGTATATAGGTATGATAGATATGTTACCACCTTTGATATTTTGCTAAACTCACATGCCATGCGTTTACTTATCATCCCCCTAACTCTAGCAAGGAGCCGGCTCTAATGTCCCCTGGAGTCATCCTCCCCTCCTCTGACGCCTATCTTGGCCTAAATGTGCTGCTGCTACTGTCTATGTACTATACATTCGTTACAGTGCCCTTCTGTATAGCCTTTTCTTATTCCTACGGCGCATATGCTTACGACTCTAGTAACAACAGTTCTAGTAATAGAGGCATTGCACCACTACTAAGCATCTCGAATTTATTGCATTTATGCATTGCAGATTGCCTGCTCTGGACGCTGGGCTGGGCCGAGACTTATGGCAGTATATTTCACATCGCGTTTCGCGATTCTGAAGGGAGAGTACGTGTCGCAATACGCATGAGCTTTTATTATCTTGAGCACATAGTACAACCACACCCTAATGATGCCTCAAATCTCGCCACTGTCTGACAGGTAATCAGCGACCAGAGCAGATTTGGTGATATCTACAAGCAGCAGAACCTTAGAGTGGACATTCTGAGCGGACTACCCATTGCCCCCATCATGTTGTTTGCGTGCGTATCTGGGGATGTGGGCGGTATGCAGTGGATATATCGCACGTACTTGTACTGCCGCGTGCTCTTCCTTTTGCGAATCCGCAAACTCAGTGGTGTATGGAGCAATATTTTGTCCTGCACTGAGCAGTGGAACCGCTACTTTGGCAGCAAGCAAAAGCTCTTCGATGGCAATGTACTAAGAGTAGGTATATTCGTTGTAGGCATATGGGGGTTTGTGCATGTTGTCGCCTGTCTATTCGTGTACATCGGATTCGCAGAGCTAGAATGGTACTACTCCACACATACCTATAATGCTGATTCCACTGATGTTGGTGGTGATGGTGCTAGTATGGAATATCCCAAATATGTGTCCTGGATATGGTCAAACGATGTAGATCTATTATGGTACAGTGCAGGCCAGGTCTATCTCAGAGCATATTATTGGGGTGCATATACAGTTATCACCGTGGGTTACGGCAGTATTAGTCTGGTAACGAATATGGAGAGGATATTCGCGATGGCGGCAATGACAGTGGGAGCCATTGTGTGCAATGCTGGTATAGCTGCTGTGTTGGGGCATATCATAGGTAATGTAGATAGAATGGCTGGTACCTGCAGGCGCAACCTCGAATCCGCCCTGCAATTCCTTAAAAGCAGAAAAATGTCGCGCAGCTCTCAAAAAGTTGCAGTGGCTTACAACCACTACCTCGCTCGGGAGTTAGGAAATGTAATCCACGAATCTGAAGATTTCTTTCTACTAAGCGATAGCATCCGAACCCAGTTTATATACCACTGCGTGCACAGGGAGCTTGAGAAAATACTTTTTTTGCGACCTCAAGTAAATGACATGAATCGGGATTGTGCAGCCAAGGCAGGCGATCCGCTGTCGCAGAGAGGTTTCATTTTTGCCCTGTGCCGTCGCATGCAAATGGTTATGACCTTGCCTGGGGAGGTGGTGGTGGATGGGCGCAGCAAGGCGCTGACGGTCACTGCCGTGAATGCTTCAAAGCAAACCTCAAATTTTTCTTCAGGTCATACACAAAATAATGCATTGGATAATAAAGCAATAAACACTAGTGCTGGCAATGAACCAGACTTTTGTAATCGTGGAAACGCGCACACTTCTAGTTCTAGTACTGGTACTCTGCTGCTCACAGAACGGGGCTGGGAGGGAGATTTATGGGTCCTGCGCCGGGGAAGCTGCTCGATGCGGATATGGGAGATCCCCAAGTCACACCCTGACCCTCAAAGCCATACTTCTCATATTTCTAATGGTACCTCGAAGGGACCCTCAAACGGGTCCTTGAATGCTGCCAATTTATCCGTTATAACTGAAACAGAGCCTATGCTGACGTACGAGCTATCACCAGGCCAGTCGCTGCTGCCTGATACGAGCGCCTTTTTTGCTACTGCAAATACTGGTGGCAATGGTGGTAGTGTCACTATTGATCATAGCTGTAAAAGCAATGCCAATACTAGTGCTGCTGGTTTCGCCGGAACCCCTTGGGTCGACTGGTGTAGGAGTAGCGCTAGCAGCGGTTGCAGAAATGACGGCACATCCGAAAGCACAACTTCAAGTCACACTGACGAAGATGACCAGGCAAGAGATGCAAATACCGAGAATGACTCGGAAAGCATCACTTCACGATCCACCCGCACGGAGGTGGTGGGCATATGGGGCTCAAGGTCGAGCAGTGCCGCTGATCTGTTGGACCTTGAACTGGAGCCGGAGGTAAAACTGCTATGCGTCACCGTGCGCAAGGTACGCTGGATTAAAAATACCAGTCCAAACTCATTCCATGACGCTAATAATGACTATGACACTTCTAATGCTCACAGTGTGCATAATGCTTTCGATGATAAGGGCAGTATGAAGGTTGAGCTAAACTGCTCTGGCATCAAAGCATTCACCTCTGGCACCAAGTTATGCGAAAGTGCCAGCGATCGTAGTATTGATACATACGATAACCAAGACGCCAATGAGGAGAATGACGACAGCATCGACTACATCAATTTTCTCTTGATTCGGGACTTAAATCGGACAGAGAGCTGTAGCCTTAGATCTAGTGAGAGCGGGGACATGCCAGCGAATGCGAAGGTTGCCGAGAGGGCTGAAAACGTGCAATGGCGGGAAGCAGTTGAGGTTAGTTCTGCAGTCAATAGCAACAATGTTGGCTGTGTTGGTAATACTAATAATACTAGCAGTGCGCGTATTTGTGATACTGGGCGCGTGGACGAGATGGTCGTGCTCACGGTAAGTATATTGGTATATTCGTGAATTTTAGTGGGCTTTACTTTTGAACCATTCGCATACACCACAATCTCATTCTAGTAAGCGCCCTCGAACATCAATATTATATTTTATAGGTACCAGTCGAAGCCAACGATCTGAGTCTGTACGTGCATTGCAGTCCCGATGGAGCGGATACGGGAAGAAGTGGTAGTAACATTGATGGCAGTAACGGTGACAATCCTAGCAATACCGGCAATCCCCTCCCCCATGCGAAGCTGCGCCTGGACTCGTTGGATGTGCGCGGAGTTGCTGACCTAGGATGCTCTGATACAAGGTGGACTGGAGATTGTAATGATGCCAATTCTACCAGTGATGACGACAATGCCAAATCTGCTGCTGCCAAATCTGCTGCTGCTGAAGCTGATTTACTGGCACCTTCTATTGTAAGTAGTAGCACTACTAGAATTGCCAATACCACTAACCCTGGTAATACTGCCAAAGCAGGCTTCGACCTCGAGTATCCCTGCAAAGTACGTCCTATATGATAGTGAGCATGATTAAGGGGGCTGTATCTCTACATTATGCTATTCGATCAATACTAAATACTTTGTGTGAAGGGCATCTAGTTCATCTACTTTCACCATATCATATGACGTGCGATAGACGTGAAAGGCCTATCTAGTTTTATCCACATATCTGAGTATCATGAACACACAATACAATTGTCATACTTAGAATGCCCATAAACATTTATCGCACGTCACAGCTGCGCCCTGGGGTAGTGAGTATTGCGCAACTGATGCAGCAAAAAACGTGCGAAGACGACAATTGCACCGTAGGAGGCAATTATGGCGACGGACAGATCGATTTTGAGAAGGAGGGGGAGGGCTCTGTGTCGACTCATTCTCAGGACACTAGTAGTGTCACCAGTACTCCTACTACTAGTAGTACCAGTACTCGCACTAGTACTGGCATGGGGGATGGGATATACGCTTTGAATGGAAATACTAGCACGTCAGGGCGCGCGATCAGCACGCAATCGCAGCAGGAGCAGTTGTTCAAATCCATAGAGCTGGCGCTGGAAGATGAGCATGGTGCAACAGTGGGATTTATTTCCCTGGATATACGCACACTGCACAGGCATTCACAAGGTCTTGATAATAACGCTAGAAGGCTAAGTATGCTGGGGCACACAGATGATTTTAACGATGATCATGGTCGTGCTGGTAGTACTGGTAATTATGGCCCTTCTAGTTATCATGATAGCGCTGGTAATATCCTGCAGGGAAAGGAGAAGAGAAGAGTGTCTATCGCCAACCCGTCCTCAGCAAGCCAGTCCGCAAGTACGACCTTCGAGAAGGACAATATCACTAGTAATACCAGTAACAATGGCTCTGGTAATACTGCCCAAGTGAGCCGGAGATTCGTGTACATGGCAACCGCGGACTCCTACTGCCATTTTTTTAAGGTAGACGCAGAGGGATTACGGGCGGTAATGGAGGATTATAGGGGCTTATCGTGCGACATACGTACGAGGATCGTTGCAGCGGACCGAAACGCGGCGGAGAGCGAGATTGCCGAATCCGAGGGCATCCTGTCCCATGGCTATATGGAGTCCCTTCATTCATCTCCCGTCGCCACACCTCGAGCTGCAGTTACTGGACCTGGCATGAGTAGGAGTCACAAGAGTCTTAATAATAATGGTACTGCTGTTGGTGTGGTACCTGCTGTTCCAGCTGAGAATTGTGGTTCTTGTCGCCGTGGAGTAGTCAGTGAATCCCATGCCAATGGGACTAATAGTGATATTAAAAAAAATATCCCCGAATCTCAGATGAAGCTTTCTTTGCACACTCTGCATCTGCACAGCCTGTGCGAAGTGAACAACTCTTTCCGAAGCGTGTGCGCGGAAATTAGTGCTGCTACCGCGGCCTTGCGCCTTGGAGGGGGGGAGCATGATGAGGGGCAGTTAGTGTCTCCCAGAGAGAGGGATAAAGAGAGGGGGAAGACTAACAACGCTAATGCTGATGACGGGCGTAGTACTGATAATACCGGTAATGCTGCTAATGCTGGTTTCGGGGGCCAGAACTACAATAATGGCAGTAGTAACAATAAGAGGATAACGGGTATTGTGATGCCCTACGACGTGGAGGACTAGGGGATAGATAAAAAGATATTGGATACATCAAGATAAAACTAATTCGATGCAGATTAGATTCCACACAGATTTAGGAGCAGCATGCAGACGTTCGCGCGCAAAATCTTCCGAACGCCGTCTCGATAGCTCGAATCTTGAGATGTGGGCTTCGAAAAGAGCTGAGTTAAGATAGTGAATAATATGAATAATTCAATATGAAACATGTTCATGATCAATCGTTATTTAGTTAAAGACTACTAGAAACAACAAACTTCTTAAGGTATTCAAAATGGGAGCCCACAACAAAATGCTAAACTAAGGTTGTAACGTGCGGTTGATTCTAGTGTTGTGCACGGTGTAGACATTGAAGAGTAGGAGAGGAGATTTGGAATGCTCTCTGTGTTGAGAAGGATTCCTCATCTATCTCCTGGATCTGCTTTTTCAAATGTAAGATTCTGCAGCTTGCAAAGCGAGGTGAACGAAGCACGGGGTAAATGGGGCAAGAGAGTGGGTATACAGCTCAATGAGATGGGCTGGGGTCTTTATGCAGCCAGATTATTCGAAGCAAATGAGTTTGTGTTTAGTGCTCGTGGCCTTGAAGTGTCTGAGTCTCGACATTCTCATTCTGTGCAGACAGACTGGCGTGCTCACACATTTATGGATCTTCCGGGCAGATTTATCAATCACAGCTGCGATGCGAACTGCGGGATCAAGGACAACCAATTAGGTGCATACGACTTTTATGCGCTGCGCAAGATCGAAAAAAATGAAGTGCTTACATGGGATTATTGTTCGGCGGAGTACGATCCACTAGAGGGATTTTCTCAGTGCATTTGTGGAAGCGCGTTTTGTCGAGGCGAGCTGAAAGGATTCCGAGAACATGGGGATCTTATTAAACAGCGCTATGGTATGTATTATGCCGACTATTTGAAGAGATAGGTTCCCGTGACAAATATTTAGGTGCAGAGATAGGTAGATAGCTGGGACCGAATTCTGTTCCACACAACTTTATTCTTAACAAGTAAATACAACCAACCTGTTCGTTAAGGTCATATACTATGTGCTACTAAAAAGGGTTTCCCTAGAGGTATTCCTGCTAGATACACAATTACTCTAAGTACTGACAGAAAACTAATAACCTGAACCCTAACTTGTAAAAGCACAAAATACAGTTGTCATCACTTTTATTAAATACATCAGATACATGCAGTAAACATAATAAAAACTCTATCTATCAGCTTCTGAGTCGACTAATGTGCCTTGTGAACAATTTTCGACATCCTCTTTATCGTCTTCACTCATCTCTACGGCATTTCCTAAGCTAACCGCTGCTTCTATCGAGCGGCCAAAGAACATCTGCAGATGCAGCACATGCTCGTTGGCCTGTGCATTCTCGTCTGCAGTTGTAGAGACGTAGTTAACAGTCGAGTCTGCCCCAGAACCAATCGATGCCGACTTCGAAACATCCTTCTTCCCGATGCAAGAGAGCACATTTTGCCACAGAGACTGAAAAGAACCGTTACCTTTGTTTTTGAAAAAGGTCTTGTAAGCGTTGATGGTAGAGATCTGGGAAAGGATATCTTGGTTTGGGCGATCCCTGGTGAGCAGGGTGTGTGTGTTGCTGATAAACGACAGGGAACTCTGACTGTCGTCGCTTGACCGGGAAGAAATGCACAGCTTCAGTGCGGAATGGTCTGTATTAACGATGGAGCTCCAATGGGGACCCTTCAACACGTCAATGACAGCATCTAAAGAGAGGTCAAGGTCGCCGAAGGATACCGCATCGTCAAGCACAGTTCGGTAAGAATCAACGAAGCCTAGGATAAGGTTCATCAAGTGACCTTCGACAAAAGCGTCTATACTTTCATTTCTAAATGTTTGATTCACGGATACTAGATCATTCATTATTTTGATGGATGTACTCAGATCACTCATGTTTGTTGAAACTTGTCTGCAAAACTTTGAAAACACCCCTCCATTTTCTAGAATAACGCAGCTTCCGTCGACAAAAGATTTGTTTGAACAGGCCTTCTCTAGGTTCATCCAGAGCAAAAGCAACTTTGAATACTCATCCTTAATAGACCAATTCACGTCAGAATTGCGGAGCCAAAACGATATACCAGGCTGCCCACAAGAAAGCATGTGATAAGGCATAAGTACTAATCTTTTTATAGCGGGTGAAATCTCTTCGGCTTGAGATCTGTTTGGAGTGCCACCTGATAAACTGGGACTCTCCAAATCGCTCATGGCCCGCATCAAAACGCGCCATATTATCCCAGCTAGTTGCGAGAAGCCGCGGTCGTCACTCGGAACTTTTCGCGTAAGGATGTACACGACTTGTGCGTGCTTCTGGGTCTCTCTATCCCCTGTTATACAATCGTCGCCATCATCATAAACATTCTTTCGCTTCTTCCCTACGATCCCTTCAATACTAGCGCTACCAAACTGATCAGACCCACCCATCCCAATTGCTTCTGCATTGATGACTTTACCACTTGGAGGAATCACGCGAGATCTCTGTCTCGCTACTTCATTGGCAAAATCACTATTAGATCGCATGGGACAACCAAAATGCAAACTTTTGTCAAGCCATAATGCAAGATCATTGATCAAGGGGGGCGATGCTTCAAGGATGCCTTTGGAACACCTAAAAATAGCCCAGTCTAGTAATTCCAGGCCGTGGATAAAGACAGACCCCTGAGTATTATGAGCATAGTTCACCGCCAAGGCTCTAGCATGACATGCTGAAGGCAGCAGAATGAACCAAAACATCTCCATCTGGTTCTCACAGCCCTCAGCTTGCCTCATCATCGCAGGCTTTTCTGATTCTATTTCTGCTTTCGATACGTATTTTAAGGATTCTTCTCCCAATGACTCTACAATTCTACAGGATGGGGGGCAGTGAAGAGAATGACTACCATAACAGGACAAACCCAGCATAAATTTTGTCAAAGCAGTGCTTTGGGGTGTAGCGAAAGCAGAAAGACGGTGCAGCAGCCACCACAAAGATTCAAGATATCGTTCTCTGTAGACGAACTCCTCGGACCCAGAATTCCTTGTAGCAACGCCGCAGTCCCAATACTCGAACCATATCAAACAGTGCGTTTTGCACACATTTCGCAGCACGTCTATGAACGCAGGGTCATCAGAAAGACCATTGTACACCTGGTGAAGCCGCTGCGAGGATCCCAGCTGTGAACTCATGCTGCTCAGCCGCTCGTATTCACAGGAATTGTGCACCTGCTGGGAACCACTGAGGACCTGACTTTTATTCTTCTCCTGGATCATCCCGCGCCCGACGGCATTCATGCATAGCTGCCACGTGAAAGTCAAGCGTGCCAAGTTGACTCCTGCAGAAGTATCTTCATCATCTTTAGAACTCAAATGCTCACTATTCAGAGAGGACGAGACCACGGGTTTGCAGACAACTTGCTCCGCAAGTGCTCGTAATTTCCCGAAACCCTTCTGAATGAGCGGCAATGTCGCGACCAGATCGCTCACAGTGGGATACAGCGTGTCGATAGGTGGCTCAGAGGACCGTTGCGCGAATAATCCCCGACTCTGCACTTCCTGGACAATGTCTTCAGTGCAAGTGAAGCCCGAGCGTGACGGCAAAGACAACAGTGAAGTGGCGAGCCCCATCAATGCATTAACGCAGCGAAGTCCAACTTGCCTTCTAGACTTTTCGACAAAACTCTGATCTTCCTTGCTTACGCCAGCGTATTCGTCTTTGTCTAATAAAGTTTCAATGACGTACTTTATATCTACTGGCCTACCACTGTCCACCCATCTCGAGGATTCAAGCGGTATTTCTAGCACCCTCTTCGTATAAGGCCACGACTTGTAAAGGATCACTGCCATTGTGTCTCCTAGCAGGGCTTCCGTTCTGTCCTCTGAGACCCACTTAATTGAAATGCTCTGAGATGGTTTTGGTTTTAGGAGAGGCTGTATTGCACGAAATAGAAGATTTAAATAGTACAGGAGACTTTTGTCTCTCTCATACAGCAGAATCTTTGTATTGTTATCCTGAGTCTCATTCTTCCCCATGATTGCGTACGCAAGTGCGCGGCAGCATTTTAAGTACTCGTTGTGCCTAGAAGCAAACATTATACCCAAACAACCGAATACGCATTTCCATATTAAGTCAAACATTTTCTTTCTGTCATATTTCTTCACCATTGTGCAGTATAAAGAGCTCGAATCCACAGAATTCAGCAAGGCGCGCCACCACATGCCACACCTAAAGTAGAACTCAGCATCCCTCTCACTATCTTTTTTTGTATACATGTAGGTGTGCAGGGCGTCGATGTGCTTCACAAAGGCCCCCAGCCCCAGAAAGCACAGTTCCCCCCGAACAGGCTGCTCCCCCGGGGCCTCGAAGAACAGATACTCAGGGGAGCAGGAGCCGTGGTCAAGCAGCACCAGAAGGGAATCCAGTGTGCCTAAATCGGTCTCTGATATAGATCCCGACAAGTGGTCGGACATGAGTCTGCATGCCAGGGGCATAAATACGTTCTTGCTGTAGTGGAACCACGAGGCTGATAGCGCTGCTTTTGGAGAGCTTGGCAATCCTTGTGCGAGTAAGCAAGCGAGCGCTTCGATGCACAGTTTTTTTGTCTTGTGCAAGTGTAGCAAGTATTGCGAATCAAGACTCGAATTTACTTGGCCCATTTTCCCCAACAACTCGCTCAGAGACCTCACTAGACTGGGCAGTCGATGGGCCATTAGAGCTGGAAGTTTTTGCCATTTCAAAATGAACATGCAACTACTCAAAAACGCGTTATAGGGTCCTTCAGAATGATCGCTTATGAAGCTCATCGCTGTCTCAATGCCATTAGAGAGGATAGTATTGTACGAGTCATTAGATTGCAATACTTCCTTAGTTCTACTTTCACACTTGGCACTGCATTCAAGGGAAGTAATACATTTTAACACCTTGGCAGCATTTCTTATGTAAATAGGCAAATGCTGTGCTTGTTCGCTATTACTGCTACCACCATTAGATGAAGCACAGCGACTCCCTTCGATCAAATCATCAACCACGAAGGAAAGGAACTCAGAAAGATCAATGGCTCTATAACTATCCGATTCTATGTACTCTGATTCCACTGACATACTATTGTCGTTGCTCATGAAATTAATGAGCAATACTACGTAGAACCTGTCCCTAGACTCGGCTGCTGAGAGAAAATCTTGCTGCCGATCAAATACCTCTGATATCCAAATATTGTCGCTTCGAAGAAGCACAAACACCTTTTCATGGACACAGGGTAACACTATTTTTGTCATATATAACGTTTTTAGCTCATTTTAATACAGATGAAGATAGTTTCTAGGCTGTGAAATTTGCCTAAAAATTGAAATCGTACGTATAACACGTGATTTTTTGGATTCCACGCGAAAGTTATCTTGACTGTCATTATATGATTCGGAGAATGAACAAAACATACAAAACTACTCCCTTTGCCTCTTGTTGCGCTGTTTGCCGCCCCGCTTGTCCACAGACTCTGCCGACTGTTCGATGCTAACCGCCACAGAAGCGCCACGTTTCCTTCCCTTCCCTGCCCCCTTGCCATTGCTATTGCCACTGCCATTTCTGTGGTAGAGCACCTCGAAAGTCACGGGAGTCTCGCGGAAGGTGTAGTCCGCCGCAAAATTTTCCAGTACCTCATGCGTTGGGCTACTGGTGTAAAGCGCTTCGGCGTTGAAGACGGGGCTGCCCTTCGGGGCGGACAAGACCCGGAGCGCCTTCACTTGTCCAATAGTGCTCAAGTGCACGGTAATCTCCTCCTTCCAGCTGTCGTCGTCGTCCAGCAGGGCAATAGGTAGGCCCATGATCTTGATGGACTGGAAATTTCTCTCCTGCAGCAGTAGCTGAGAGGGGGGGAGGGGCTGGTTGCTGCCCCCATTCCCCTCGTGCACCTCTCGCACGTCCACATCCTTCGTAGCGACCCGAACCTCCTCACTCTCTCTCTCTCCCCCCCCTTTCCCAGCAAAGCCTTCTTCTGTTGTCACTTTATTCTCCTGCAACGCCGCAGTCTCCGCACCTCCCTCTGCGGGCTGGGCCTTGTTCCCTTCTTTCTCGTCCTTTGCAACGCTTTTGGGGGGGGCAATGTTGATCCTACTGCGCACCCTGATGCTAGCTATGCAGTGAGAGTCCTTTTGGGCGATCGCCGCATTAATATCCCCGTCGGTCATGAGGCGAAACGCAGGGAGGTTCACCGCAGACAGCAGGCGCCGTGCGCGCCACATGTAGCCCACATCGTGTTTCGGGTGGTATTCCTCTTCTATGCCGTTCTCGGGATCCTCCGCCTCCAAGTACCTATAACGGTCATTAAGAAGGTTTACTATTACTATAATGGTCATACTTCGTGTTCATAATACTCATTCATAAGACAGTGCTACATCACAACTTCCGCATTTATCATTTGGAATTGAGTGCAACAATCACGGCACAGAGATGTAAACCCTAAAATCCACTCTCGGGTACTTACTCTTCGATATGATCTTCGTACGATGGCACCTTGCCGGCTAGAGCTAAGACTCCGGCCCTAACGGCATCCTTGTCCTGTCCACGTGGATAACGTAGAAAGAACAGTGTTAGTATGGTAACGTTCAATAGACGTTCGAGGTCCAGCATGATTGAGATGATTGTGCACAAAAGTCCTGATACTTAAAGAAATAGTAGATTTGCATCACAGATTTAGAATACGCCATCACACATGGAGTAGTATAGCGATAAAGTAGAGAAATGTCCCCTCTAAAGACCGAGCATCGTCATACTAACCTTGTCGACATAGAGCTGTGCAGCCCAGCTGCTGCTATAGTCCTGCCCTGGATACATCTGATTGGCCGTGCGCACATCACGGATGGTAGAGCTGTGAGGTGTTGGGACACGGGGAATTGTGAGTGGTAATTTGGATTGGTTAAGGTGAATGGACCCTTCATTCTATTGGCCACTTATAGAAATTATTAGGAATGTACTATGGTAGGAATTAGAGGTGCGATACCTCTCCAGGACAACGATGCGGTGTTTTACTACCTCGGTGTTTCCAGTACACTAGCACGCAACTGCTACTTCCCTGCCACAAACTACCCACCTGCTGCCCGTGTCCGCATCCCCTTCAGGCAGGGCGGATGGAGGCTTGGCGAAGGACTCACACTTGCGCTCGATCTTCCAGTCGCGCCAATGCATCTCTTTCCATAGCGAGTCCTTCAGTGCCGCACTTAGTGCACTACCATTAGGGGTCTTCTCGATGATCTGGAAGGAGCGGTTCTCGACACCCTTTAGCAACCAAAGTTTAGGAGGCAATATTAGTATGGAGGTTCTGTTGCATGTTCAGGAAAATTATGCATAAGATGAAACTACAGCATATCTTTCACACAAACCTTCAGCAGCTTGCACAGCTCAGCCGTGTACTTGAGCCACGTGCCTTCATCGGTCTGCGCCTTATCGCTCTGCGATCACGGAGGAAATATAAGGGCCGATATGAGTATGATTGTGACGTGCGATAGATCACGGAGGAAATATAAGGGCCGATATGAGTGCGTAGCTGAAGTGCAGCGGTCTAGATGCTAATAAATAAGATTGAACAAAATCACAGCTCACAAATGAGCCACCAACTATTACATGGGACGGCCATAGTACAAAGTAATAACCTCCCGAAGTCCAACTACCATTCACCTCGCGCGTGGACATGTCCCGTATGGTCTGGCAGACGATCAAGAACTGGCACGCAACCTGTTGCCGGAACCGATTGTCCCGCAGCTGCAGCGCATAATAATGAAGTGTAAGAATCGACATGAGTTTGATGATAGAATATGATGGTCGTAGTACTTAATGGTACAGTGGAGCTAAACTAGGCCTTTCACATTTATCGAACGTCATGACACTCAAGGGTACAGTAGAGCTATATCGCAGCTATCTCTGACCCACTAAGCATTGGATTCTGTATCAGTGATAGCCCTCTGAAGCTCACGTGCTAACCTGCAGTGGAAAGGCTCTGGGATCAGTCAGGTACTTCACGCCTAAGTATCTGCAGTGGAGGGGGTAATGATGGTGAGGTTCGATGGATGTAAGTATGATGCCATATTCTAGAATACTAAGAGTTACATCATCTATTACATATTCACCATCCGATATTGTATGCAATGCCAGCAGTATATACACATAACCACCAATTTTCTCTATCTGCCGTGTATACATACTCCTGCATGGCCTGGACTTCAAATCTCTGGCTCTCTTGGCTGGCTTGGCTGTCTACAGAGGTAATGGAAGCCGTGCGAGCCAGGCCATTCCTAGATGTCTCCTTCTCCTTCTCTTCGTTCTTGCCATTTTTGCAACCACTTTTGTCTATACCCTCTACGACCATGTCTGCTGCTTGCTCCTCATTCGATCCCCATGAAGTCGCAACGGCCCTCTTTATCACTTCCTCCCGCTTCGCCCTATCAACTTCTGCATTAGCAGCCGCTGGCTTCACGCGCTCCAGCAAGGTTAGCGCTGTGCGGATGCTGCTAAGCATCTTGCCGACATACGAGTCCGTTATCTCTTTCACCTGCACATTAAGAGTGTTCTGTCGGCAGGTGCACCAAGACAAAATGTGAGGGCTACTGTGAAAGGGTTGTTGCACGAAATAGCCATGCTGCTCAGGATGATGATAAAGCTACATCTCCGCTATCATATGAGGTATCCAGCATCGAATTTTATATCAATGAAATAGAGTACGAGCCACCCGAAGCTCGACCCTAAATCTATAGCACGTTAATAGTCACGGTATAAATCAATGACAGCTCGAAGTTCAAGAAGATATCATACCTGCAGCGCCCAGAAGCAGCGGTACTCAGTGTAGGAGATGTTTGCCTTGTCTGTGGTGCTCGCCTCACTTTCGATGGCCGACATCTCCCGCTTGAAAACAGCACCTGGAGAAGAGTCAGTATTGCTGTCCGTCACTCCATGATCCTTTTTCTCCATCGCATCGTCTTCTTGTCCCTTCGCTAGCTCGTCCAGTGCGTCATCTAGACCTATATGTAGAGGATGTAGTGGATTATAAGATACATTAGTATTAGTATGTGATTGCCATTAACTATATAAGACTGGACAACAGTCGCGAGGCATATGTAGCACGTACCCTGGCCGTCCACCTCCATCTCCCCGTTGGGGCCCTGTCTCTCTCCTGTGGTGATATCGTGAGATGGGACTATGTTACTACGTGCTGTTTTTTTTGAAATGAACTACCTGTATGTCAGCCTTAACCAAGATATAATAATTATTCGCCTACCGATGGTGGGAGACGTGCCCATGAGGGCGTTGTAAACCGCCTCATCCTGCTCGAATACCGTTATATTGTCGGTGTTCACGTTCCCGATCTGGTTTACGGCGGAAGCGTGGCTGTGGGGAGTGTAAGAATTGTGTGTGTTCGGATGCGTGAGGAGAGATGGATACTCATGTTTACAGATTAATATCCACACAAGTGCGGGCGTACCTGATGGGGAAGATTGAAGCCATGAACATCTTGATGCGGCCGCTGATGCGGGTGTGGTAGCCCTTGCACAGCTGGCGCAGCACGCGGTTGCACACCCTTAATAAAATATTTTTGCCCGGGCTGAGGCGTTCGTGGCGTAGTATGTCGCAGATCGGCTCCACAAACCTACAATGTAATGATAAAGGATATTTGGGAGACATTACTAGAACGATGGTTGTACTGGATGTTCATGATAATGCAAGGGATAATAGAACAATATCACACCTTTCACATTGACCATTCAGCAAAGAATACAATACTCATTGTATATACATAGATCATACCCTCCTAAAGTCCACCTTTACATGTCAAGGCACGAACGTTTCCCACAGCCGCTCGATGGCGTCCACTGTCTGCCCCTCCAGAAAGTCTTCAAGGATGATAAATGGAATCTTCTTCGCGCGTGCATCATCGGAGTCCTGCTCTAGTAGTTTCGAGCCTTTGCCGTTGATGCCGATAGCAGCAGCGAAGTGGATTAACTTAAATATGGGACTTCGCTCTCCGAGCTCCACAATTTCATCTATACTCGTGTTCTTAATTATCTTGTTAACTAAGATGGACCGCATGTGGTTTTCGAGGTCAAAAGATACACCAGCTAGTTCTTTGTGGCTTTTCTCCACTTCCTCTATGAACTTGAGGACAGCTTTTTCATCAATATTCAAAGCTAAATAGCCGTGCGATTTACTCTCGCAAGCCTCCATCAAATGAGAATTTTCTTTCATTTTGTAATGTGGATTACAATAGCTGTGGCTATAATACACTTTTACTTGTCAAAAGATACTTGATCGATCGTTATTCTAAAATTCCAAAATCGTTCTTCGTACGTCAAAGACGTGAGAAAGGTGTATTTAGAGAGATCGGACATTGTTTACACATCTACAATTTAGAATTTGGAATACACAGAAACTAGCAAACCCCTAAGACTTTTACAAAGGTTGCTTGGCTACCATAACATTTGAGAAGCCCAGGCGTTCCTTTATACTTGGGGTAATCGGCTCTTTTGGGGAGGAGGCGGTAGAAGAGGAGGTCTTGCTGCTGACCGTAGACGCAGGGGGGGGTGAGCTGAAGGGAGCCTTCGCCTGCATTGCGCTCTGCATGCGCAAGCCTGATTCGTGCATGAGCTGGCCGGAGACCGCATTCTCCTCCATCTTCAGCACCTCCTTGCGAGTGCGGAGCAGACTGGGGTTAGCGAGCATTATTATGGGGCATGTGAGTATGGAAGTTATGTCTCGTTGTTTATATGGACACGTTAGGACATGATAGTGATACACCGCTGTCAAATATTGAAAACTCAGGTATGCAGAAACACAACAATACACTAATATAAGCAGCACATACAGCGACCGGTGGACTTGCGTTGCAGCGTCGACGTTCGCCCGTGCGTTGTTGAGGGCATCTACTATCTCCTGCCCACGGACGGACGCCACATTTACCGCACTCTTCTGAGCCTGCTCGTGCTGCAAAGATGGATGGTCAAATGCAAGGTTCAATATTTGTATGATCATTATGTGTAGAGGTCATGATTCTCATACATAAGAAAAGCTGTATTACAGCTTTGGTGAGAGCTACCAATCTTTATATTAATAGTATAGAGCAATGACATCTGAATTTCAAGTACTAACCTGCAACAGGGCTTCCTTCACGCAGTATATTTCGTGCGCCAACACCTTTCGGCTCTTACCCTGGCTCTGGCGGTATGCCGACAGCTTGCACATGATCAAGTGGGCACGCACACGCAGCACGGACAGCACCACCAACAGCGAAAGTAACAGGCGCGAGTTCTGCTCCTCGATCGCCTTCGATCTGTCATTCTTCTCTCGAAGTAGAGAGAACTTATCCCTCAGGTCGTCGCAGTGCGATTGCATCCGATTCAGCTCGTCCCAGTGCATGCAGTTTCTGTGCCACGACCGGAACGCGGTTGAAACCCTGCACAACTGGCGCCAATTGCACGCATACGACAGCACTTGCAGCGCATTGGCTTTCTTCACTCGGACCAGATTCCTCTTCTCATTCCCTTTCACGACCTCAAGTTCTTGTTGCCCTTTCTCGACCTCGCAGAAAGATTCCAATACTTCCTGACGTTGCTCTTGGCTGGTTGCTTTCTCAAATTCACGGTTCAGAGCGATGTAGCTTTCGGTTATCAACTCAGGGTCATTAGACCGAATGTGGTGTATCTGAGAGACCCAAGAAGTCCATGCCTGCTGGAGCTTGCCGAACCTTTCACTCTTTTTCAGCCCGATCACTTTCTGTATAACTCTCAAAAATACATAGTACTGTGTATCATTCCATTCTGATATCTGCACGGGCGTCCTCTTGACTTTACGCCTCCTCCGCTTTGGACTCGCATTACGGGCCAAAGAATCGACACTCGAAGAAACAATTGGTTTCGGCATGTTTATCACAACGCGGTCAATCCTGAGATTGATTGTATGAATTCCAATCACGAATTTTTGCAAAATCTATGCAAACGTGCAGTAGTTGTCCATACGCGCATGTAACGAGATTAGGAGTGGCTTTTCATTCCATTTTCGGTTTTCTCTACATTGATAGAGTATTTTTTTTACCGTTTCGCTTAAAATATAGTTGTCTGTGGCCTTAAAGTTACTCATTTAACTTTAATAGTTACTGTATATGGCAGGAGGAGATGATTTATGGATTGTGGGTGTGGTGCTTGTTTTGGCTGGTAGCATAGGCCAGAACTTGGGAAATAACTTAATGAGTCTAGGCCATGAGCAACAGCGTCAATTGGACTCCGTGAAAAAAGTTACAGAAAAGGCAGATAGTGAGGAGAACAAAGATAACGACGCTACAATAGCTGCGAGGGCAGATATCGAATCGGGTGTAGCGAAGGCTGAGGGTGAGAAAATGGAGGACAAGGAAGAAGAAAAAGGGACATGGTGGTTCATCGGAACTGTCTGTTTCGTCGTCGGTAGTCTTTCAACCTTCGTCGCTTTTGGCTTTGGAGCGCAGTCACTGCTTGCTGCCTTGGAAAGTATTCAATTCGTTACCAATGTTATTTTTGCCAAAACTGTGCATAACGAAGCAGTGACGGTGCGCATGCTGCTATCCACAACGGCCATCGTGTTGGGATGTGTGCTGGTAGTCGTATTTTCCCCTCATGGAGACAGCACCTTGACGGGAGAAGACGTACAGAGACTGTTAATCAAGACGCCCTTCATCATCTGGATCGTATTCTCTTTCATCGGCTGGTGCTGCGCCGAGTATACGTACCTGTACTACAAAAAGGCCAGACTGGTGGAGGGCCGTCGCCTATGGAAGCACTCAATGATAGAGCCTCTCTGCTACTGCCTCGCCTCCGCATTGGTGGGCGCCCTTGCGGTGGTAGGGGCCAAGTGCCTCAGTATGCTCATAATCTACCACCCAGATGTAGAATTTGTCAAACCCACGGTCTATATCACGCTTTTCGTGTGGCTGGGTCTGGTGTTTTACTGGCTGCGCAGACTGGATTATGGATTCGAACTGTACCCACCGCTGTTCGTGATCCCGGTAATCCAGGTGAGTTCTTAATATGGGTGAGCTTCGGGTGGATATTGTTATCTTATGTGTGAGTATTATGGACACTACACAAAATACTCGTACTCATATTGCTCATGCACAATCCCTACAGTGCTTCTTTATCTTCCTGGCGATCGTGGCGGGCGGCATTTTCTACGAGGAGTTCGCGAAGTTTACCGGACCTCAATACGGCGGCTTCTTCACGGGCGTGGTAATCATCCTGGCAGGTGTGTACGGGCTAGCCCCCACCGATGTTGATACTATGGTTGTGCCAGTGACGTACGATGTAGACGCAGAGCTGGCGAAATTGGAAAACGAGAAGATATCGGGCACACCTGCAGAAGGTCCGACAGCATTTGCAACAGGCATCAGTGCTGTAGACAATAGTGCAGAAGTCGAGAGCCTAATAGACGAGAAGCGACAAGCTATGGAAGGTGACACGAATCTCTTCTCCAAGCCAACCACGGGGGATGCTGAGTCTGTCACCAAAAGCAGCCGCAAGATCGTAAAGAGAGGAGACTCACTGGCGCAGTAAGAAATAGGCTAGAATAGTGTTCAGTCCGAAACTATTTTTTACATACATAATGACAATAATGACCTACGAATTTCCTTACATTCCCTCCAGCGGTTTCTGTATCATAGCTCAAGGCCCACAGGATCGTCCTGGGAAGTCCCGGATATAACTCCTGCCCCTAGGCACACCTTGCCTCCCTTTTCGTAGAATGCTGCAAACTGACCGGGAGCGATTCCCTTATCCTTCTCATCCAAAACCACCCACAGTTCCCTTGTATCTCCATTCACCACTTCCCGCACCCGTCCACTCGCAATAGCCGGCCCATGCCGCAGGCGCACGTCCATCAGCATTTCCCCCACTTCGCCTTTGCTATTCACGCTCTCGTAAGAACCGAAAGGGCAACCATTAATCCAGTTTAGCCCCTCCACTGAGAACTCACGCCGGGGCTTCTCGACCGTGTCTAGGTCGTTGGTGACGTACAACACATTGGCAACGGGGTCCTTTGCGGACACATACCATGGGCCTTTGTTTACCACCCCAGCCTTCAGTAGTAGTCCGATGCCTTTGCGCTGTCCCACTGTGTGGTACCACAACCCTCGATGTGTGCCAAGAGACTCCTTAGTCACCCTGCAACGAACGTCTCCCGGAGCTTTGCCCAGGTAGTGGGCGATAAACTCGTCGAACTTCAGTTTACCTAAGAAACATATACCCTGCGAATCCTTGCGAGCTCTGTTTGGAAGCCCGAGCCGCTCAGCATGCTGGCGTACCTCCCTCTTCTGCATGTGACCTATGGGGAATAGGGCCCGGTTAAGCTGATCCTGGCGCAGGTTGCACAGGAAGTAGCTGTGGGCAATTGATTAAGTTAAAGGGTCACTATCAGAATTAGTGTAATAACCATGGTGTAAAGATATGCCCCCCAAACTTCAACCTTGTATTAATATACGTACGTCTGGTCCTTTACCTCATCTGGCGACCTTACTAATTGCACGTCCACCAGACCCTCGCAAGAGTAAAGATCCACATCAGAGTTTACAGCCTTCACCTGGGCGTAATGACCAGTGGCCACCCGGCGAAAGTGCCTCCCCACATGCTCGAAAAAAGTCCCGAACTTCACCCTACTGTTGCACATGATGTCAGGGTTGGGGGTGCGGCCCAGACGGGCCTCGGCGAAGGTGTACTGCACCACCTTTGAAATGCATGCATGCGTGTATTGTGATATGAGAGTGCTGTTAGTGATGGCCGACTGATAACCCATGTACCAATTAACCCTATTTCCCAATATCAATGCATGCAAATACATACCTGGTCCCAGTACTCCTTCTGTAGAGACACAGTCTCAAGTGGCACATTGAGCTGCGAGCACACGGCTTGAGCGTACGTTAAATCCTCCTCCCAGGGGCACTCGTTCAGGTGGGCCACTTCGTCCTCAAGCCAAATCTTCAGGTAGAAAGCCCTAACCCGGAGCCCTCGCTCCTGCAGCAGGGCAAGGGCCACAGAACTATCTACCCCTCCCGACAACAGCACCGCCACCTCTTCCTCGAACTCCCCTCTCGCAGCGCGAATTTCGATGTCCGCTAGACAGATCGCGGGAAGAATGCGGAATCGATATAAGTGTGATGATTTTGAGCAATGATCATGGTGCTTCTGCGCAGAATATAGTTACACCCCTGAAACAAAATACCCTCTTGCATACCTGCATCACCTGGGTCGTCCCCCGTGCGCAGAATAGCCTCCCTAGTCAGGGCATCTCTGTCCCCAACGGGTGTTCCATTCCCCGATTTGTTTGACTGGCTATGTAATTGGGCTGTTATCTGCGCCTGTATCACCTGTAGCATACCTTGCATCCCATTGAGTCTTCCAGGTGGCAGCACCCTTCCTAATCCCAGTTCATGAGTAATAGCCTTAAGTCATCCAGGTCAAATGGATGCCGATGTGAGTATGGCGATTGTATGTAAGAATCATGATACTCGAGGGTTTTGAAGAGCTGTGTCACACCATTCACATCTATCGCACGTCATAGGATACCAAAGAGCTAAGTAACACCATTCTAATGAACCATCAAGTAATGGGCAGCGTAGCAATGGCATAGAGATACAGATCATGTACCGACGCACCTGGGGGTCCAGTGACAGGCAACTCCCGATGTCCACTCCATGTAGGCCGGTGGATAATAGTGCGATCATACCTTGTGCCACCCTGGAATCGGCCACGCCCTTGATGGACACTGTGTCATCGTGACCTATAAATGGTGAAGATGATGAAAAGTCATTACAAGTACGAGTTGTGTTGTGTGTTCATGATAATCATATATGTGATAGAGCTGGGCAATTTTTTAATGGCAACTTCTTATAATTGTGTGTAACATCCGTGGCATAGACTTATAGCTTCCTAAAGTCTCTCATATACGTACTGACGGTGGTCCACACCCGGGCATCTGCCATGCAGCCTGGTACGCACTGCCAGTTCTTTCCTTGAATGGACTTGTGATAGCTCAGCTTTGTTCCGCCAGTGTCGTTTGTGCTATCTGTGATGTCTGTGCACACGGATGTATCTGTGTCTTGATCTTTAGCGAATTTATCCCCTAGTAGGATCATGTTCAGCAATGTCGCAGTGGTATTAGCTGGGACTACTACGCTGTCTATGCATCTTCTGAGTTGATCTAGACCATCAAAAGCCTCTTCATCTAACTCTATGACTCTTGATGTGAGTTTTCTCTTTGATAAGTCATTTTCCAATATATGCCTGTCCAGAGAAGTGCCAAAGTGCCTCAGGGCCTGCAAATGGCCCAATATTGAGAGCACCAAGACCCATTGGAACATTAATGCATGTCTAAGATAGACCATCAGATTTTATGGTGGATATAGAAGCATCTATATACCCAAATATTCTTAGTGGAAGTCATATAGACGACCGATTTGTACTTCTCAAAAACGTGCTCCTTATGGCAAAAATGACCTTTCAAGCTGCTCAACATTTGGGCTTTTTTGAGCTCAACATTTGGGTTATTGTTCTCAACGCAATACAAATTTGGTTACTAGTAGAGTTTGGCGAAATCTTCCCTTGTTGCCGACTTTCGATTCATGTTGGAGAACAAGCGCGAGGAGAGAGAGGTGCATGGGCGTATTAACGCCCCTTCCCATTTTAACGCCCCATCTCACCAAGACCTATACGATCGCATGTCCAACCAGTTTGGTGCGAACGAGGGCGGTAGAAAACGGCTCAAAAATGGTGCCAACATAACTGATAGCGGTAGAACCGACTCTTCAGGGAGCGCCTTCTCCTCCCGGTCCGCCACTCCCATCGGCAGCGCCCCGGTGAGTTACTAAATGCTATATAACTCATCCGCCGTCGTTTATCATGAAGATACGGTTAACGGCATGCTAATTATATTTTCTTCATCAATATAATCCAGTCTTCCAGAGAGAGCTCCCCTAGCCGACGTCGCGGATCGGACTACAGGGATCATAAGGCCAAGCCGAATAGAGCTGTGCAGCCCATGAGACAACTGCCATGTCGCACGCAAATCTCCTGTGGTAAGTGAATGGTATTAGAGTGTCTGTGGTGGGTATGAACAGAGCTGAGTTTCTCTGGCATTACTACCATCTTCATTCCTGATTGCACACACATCATCAATCCTTGCAGGCACCTGTCCGTACGGTGACCGCTGCGTGTTCCTTCACGACCCGAGGGTGACGGGTCCCGACCTTGGCTATCAGCCTCGTCACCGTCGCGTAAAGGAGCCAACCACTGTGCCAGGTACTGGATGGAGAGTTGGTATTTTTTTTTGAGGCTACTTCTCTACACCACTAGGATAGAATTTGATGCTTAGTAGCTCATATTGATGCTTCGATGGAGCTTTACCTTAAATAAGTTGCATACTATATACAAAGTCATCATACTCATATAAACCCTTGCATTTCCTCATCTCACCCTCCTATTCATCCCGAGATGGCCTATTCTGGCCCACCATGCCGATGGCAGCCGTATCCAAATATTTAGACAAAAAGGGTCGGCCACTAATCTCACAGGAGTATGTGGTACCTAAGCCTACTGAAGTACCAGATTCCTCCGTGCTTGTCCCTTGGGACGACCGATTTCGTTACCGCAGCATCCACCACATCTCCATGAACCCGAGCTTTCGCGGCACCATGGGTTCTATGGGTAATGCGGGCGACATGAGGGCTATGAGAGAAGCGGATGCCTCCGTAGCGCCGCCCCCAGTCAGCTGCTCAAACGCCAAGGCTGCTAACGCAGTGTTCTCTACGTGGGAGGTACGTGCGGTAGGCACTGCACGCATGGGGTGGATGTTCATAGCAACTTGATCAGGGTTGCAATGTGGCGCAATATTCGATTCTCTTCTAACCCCGGCATATGTTCTGGCGCACTGCGCTCTGTTTGACAACATTTATTCCTATCCACGTACGCCGATCATCCCACACTAGCATTTCCTTGGCTTCCTAGATGAGGAGTACAAATACGGCGACAGAAGGCTGACTCCTAATAGCCTGCACGGAGAATACGCTGGGGCGGACAGCTTCAGCAGCAGCTACAGCAGTTCAAATGTGCACACGGGCCGCAGACGCCTGCCTTTTCTCCAGGTGAGTAAGCGTCGATTATTTTTGGAAGATTAATTTCATATAAAGAGGCTCTGTCAAATAATTTTTCGGGGGCTCATGTAAATCTATGCTGCGCCTTTATCTCATGTATGAGTATTTTGACCACTGCATGCAAGCACCATAGTCACATTGGTTTCTATATTTCCCCGCGAGCACTAGGCCCTGAGCAACGGTGAGAGTGCGGAGGATTACCTGCCCTCGGGAATCCTATAATACGCACACTATAGCAGTACTCACAATTTGTATGCTAGCAATAATAATAGTAATAATGATAATAGTAGTAATAACGATGTGCGATGTGAATGATTGTCGTAAAAACAAGAGTGAGAGAAGACGTATTCAATGATAAATGAATGTATGCAGTATTCATCAACTTAAACAAAATAACAGAGAAGAAAACCGGCATTTTCATCACATCCAACCCAGCACTCCTACTTGGCATCCCTGCTCACACTTCTCTTCTTAGAGGGCGATTTGGCCTTACTTCGGGTCTCATTCCCGGTATGCCGTTTGTTAGGCCCCCTCCCTCGCTGCGTGGCAGCCTCCCTGGTCATGCCCGTGGACGTGTCGCTCGCCACCTGCAGCGATATTGAGGGTTGTTATCAATATGAAGTGGGCTTAGAATTTTCATATGAACCACTCAGTATTGAATGCAATAGTTAGAAAACGGACAAACAGCACTCTAAAGACCACCATATATCTATAGCACGTCCATAGCGATGGTATAGAGACTGACAGCCCTCTAATGTTCAATCTACAATACGCACCGTGGCGTCCGCCTCTGACCTCGCCAAATCCGGTTTCTTGCGCCATATAGACAACATGCGTTTGGCTCTCTTCACCCGGGCGCGGTTCTGATTGGTCTCTCTATACCCGGTTAATTTCACTTCGGGCACATACCTGTGTAGTGGTAAATGATCGAGTTTGGGGGACTTTATCAGCTTGATACTAGTACAATATGTTTTTGATACTGTAGCGCATGGTAGATCTAGATAAGGTCTTTTATACGAATTACACGACATGAATATGATAGGAATCGATTTTAGCCCTCCAGAGTCAACTAATACTAGCACGTACTGCTTGTAGTGGCGCTGGTTCTTGCACATCTGCACCAGCTCGGGATTCCACAGGAAGCTGCTCTTCATGTTGACGGGGGGTTCGTGGAATTGCTTGCGCTTGAAGTAGACCCAGTCGCTGAAGTCTTCGACCCCGTAAGAGGAGTCATTACAGGGGAAGTCGAAGTCTAGGAACTTCAGGTTGGGCTCGCCCATGAGCTCGATCTCATTCTCTAGTGTTTTCAGTGAGTAGGCATCTAGCTTGGGAACGTCCTTCTTCGTCTTCTCTGTAGGGTCATTGTGAAAGTTTGACAATTTCTTATACATTTTGACTAGAATGCTCGACTCGTAACAGTCCTCTCGAATCAAGCTTCCAAAATTCTCTGTCTGCCTGTGACTTCAAAATTGGTGTATTAAACCTTTGTGTTGTCAGCCTGCGCTAATAATACAAGCAGAAGAAAGGTAATGTTATACCGAACTCGACGCTTTAACGAGCCCACCTTTGAACAGCGCACGTCATGTAAAAACGCAACATATCCTGGCATATAAAAGACATTAATCGCCTTCAGAGGGTAATATTTATGTTTATATCGAACAGAACTGTAAATTTCTGTGTTTTATTAATCTATCTGTCTTATTCAGAGCTTTTAATCTGTCTGGCGTTCTCTGCAGCCGGTCGACGCAATCCTGTGAAGATGAGTTCATTCAAAGGCTGGGGCTCTTCTAGCGTGAAAGACTTACTGTCTCAGCGTTATGAGTTCACTAGACAAGGTGCCAAAGATAGCATTGACGTGGATAAATCAGGAGGAGAAGCAGCACCTCCGGCGAAAATTCTGCAAACCATGGAGGGAATCGAAGTGCCCCTGTCGGACCACAGCTCCAAGGCCGAGAGCGCCTCTGCATCAACCAAAGCAGCTGGAGGCGGAGGAGATGTAAAAATATTGGCGCCGATGACTTATACGCAGATGATTTCACAGAACATAAGTAACCCTAAGCCTCATAATACTGCCCTGAATCTCACAGCGACACTCAGGGATTGTAAGCCAAAGCAGGCTGCCTCTGCACAAGGTGTAGACGGCTACACCCCCAATCCTGGTAGAATAGACTCCAGGGCTAGAAAGGCTGGAGGAAGAGGGGGGCGTGGGAGGGAGGACCATTCCACTAATAAAGACCCGTATTACCAGCAGACAAGGGACAACCAGTACGCGACTCGCCTCTTGTCCTCCGCGCGACCCTCGGAGCGCGTGTGCGTCGTAGTTGTGCTTGTTGGGCTACCGGGCTGCGGCAAGAGCACGTTGTCTAACGCCGTCAAGCAGGCGAAGGGGGGTGAGAACTGGAGGGTAGTGTGTCAGGATGTACTGGGAGATCGTAAGAATTGCGAGGCGGCGACAAGGGAACACTTGTTAGAGACCGCTGGCGCAGGTAGCGTGATTATCGACCGCTGCAACTTCGACTGGAAGCAGCGCCGCACCTGGATTAACCTGGTCAGCGAGGCTCAGGCGGATTTTACTGCCTCGGGCCTGCCGCATAGAGTGCTGTCCGTGTGTTGTGTGCTGCCACGGTATGTTAGGGTGAATCTTTAGAGAGATGAATGTGTCACAGTACCTGTCAATTTGTCAGGGTTAGGGCCAGGGTTAGGGCCAGGGTTGGAGTAAGATAGCTTTGTTACAGCTCTATCTTATTTACGAATATCCTGACCATTACACCTAACCATCATACTCATGTTGAGCCCTCATTTCATCCTCTATCATCAGTGCGGGAGACATCTCTTTCTGTGCCAGCAGAGCCATCGCCAGGGGGGATGACGGAGTGCATAAAGGGTGAGTATGGTAGTGTGCAGGGACATGATGAGTGTTTGCCTATGTTAGCCTCCAGCATCCTTCCAACGACACATGCCTTCTCACTATGATACATACACATACGCATGCACATTTTTTTGCAGCGTGGTGGGGGAAGCTTGGGAGGGCATTTGCGGCCGCATGGGAGCAGCTTTCCAGGCACCAACCCGCAGAGAGGGTTTCTCCGCCACGTACGTGCTTTAGGTATATGGGTGTTGGAGAGAAGTTTTGGGACGTAGCTCATGCTTTTACTGTTGAATGCTTACGAGATGCTCCATGAAAACGGCCTAATGCAGTTCTATTATCCTGCTTTTACTGTTGAATGCTTACGAGATGCTCCATGAAAACGGCCTAATGCAGTTCTATTATCCTAACCCTGCACAGCCACCATATTAACAATAGCTGCTGAACGCTTTGCCTCTATCTACAGTTACTGGTGCGATGAGGCCGTGGGAGGCAGTAAGGACGAACTGGCCAGGCTACTTATGGGCATATATGCATGATTATATATATATACTGAATGGTCATCGGCACAGACGTAGTCTTGAAGAATGAATGAAAACTTTGCACTAATTTTTAATTGTACAGTAATTAACATAAACATATTATCCTTCTCTCCTCCTCCACCCTCAGAAGCCCTGAGTTCGCTACGATATTAGGATAGAGCAAGGGATAGCGGAGCCACGACGCCGGGCACCACTGGGTTCGTGGGAAGCAGGCCCGATGTATTTCTTTTTAGTTATCCTATCGTATCCCTAAAACTTTAAAGGAGGGCGACATAGGAAAGCTATGAAGTAATGCGACGGACGGACGTGAATTGTCTGTATCATCATTTACACAAACATCTTGGGTGTATTGTTCTCACAATATTATCAGTCTTTATAATAAACAGTGAGAGCATATATTATCTCTAGGTTAACTGTTGTTTTATACATGTATGTTCGTATCTCTTTGTAAGCGTAATATAGTTTTATTTTTATCGCTCCGCCATCGCTCTCTCTCCCACTTCCCAACTCTTCAGCCTCATGCTTATGACAGAGGGAGCAGCAGCACTATGTATGCATGCATGGCTATGTATAACTGTGTGACCATCTGATGGCTACGTGCGGCAATACTACTTTAGAACAGCTTTCGGAAGCGCTCTACATAAGCATCTTGATCTACGGCAGTGATCCACTGCACGTTCTTAGATCTCGTTACCCCGTCGTACGAGTGCCCGAAGTCCACAACAGTCTGTCCCCTGGTGTGTGTACCGTCCAACTCCACATCTACGTGAACCTACCGCGGTTACAGATAAATTGGATAGTTATTAGCATAGCAGTGACATGTGATAGATATTTGGGGGTCGCTATTAGCATGGTGGTGACGTACGGTAGATATTTGGGGATTTTTAATAGCATGATGGCTTTGCTGCATGTTCATGATTGTCTGTAGGGTGTGATAGAGTTACACAAGCGCTATTATGTGAACTACTCGGTATTGAATATGGCAACAGTAGAACAGAGTAGCACCCCTCTAAAAATCCCATATATACGCACTCTGGCGCTCTTCTGCACCATGCATGGGTCCAGCGCTAGAGCGATGGCCTGTACGATATTAATTATGATGCAAGAGTGGCGTTAGTTTGATGTACACAGAGTGGTTACGCCATCTGTGTGTGATGGGCCAAAGAACTGTGTATGCGCGTATAATAATGCATCTCGATCATTGCACGCACCAGACAGTCGCATATTACTGCCCCATCGCTGCCCCTCTTGGTCACCAACTCCTCACTCATCTGGGACTCCTTTGGGAGGAAGTCGTATTCCGCACGTTTCGAGGCCTTTCCCGCACGTGCTATAGACGTGGATTTGGAAGGCAAGGGTGGGTCTCGCAGTTGGATGTATGGAAGCCAGCAGATTCCCCGCAGGAACATGCCCAATCTGCTCATGCCAGTACCGATGAAGGCGTGATCGCCAACCTGTAATGAAAAGTGTGATGTAAGAATAAGATAAAATGGGAGTTTGAGGACATTGTAAGAGTGAGGGCCGTATTTAATATTCGAGAAACTTATGTATAAGATAGACATATATCAAACCTTTCGTATGAGTATGAACCAATCAGAATGGAATACAGCAGCACGGATTAATACCGACTCACCTCCCCCCTCTTGTGTGTGCCTGCATTCTCGCCCCCAGGCCCCTCAGCGACTTCATCGGTGCGTGAAAATACCGATTTCCGCTTGCCGCCCGCAGAGACGTGCGGAATGGGGGTCTGCTGGTTGTGATAGCTACTACTGCTACTAGAAATAGTACTACTGCTGCTGCTATTGGTGATACCAGTGGTGGTAACATTGGCATGGCCGTTGGTGTGCCGATTAGTATGACCGTTGGCATTGCTTGCAGCACCCCCCATGCTGCTGATATTGTGTAGGCTGGATTGGGGAGTATTGGCTACATTAGCGCTTCCCGCTGGAGTGTTCACTGCCGTATGGATGTCACTATGAGGTGTGGTATGTCAGTACGGCCTTATGGACATCAGGTTATGTAACACGACAATTACAATTATACAGCCTATAAAAAGCAAACATCATACACTCGATTACACACATATATGGTACGTACCTACTGACTTGCACTGACTCCGGCTGCGGGGGCGGGGGGTAGTCCGACCGCTTCATTAGGCTATCGAACGTTTTCCAGGGTATGTTGTACCTGCAGCGATAGTATTCGGTGTTTGAGGGGCATTGTAAGTGTGATTGTTGTGGCAAATGTTGATGATAATCGAGGGACGTAGTAGAACTACATAAGATCTTTCATTCATATAAATCACTCGGAACTGAACAAGACACCAATATTGCGGAATTGTAGCCCTCTAATGTTCGTCTTTATGAACGTACTTCTTGCACAGGTCCCAACTGGCCACACACACCTGCCCGTCCCGCCACTGCTCACCAAAAACCACGCGGGCCGCCTCAGGGTCCGCCCTTATGTTGAACTCTGCGGATCGCGTAACGTTCCCCAGCCCGTTTGCTGAGCCGCCCATTATCACCACCCTGGACAAGTGTTGCACCAAGAAGCGCTCCCCACTGTACTGTATGCTCTTGGCTAGGTTGGTCAGGGGGCCCAGCGTGCATAAGTGCACCTGAAAATGATTACGAAGTTTGGGGGCCTTATTAATGCAATGATTAGGTGTGATGGCCACGTTACTGTAGAATGTTGAAGAACTGCAACACATCTTTCACATGGACTATCCAGTATTAAACGCAATACTAATGTTATAGATATAACTCCTAAAGTCTACTCTTTTTCATGAACCTCGGCGGGAGGCGATATTTTGCTAGCACGATCGCATAGCAACAGCAGCTCTGCAACTGCATCTGTACCCTCGTCATTAGGCTGCAGGCCTAAGCGCCGATATGCCGCTTCTTCGCGCTTGTGCATACCGTAGCTGGTGCTGCACACTGATCCCAAACCATCCGCCCCATGGAAGTACGACGCATAAATCTGGTCCGAGTCGCCTCGCAACGGCACGCTAGCCCCCCTCTTCACGGAGATACCGTGCTCGTTTATCTGCTCGCAAGCCCACATGGTCTTCATCACGTTCGTATACACAAGATCTTCTTTAATGTTTCCATGCGTGGTGAGAACCAATTTCAACTCGAGGTTGGATTGGGCGCAATGACGTATAGCATAACATATTGCCACGCTATCGTCCACTCCAGCATCAGTATCGATCACCAGCCATCTCTCCCTCTTGGTAGCACTACTCATCATGCAATAACTTCTATTGTTCCACTCTAGATCTCCTGGATCTTTCAAAAGCGCGGATGAATGCCAACCGCATCCGATAAGGGAAACTGGAAGGTAGGTCAGACTTGAACATGGTCTACTTCGCTCAGTTTCCCTTGTATATAGCTGCGCAAGGTTTCTTTTAGGGCTTTATGCATGTCGAAATGGCCTCTGAATCAAATTTTGATAGCAAGTCTCACTTGGTGCTCAATTTTGACTTATCTTGCAACAGCGAGCCACAGCCTTAGATTCTGAAACAAATATTGATGGCTATATGCAGCTGCGCTGTCTGTACCTAACCATTCTACCATCGAACCCTCATCAATAACCTGGGCTTACTTCAGGTTATTTCCACTGTTAATGGGGAAGAAAAAGTCAAAGGAAAACACAGCAGTAGTACCTCAACCACAAATCGTTATGGAATGCACCACGAGTGACTATGATAGTATTTATCAACACCATGATGTATACAACGACCAAAACAGATGGAAGAAAGAAGGCGAGGATAGTTTCGTGTATGTCTATTAGTGAACTTCAGATGGCTGTACCAGTGTTTTATTCAATATTGAGTAGCTCATGTGAAAGTTCTAGTGTAGTTCTATGATAAATACGATTATTATGAATATGCAATACAATCATCATACTAATAATTGCGCTCAAATATCGATCAATATCACCACTACTTTGACTTAACCCGGTCGACCAGCAGTGGGCTGTCGGAAAGCACAACGACGTCACTTGGATTGAATATTCGAATATTCATCATTTCGATCACCCTATAGGGTTAGAATAGATGCAGACTGGGATAGAAATAAAAATTCTAAGGTAAGCACATTCAGTGAATTCCTCAAGAAGTCCATTTCCGTCAAGCAGTATCATAGGACAGAGCATATAAGTAAGTCTGTCTCAGGTAAATTTAATATAAGGTAAATTATTTTTGTGTTTAACTATAACAATTCAAGACTTCATGACGCTTCAACTTTACTACCGCAAGATGTTCTATAATAATATAAACCGTGCTGTCCAAATCAAGCACAAGTTAAGTTAGTTAATTGTTTACCCCACCGAACTCGGCCACAAATCCCCCATTCTTTTCCTGTAAAGTGGATGGAATGTGAGGGCCAATATTAGTATGATCATTAAGAGCCATTTCTTATGCTACTCAATCATGAGATATGACATCAAGCCCGCTTCCATTGAGCCCCAAAGTATTGGAAAGTGTAGTAATAAAGCAGAGATACAATCCTTTACCTAAAGTTCTATACTCACCTCCCAGCCCTTGGGCACGGTCACACCCATCTCTTGCTGCCGCTTCTTCCGCTCCATGGTCAGGAACAGCTGCTTCCTGAATCCATGTGTCGATGTATGTGCGTGGGATGTAAGTTAGTGTACTCTCATATAGCCATGCACGCGTTATCAAGCACTCTTCCTGCAACCATACATTGTACGCACCTCGCTGCATCGGCAGCAGCTTCAAACGCCACTTCTTCCGCCGATAGCGTTGCTCTGGAATCCCCTCTAGGGACCTCAAGGACATCTTTCTGTTCTGGCAGCAGGTACTGGGCCTGGAGCCGCGCCCCCCTCTCTGCAGCAGATTATGATTTGATGGGTGCATGTAAGTGTGATCATTATGTGTAACGGCACACATACTCAACGGTATGGTGGAGCTACATCACACCTTGCGAATGAGCCATTAGATTAAGCTATAGATGGCACAGTTATGGCATAGGGCTAAAGCCATTTAAAGACCAGCAAGTACGGAACAACTCACCCGCTTCACTCTCATTTGGGCGATCAAGCTCGGCCAAAAAGTCCTGGTGCTGCGCAAATAGAGTTAGATAAGAGTAGTGAGTATATCGCATATTGGACAAATAAACATGATACAGGATGTATGTTCACAATGGTCGATCCTCGAAAAATACCAATTGCATAAATCTCTCACCTGAAGGTCGTAGGCGCTGCGGTCGGGTATGTTGGCCATCTGGGCTCCCACAGGGCCGTTCAGGAAGGCGTCCGCGATTACCATGGCTGTAGGTGTAATGAATGAAATGTTGGGAGCCATTTGAGTATGATGGGTGTTGGTAATGGCCATGGTACTCTAACGTAAAACAAAAATATACAATAGCTATTTAGAACATTTACGATAGCCATTGCATATAGCAACGATCATCCAAACATGAATTGCATATATATGTATAGTCACCTGCGCTGCCCGAGGTGATGTCATACTCCTCCGGCCTTGATGAGGTATCTGCACCTGCGGAAGAGCCTGGTTTACTGTCAGATCGCAGAGGGATTTTGTTGCGCTGCGCGGGAGGGCGCGAGGACGTGCTATAGTCCAGCTGCGTGTACTGGTTGCCGATGGCATCTGCCTTCTGCTTCGCAACCACGCGCAAGGCGCTCTCACGGTTTATTCCTGTGTTGTATCTGAGCCTATCCTTATCCTTTTGCACGTCCTGGCGGATGCGCGACGTGACGGAGCGCATACGTGATGCGTGCGTGGGGCGCGAAGCGCGGCTGCTAAGCTGACCCAGCAACTTGCTCCGGGTGGCCTGACTTACTCCATTGCCACGTTGGTGGTTGGCGCTTGAGCCCGCGGCGTAGACATTATTGGTGATGGCCGCGCGTTCCTGAGGGGATAGCTCCTTCAGTCGCTCACGGGCCTCCACCTGTAAGGGGAGTGACATTAGATATTTAGGGTAATTATATTAAAATTATGGCTTAGTTGATACTCGGGATAATCGAAGATGCGATCGAACGGCGTTAGAGCTTCCACATGGATAATGCAGTATGGATTAGCCACGATACAGAAATATAGACCATCAAGATCCCGGCTTAGTATCCACAGCTGCACGTACGATCCCTCTGCCCAGGGCCATATATACCGCATCCTGTGCATCCTTCTTTATGTTATTACCAGCATGGTCCAAGGGGATTTCGTCAGATGCACCGTCGGTGGTGGTGCACTCGGTACTGCTGCTACGGTTACGGGATAGAGAAGATGGACCCAAGGCAACCGCGTCTTTGATAGATTGTTCCAAATCTCCTCCCCCGGGAACCTCGTCATCTATGCCCTCGATGCTCAGCAGGGCATGTACCAAATCCATCCCTCCTCGGGAGCTGCCTTCTTCGCTGATACCTCCTGATGTATCCACCTGGGTGGCAGCATCACCTCCAGCAAAAGAATTTAATTTACGCTGGGCCGCACGTTTTACGGCCTGGTCGTGTTTGTCGGCCTGATCCAGTAGGCATTTATTGACGTACTGCTCCACCATGTGCTGCCACTCCTGCAGGGATAGTGTGTGCGTGACACTCACAGGCTTGGCTTCTCCACCAGTATTGATGACATTACCAGTATTATTGGCGGTGGCTTTATCTATCAAGGCCTTTCTGAGCGCCGGACGCACGTCCAGTCCGAGTGCCTTAAGAGCCTCAGGTACGTCCTGCAAGGCAGGAATGAAAGAAACGTAAGGGATGGCATGAGTGGGACGATATGTAAGATGGTAAAATTATAATACCAATTCATAAGATAGAGCTGCATCACAGCTATCCGATCAGGCGTAGAACTACTATCCTCTAAAAAAGATAAAATACCTGCAGATGCAGCGCCGCGTGGCCCTGGCGATAATCGTCAAAAGCTTGCGCGGCCAGCCTCTTACGCACAGCCAGCTTCAGCTGGTAAAAGGGGGGAGGCTTGGTCAAGGAGCGGGTGGGCACGGGGCTAACATACATAGATATCAAAAAAAAATATTAGGGGGATCTTAGTATTAATAAGTGTGCGGTTGATGAAAGCACTGTATATGGACGACATGGGATGTCGACCATATAGAGATACACGGAAATATGCATATACCTGGCCTCATCTTGGTTGTCCACAGGGTAATCTCTACCACCCACGTGGGGATGGCCCCCCATAAGGAGAGCAGCGTCCGCGTCGTCATCAGCGAATGGGAAGGACGAGACGGCGTTGCTGCGCGGACTGCGGTTGGGGTTGGTTTTCGAACCCTTGGTGCGGGATATGACAAGGGGTTTTGCAGAGGTAAAACCTGCAGTTTAATTATGGATGAAATAAGGGTTGGTATGGGTATGATTAATGTGTGAGGTGCTCATGATACTCGTACGTAAGTGAAAGCTACACTGCACCTCTAAAATGAGATATAAAAAATCAAATAACATAGTCCTGTTGAAGAGGCACATCCCTCCAAAAGCCAGCCCTTCGAAAACTCACCTGCAGTGGTGCTCCTCGCATTACTAGCCCCTCTGGATCCGGTGCATCGCTTGGGACTAGAAACCACGCTGGAGGGCCTGCTGGCGGCTCTGGTGCTACCTTGTTTTGATGCGGCAACTGTGGTTGACTTGCTCTCAAATTTGGAGGGACGAGAGCCCAGCTCTAACAACGATTTACCTGTAATAGTTGAATTCGTTGGAATTCGTATTGGAGGAAAGGAGGCGGGTTAGAAATGGGATCTCTCAGGTGGAATCCAATAAATACAACCTTCCTGGACTATTGCAGGCATTAAACTAGACAAAAAAAGACTTTTTTTCAATCTAGCGCACTCGCTGTACGACGAGGGGAGACTTGAAAAGAATATCGGGCCGACGAAAATAAACACTAACCGTACACAAAAGTACAGCCTGCTACGGAGATACGTACCATGCAACCTCTGTAGAGCAGCCATGTCGATAGTTTGACTGCCAGTGCACTCAGTGTACTTTGAAAGTCCTACCAGGAGCAAGTGCTGAAGGGCACTCTTCCTCTCAGAGCTCTTCAAATGAAGAACGGATGTGTTCACTAGAATGCTACTCATAAAACCAGATCTCGCTTTTTTTTAGAGAAGAGAGAGCTTATTCTATATTAAAGAATAAATATTCTCGTGGTACGCCTAGTAGAGCGTTTGCGAGATCCTCCTGATTGAAAGGGATAAGGGAATATCTACCGCACGTTCGGCACTTGAGCGCAAGCTTTGGCGTGCGCTTAATTAAAGAGCACGTTCTAAAAACGTACTCTTGAAAAATATCGTGTGGAATTGGCTGGAGGCTGAGCACTCGTCAATTTTCGTAGACTTAGGGTAAGTTTAAGAACTTAATATTTGGTTATAGTTGTAAAGTGGGATATGTAGATTAGATAGAGTTGCGTGCTGCGTAGATAGTATGCTTCGGATGGGTTAAACAAAGTCGATTGGCTTGTTGATTTCGCATGGATCTAGGGGCTGGCGAGGGATGCCTATGTAATCGCGTGTCGCGTTTTTCCTTGCTTATGACAACAACTAACAAACTCCTTTTCTCTTGCTTTACAGAATTTATCAGTAAATATGTCCGACGCACTTGTTTGGCACTGCATTAGAGACCACAACTCCTTCCTTCATAAGAGGGGACGCACCAGTAGAGCAGGTGAGATTCAGCTCTCTG
>JACLAB010000206.1_pt1 | contig 77472 bp, 51 predicted proteins | sample 8027921 | NCBI WGS metagenome assembly JACLAB01 (sample SAMN15725117, study PRJNA655200) | protist metagenome | isolation source: fluorescence activated cell sorting (FACS) single amplified genomes of... | place: USA: West Boothbay Harbor, Gulf of Maine | collected 2000-07-19 | reverse complement strand
GGACAACGAGTGGGCCGAGGTCGCCGGCGCGATCGCGACGATCGAGGCGCTGTACGAAGACGAAGAATTTAGTTCGCGCTGTGAAGCCGCGCTGTTGGCGAGCAAGGTGCGCGCGATGGCGACGCGTGGCGCGCGCGTAATCCAACGCGTTGGATCAGATCCCCCTCTTTCGGTTGACTTTGTGACGCGTAGTGTTTTATGTGCGTCGTTCGCGATGTTAAGGGTGTGTGAGGCGTGCGAGATGGTCGATACTGATGAGTTACATGTGTGTGCGTGCGTGCGAACAGGTGTTTTACCATCTCGGGGAATTGAACGACGCGTTGCACTACGCGCTTCGCGCCGGGGATCTCTTCGACGTGAATGAAGAGAATGACTTTGTGCAAACTTTAATCGCAAAGTCTATCGATACATACGTGGAACAGAGACAGGCGTTAGATATGGCGTGTGCGTTGGGTGATGCGACGAAGGATGGGATCGAGCGGGCGTTGGTTGAAATCGTAGAACGGATGTTTGAGCGGTGCTTGGGCGAAGGTCAATACTTCCAAGCGATCGGTATCGCGTTGGAGAGTAAGAGATTGGACAAATTGGAAGAAGCTATCGCGAGATCAGACTCTATGGCGGAATCGTTGTCGTACTCTATGAAGGTTTGCTCGAGTTTGGTATCGGTGAGAGAATTTCGACAACACGTGTTGCGGTTGTTGGCAAAGATGTACTCGACGTTGAGCGAGCCCAACTTTTTGAACATGTGCCAGTGCTTGATGCTGCTCCAAGACGCAAACGGTATCGCCGATGTGTTGAGCAAGTTGATTGCCGGCGAGGAGAGTGAGCAGTTGTTGGCGTACCAGATTGCGTTCTCGTTGTTTGAGAATGACATTCAGCCATTTTTGAACACGGTGAACGACATCTTAGCAAGTTCGGGTGGGTCGAGCGAACCTTTAGACAAATTACGTAGTATTTTGAGCGGCGAACTGCCCTTTTCGCTGTACTTGGAGTTTTTGTACTCGCACAATCACGCCGACTTGTTGTTGCTGAAGCAAGTCAAGACAGCGGTTGAGTCGAGAAACTCCGTGTGCCACTCTGCAACGGTTTTGGCCAACGCATTGACTCACGCCGGAACGACGTGCGATCAGTTTCTGCGAGATAATTTGGATTGGTTGAGTCGAGCGACAAACTGGGCGAGATTTAGCGCCACGGCGGGCGTTGGCGTGATTCACCGTGGTCGCACCAAGGATTCCCGTCAGTTGCTTTCTCAACTTCTCCCGGCGCCATCGCCTTACACTCTCGGTGGCGCGTTGTATGCCATGGGCTTGATTCACACCGCGCAGCCTGGAGAAGCTCTCCCGTTCTTGCTCGAACGCGCGCGTGGTAACAACAACGAGGTGATTCAGCACGGCGCTTGCCTCGGCATGGGTCTCGCCGCCATTGGCACCGGCAACGCCCAAGCCGACGGTGAATTGTTCCGCATTCTGCGTACCGATAGTGCCGTCGCTGGTGAAGCAGCTGGTATTGGTTTAGGTCTTCTTTACGCTGGTATGGGCACGGCAAGAGTGCAAGAAATGCACCAGTACTGTGGCAAGACGAGCCATGGGAAGATTGTGCGCGGTTGCTCACTCGGTATGGCGCTCACTGTGTATGGACGTGAAGAAGCCGGCGATCCTTTGATCGAGTCTATGATTCATGACGGTGACAAAATCATGCGTTATGGCGGTTGTTTCGCCACGGCGTCTGCGTACGCTGGTACGGGTAACAATAACGCCCTGCGCAAGCTCTTGCACATGGCTGTCTCTGACGTATCAGACGACGTGCGCCGCGCTGCGGTCATGTCTCTAGGTTTCGTTTTGTGCTCTACTCCTGAACAGTGCCCGCGCGTTGTTGCACTCCTCGCGGAGTCATACAACCCGCACGTCCGGTACGGTTCTGCCATGGCTGTCGGTATCGCTTGTGCGGGTACCGGTCTCGCCGACGCCATCGCTCTCCTTGAGCCGATGATGAACGACCCTGTTGACTTTGTGCAACAAGGAGCCTTGATTGCCATGGCCATGGTGCGTGTGCAGCAAAACGAAAAACAACTCGCTGCTTTCCGCAAGAAAGTCATGGGTCACATCCAAGAGCCGCATGAAGCAACGATGACAAAGATGGGCGCCATCATGGCGCAAGGCATCCTCGACGCTGGCGGGCGCAACGTCACCATTGGTTTGCGATCGCGAACTGGTCGCCCGCGAATGACCTCTGTACTCGGTATGTTGGTGTTCACGCAGTACTGGTACTGGTATCCGCTGTCGTACTTCATCTCTCTCACGTTTGTGCCCACTGCGTTCATCGCCGTCGATAGCACGCTTGCGATGCCACATTGCTCGGTGACGTCTCATGTCAAGCCGTCAACGTTCGCGTATTTGACTCTCGTAACTGAGGATGACAAGAAGGACACCAGCAAGGTTACCAAGGCAGTTTTGAGTACCACTGCCAAGGCAAAAGCAAAGGCGGATAAGAAGAAGGCTGAGGAGAACGCGGATGGCATGCAAGTCGATGACGCTACCAAGGCGGCTGGCAAAGCCGAGGAAACCAAGCCCGACGCCGATGCCATGGATGTTGAAAAGAAGGAGGGCGAAGACGAGGCGAAGAAGGAAGAAAAACCTGAGCCATCGAGCGAAGAGTTGACCAACCCGTCTCGCATCACCGTGGCGCAAGACAAAGCCGTACGCTTTGACCCCGAGAGCCGTTTCGTCCCCATCGCCGCCACGAGTTCGACCAAGTATCCCTGCCGTGGTTTCATTGTCCTTCGAGACACCACTCCGGGTGAAGAAATCGCGTACGTGGACTTGAAATTCAAGCCTCAAGCACCCCCTCAGCCGGTTGAAGCCGCTGACGACGATGAACCCGCGCCCCCGGAAGACTTTGAATTCGACCCCGACGACGACGAGCGAGGGTACTAGACACGCACGCACACGCGTGCAACATTATCGCCTTTATCTTTGTCCTCTAGAAATCGTCATCTTAGAGCGACAGCACCATTTGTAAACAAAAACACAAAAACCAACCATATACATCTTGACCAAGGCACAACGAACGTCTGTCGGAGCGGAACTCCGCACTCTTGGGCGCGCGCCGACGATGGTGCTCCCGACGACGACGAAAGACGCGCCGCCCGTGCCCATGCAGCGAAACTACGCCGAACGCTACGCCATGTACGTCTCCGCGGCGACGCGTAACGCGACGTACGGACACTACCTTCGCCGAGCATTTCGCTGGAAACAGATGGATGTGGAGTATTCGTTGTGGCAGTTTGCGTCGATGTGCGTCAACCCGAAGACGGTGTACCGACACACGACGTATAGAAAGCAGACAAAGAATCAGTGGGCGCGAGATGACCCGACGTTTGTGGTGTTGAGTGCGATTTTTGTAGCGGTGGCGGCGCTGATGTACTGCGCCGCGTACGACGCCAACGGTCGAGGACACACGGCGCGCGTCGTGACGCGGTGCGTACTAGGGGATTATTTAGGTTTTGGATGTGCCTACGCCACGATCGGGTGGTATTTAGCTAACAAGTACTTGCGCGCCAAGACGATCGGTGGACACGCGCACGCGGTGGAGCAAAAGGTGGAATGGTTGTACGCGTTTGACGTGCACTGCAACGCCTTTGCGCCCACGTACGTGCTCCTGTACCTCGTTCAAGGCCTCGCCTCACCCTTACTCGCGCGTCAGGGCTACGTTGCTGCGATCGCATCGTGCTTGTTATACGCCGTGGCCCTAGTCTACCACAATTATTGCGTGTTTGTTGGCTACAACGCGTTGCCGTTTCTCGAGCGCACGGAATTTTTCCTGTACCCAGCCGCGGCGTGCGCCGTTGCCGCGCCGCTCGCCGCCCTCGTCGCGTTCAATCCCACGAGATTCGTCTTATGGGTGTATTTCGGCGACCGGGCGTTGGCCTAGCGATGCCACAGTCGTCGATATAGCTTCACAATCGACGCCAATGTAACACAACCAACGCAGCTCCAGTTTCAAGTTGAAATTTTGGCGCCAAATTCATCAACGCCGCGCGCGCCACCGTCATTCCTCCGCGCGCGATGCCGCCGCGAAAGAAAAAAGCCGCATCGAGCGCGGCAAAACCATCGCGCACGCCCAATCCCACGGCGAAGAATGAAGATGTGGCGATGGACGACGCGCAGGAGGCGCGATCGAGCGACGTCGCGGATGCGCTCTTCATCTTGGCGCGAGAATTAGAAGACTCTGGTGACGTGTTAGGGGCGTTAAAAACCTACGAAACGATTATTGAGAATTCAAAGACGCGTGCAAAGTGCTTACCGATCGATGAGGCGCGCGCGCGGGTGAAGGCGGCGGGGCTGTTGCTGCGATGGACAGATAACGCGACGCGGGCGAAAACGCACTTGGAAGCTACGCAAGTGTTGTTGAAGCCTTTAAAGCGTTGCGAGGAGTTGAAGTGCCTGGGGTTGAGTTTACTTGGACGAACGTATAAAATTATGGGTTTGGACTATCGCAAGCAGAGATATAACGCGACACAGCGAGGGTTGGTGGTGGCTATCGGGATGCGGGAACGCTCGCCAGACGACGCGATTTGGACCATGTGGACGTTTCACTACTATTTAGAGCACGCTGACGCGTCTTTAGCAGAGGAGGATTACAGTGCGTGTGAAAGCTTCTTAGATGCCGGCATGAAGGTTGTGCGTTCGATTCATGGTGAGCATGGATCGCGCATGGAGGTGCTGTTTACGGTGGCGCAACTTCAGCGAGCGTTGATACAGCGAGCGAGTGGTGTGGAGCCTGCGCGAGTTTTAGCCGCCGCAAAGAACGCTGATGATGCCATGAGTAGAATGCTGGCCGAAAATGAAGCAGCCGAGGACACCGCTCGATTACGTTTTCACTACGCCGTCATCCGTACGTTGGCCAAGTTGTTAGAAGGTGACGCTTTAAGCGCGACGAATGACAGGCAAAAGCTTCGCGGGTTGATGCGCGAAGTAGAACAGTCAAGCGAAGCCGCGTACACTTGGCTTCCTGACCCCGCAGCTTTCGCGTTATGCAAGCTTCTTATGGCTGAAGTGTGCCGTCCGGCTGGAAAACTCGGTGATGCGTTGAGTGATCTCACTGAAGCTAAGGAGATTATTGATGGCGAGTTGTTAGCACTCGGCGTGCTTCCACAAGGCGGCGACGCTCCTAAGACCGAAGTGGGTGAATCCGAAGAAGACGAACGATTATGGGTGACGTGCGAAGATGAAATGCAGCTTCGTGTGGCGAATGACTGTCAACCGTACTTGATTTTACGAGTGATGTGCTTGGAATCCATTGTCGCGGTGGCATTGACGTCGTGCAAGTACACCGTCGCCTTGGACGTGTGCTGCCAGTTGACGGATATGATTGACACGTACCCACAAACGCTCTCCCTCGTTGCGTCACACGTTGACATGACTGTTGGCCATACATTACATTCACTTGGTAAATTCCAACAAGCTTCGGTGCGCTTCATGAGTGCAAGCGCCAAAGCCGCAACGCCGAGCTGGAGAGACGTGGGCACGTGCTGCGCGGCACTCTCCATCTTATGCATCGACGAGGAGAGTAGTCAGAGTCGCGCATTAGACATAGTCAATCCCGTTATTCGCATGCACGAAGCCACCCTGACGCAAGTTGGGAAGAAAGACAAGGTCGTGAAGGACCCGAATACGTCTTCACCGAGCGTCGCCGATCAAGCCTTGGCGCTCTTCGTCGCCGGCTACGCGTTGCTCCAACAATCAAATATCGACGAAGCCAAGGCTCGTTTAGGTCGCGCTCTCAAAATGGCGCACGGTTACAGTGGCAATAATCAACTCGTGTCGATGTCGCTACGATTGATTGCGGGTATCGTCATTGAAACCACAAAGACTGACATCTCTCAGTCTCTCGACATGGTGCAAAGTTCGTTCACGTTGAGCAAGGCGCAGGAAGATTTACCCAGTCAGTTGGCGTCATTAGTGGACTTGATCAAGATTCATGAAATTCAGGAGCAACAAGGCTTGGCTGAAGAGGGGCAGACCGCGGTGTTGGTGGATTACGAAGTCCGTAAACGAAAACAGTATGAGGACAAATTTACGGCATTGAGCGCAGACGAGGAAGCTATCGAACGCCTCGAGCGCTTAATCGACAACCCCGATAAACTTTAGGATGATGGTACTACTACACCTCTAAACGCTACTTCTACTAGTACAAAATGTAAACGATGAGATAAACATATAAACATGTTTTACACGAAGATGCGACGCAAGCTCTTCTTGTCAACCTTCTTCCGACACGTTGGACACTTCCCGCTGTGCTTATACGCTGCCGCGATACACCGTGCGCAAAACACGTGCCCGCAACGCGTCGACGTCGCATTCACATACGCATCCAAACATATCGCGCACTTACCAACAGCCCCAGACGCCCCAGCGCCGTCATCCGACGCCGTTCCGGCTCCGAGCGCCGTGAGCCCGCCCGCGGCGCTCGCCCGCTCCACCCTTTCCTTCCGCGTGCGCTCACGCTGCGTCATCCGCGATCCAATCGCGGGCGTAGACTCAGACACCACCACGATCTCGTCGTCGTCATTCACCGCCACCCGCGGTCGCGTCGCCGCCCGCGTCGTCGTCGTCGTCGTTTCTTTAGTTATCTCAACGTCCCCCGATGACGCGCTGCGCGCGCTCGACGCCCCAGCTCCCCCGTCGCGGTCGTCGTCCTCGAGCGCGACCGCGCGCGAACGGCGCCGCGAACGCGGTTTCGCCGCGTCGGGCGCGGGCGACGTGAGATCCACGACGTCCATCGGCGTCAGCGCGGAGCGTTGTGACGGCGAGCTGCGGTGTTTCCCTCGTCATTGCCGCGCGCCGAGCTCATCGTCGACGCCACGCGCGATGCTGTCGTTCGCGCGCGCGAGAGGTGGCGTTTACCCGCGCGAGTGTTCTCGCGCGTCGTCGTCGCGCGCGCGTGCGCGCGTGCGCGCGCTGGATGGGTGCGCACGGCGGCGGCGACCCCAACGCGGACTCTCGTTAGGGACGAGAGCGTTTTTGTTTCCCTCTGGCGCGCCCGGTGGGGCCGATGGCGACCCGACGCAGTTCACCCTGCTCGCTGGGCTCGCGATGTCGACGTTGCGCGATGTTGCGGCGTTTGCGGCGACGGCGCTCGGGGGCGTGGCTGCGGTGGACGCGGAGCGGGAAAAGCGCGAGCGCGCGGACGAAGCGACGCGAAGAGATTTTGGGTTTGATGAACCCGTGCGAACGGCGGCTGGTGGTGCGGGGAACGATGGGAACGGTAAGTCAAACGGTAGCGGCGGCAGTGGTGGGAGTGGAGATGGCTATGGAGGATGGGATGACGACGAGAACGGGTTGGGCGACGGAGGCGTGGAGAAAAATTTCATTTGGGTTCGAAACGGTAAGAGTGGGTTGTACTGGGTCGGTGGGTTCTTGCTCTGCGCTTGGTATTGCTATTTCATTTCGAACGATCCTTATATGGGTACGTTGTGGTTGGCGTGCGCGATAGGTACGGGGTGGGGGATTTTTCTTGTCGCCGGCGGCGTATTCGCCGTCATGTTTGTCGCAAACTTTGGTTTGCAGCAGTATTTGGCGAATACCTTGGTGAGCGACATGAGCGGTAGCGATGATGCGATTGAGAAGTTGCTTAACAACAGTCGTGAAGCCCGGATGATCGCCAGTGGGCGATACAAGCAGTCGATTCCAGACATGATTGAAGACAAGGTCAACGTCAACTCACACTTGAACCCGAACCTTCCAGACGACGTGACCATTGTCGGTAGCGATACGCAAATTGCACAAATCAAGTTGAAGCCCGGTGAAGAAGTCGCCGCGAGTCCAGGGGCGATGTGCTACATGAGCTCGAATGTGATTTCTATCACGTCGCTCGGGCCTGGCGGTTTAGGCGGCGCCATAGCTCGAACGTTGGCGGGTGAGCCTTTCTTCATCAACACCTTTAGAAACTTAGGACAAACCGATGGATACGTGGCCGTTGGTGGATTAGAACCAGGCGACAAGATTGCCGTGATCGAGCTTAAGGACAAGACGAAGAATGATATTCTTTGCGCTCGTGACTCATACATGTGCTCCAAGGGAAGCATTAGGATCACCGCCGCCGCCGCTGTCCGCACGGATGATGAGAGTGGCACGCAAACGTTCATGGACATGGTAAAGTATCGCGTCGGCTTTGCGTTGCGTTTGGTTTTGTCCAAGGGGAATAGCATTTTCAACGGTGAATGGCTCGTCGGAGACGGCACGGTGTGCGTCACCGGTAAAGGCACCGTGATGCGTCACACCCTCAAAGCCAATGAAGAGATGGTTGTCGACTCCCGTGCGGTCATGGCTCTCGAGCGATCGGTTGGGTACTCACTCGAGGTCGCCACGTCACCGCTCGCAGCCGTATTTGGCGGCGCTGGTTTATTCTTTGTTCGCCTTAAAGGTCCAGGGACATTTTACTTGCAATCCTTACCGGCGCAGAAACAGCTCGATTCCGGCGTGCGAATCGGAGGACGTAAGCTCAAGGTAAAGGCCCAAACATAGAAGTAGCTCACTGATCAACATTTTTTTTGTTCCGTCGATATGTGCGCTGTTTCTTTAGGTGGTTTCGCGGCGCCGTCGCGTCATTCACGTAATCGTACATTTCAATATCTATCATATAGCTACGAGATTCAATTCTTTGCATCGAATCCCAAGAGTTTTACTTTTTCTTCCCCTTTCCCTTCGTCGTCTTCGTCGTCGTCTTCACCGCAGACCTATCATCGTCCTCGCAGACGATGAACTCATCCGCCACGTCCCCGTCGTCATCCACCTTCGCGCGCTCCGCCACCCAATTAAACCCCTGCACCCCACCGTGCGCGATCCCGCTCAGCTCCGACACCGCGCTCTCGATCACAGGCGTCCGCGCCCGTCGTCTCCCGCGCGTTCTCGACTTTTTATACCCATCTTCATCGTGGAGCTCATCGTCCGACGCGCCCTCGTCATCCCCGAGCACCGCGCGCTTGAGCGACCGCAAGCCCTTCTTTAAGAAATTCATCCCGCGCACCCGCAGCAATCGCGCGCGTTCGTGCGTCCGTGCGTGCGCGCGGTGGCGTCCCGCGCGTCGAGACGTCGGCGCGCGCCGTGTTCTGTCGCAACGCTGGTGCCGCGGCTGAATTCGTGATGATTCGTTACACGAATCACGTCGCCAGAGCACGTCGCGCGCGAGCGACGATGACGACAGTAAAGCGCGCGAATCGATGTGCGACGACGGCGTTCAGGTGCGTGTGTGCGAGCGGTGATTGCGAGCGCGGGTGGTGCGGGGTGCGGGGCGCGTCGAACGAACGGTGGTCCGCGGAACGATCTGAATTGAGATTGGATTTCGTGGAGGTTGACGACGATGGGACGCTAGTTATCGCGGAATTATAAGTGTGGTAATTGTGGATGATCTGTTTCGTCGCTTGCGCGTGTATGGGACGTAGAGCTCGTTCGTCGTCGCGTGTGAGTGTCTGTTTACTGACGCGTGTGATGATCTTTGTCGTACGCGCGAGCGCAGCCCGAATGCGCCGTTCATCGCGACGGGTACGATGGCGGGGGCGATAGATTTGTCGTTCAGTACCACGGCATGTTTAGAGATATTCGAGACGAATTATGCGTCGGAAGATTTGGAGATGCCAGTGGTTGGACGCGCGGTGCCCGCGACGGAGCGATTTCACCGTTTAGTCTGGGGGACGTGCGGGAGCGAGACGAGCGAGGAGATGCGTCTAGGTGTTATCGCGGGCGGATTAGTAGATGGAACCGTAAATGTGTACAATCCAGCGAAGATTGTAGATGGCGCGCAGAGTGGTGCGATTATTACAAAGCTCGCAAAGCATCAAGGCGCGGTGCGCGGGTTGGACTTTAACTCGTTTTCTCCAAACTTGCTCGCTTCAGGTGCAGAAGACGGGGAGCTTTGCATTTGGGATTTAGCAAACCCGACTAAGCCATCGTTGTATCCGGCGTTGAAGTCTGGAAGCGGAGGCCCGACGGCTGGTGAGGTGTCGTCTCTGGCTTGGAACCACAAGGTCCAGCACATCTTGGCGAGCTCCTCCTTGAGCGGCACCACTGTGGTGTGGGATTTGAAGCGCCAGCGGCCGGTTATTTCGTTCACTGATCCGAATTCTCGACGAAGATGCTCGGCGTTGCAGTGGAATCCGGAAGTCGCCACCCAGCTCATCGTTGCGAGCGACGATGACCGTTCGTGTTCGTTGCAAGTGTGGGATTTGCGTAACTCCATCTCACCCGCGCGCGAATTCGTGGCGCATTCCAAGGGTGTTTTAGCCATGGCGTGGAACTTACAAGATCCTTCACTGCTCCTCACGTGTGGTAAGGATAACAGAACTTTGTGTTGGGACACAGAAGCCGGGGAGGTGATCTCTGAACTCCCAGCGAGCAGTAATTGGAATTTTGACGTTCAGTGGAGCAAGACGACGCCGGGAATTTTGTCAACGTCGTCGTTTGATGGTAAAATTACGCTGCACAACTTACAGCAAGCTGGTGCGCCACAAGCTGCGGGTGGTCAAGCGCACGGTGTGGCGTCTGACTTTTCTGGTTTGTCCCACGCCCAGAGCGCCGGACCAAAGGTTGCAATGAAGCGCGCTCCGGAGTGGATGAAGCGTCCATGCGGTGCGACGTTCGGTTTCGGTGGTAAACTTATCGCCCATGGTGCTTCGCTTTCGGGTGCATTGTCGTCCCCGACGGCGATTTCCGTCATATCCGTCAAGAGTGACTCATCAGAGCCTGGGGTCGCGGACGAAGTCCGAGGCGAGTTTGAAAAGGTAATCAAGAGCGGTGAGACGGATGAGCTCATCAACTTTTGCAACACTAAGCGTGCTGATGCACCCGCAGAGGACAAGGAAGCTTGGACGTTTATGAGCATTCTGTTTACGGAGGATGCTCGCCGAGAAATGTTACGCCACCTTGAGTTTGGCGACGCGTTGGAGGCTCGCGAAAAGTCCATGGCCGCTTTGTCCTTAAATGACGCATCTACTGGTGCTGATGAGGATGAACATGATACGGCATCGAGTGCACCGACGTCGCCGGCTTTAATGACTCCTGTGGAGGACAATGATGCGTTCTTTGATAACCTCGGCGATGAGGCGCCAAAGCCTCCGCCGCCCAAGGTACTGCCAAAGCCAAAGGCATCACCAGTGAAACCGAAGTCTCCTGCCCCCGCGCAAGCGCCACCCCCCGAAGCAGCTGATTTCGAGATTCAGCGCGCTTTAATCGTTGGTGATTACAGAGCTGCCGTGGCGGCGTGTGAAAAGGCTGGACGCTATGCGGACGCGCTCATTCTCGCCGCCGCGGGCGGACCTGACTTGTGGGCAGAGGCTCAAGCGGCGCACATAGCGCGCGTTCCGCGTCCGTACATGCAGGTCGCCGCAGCTGTTGTTGGGAAGAACCTGTCCAACCTCGTCAAGGCCCGACCTGTGTCGGCGTGGCGTGAAACGTTGGCAATGTTGTGCACCTATGCTCCTGGCGAAGAATGGGGACCTTTGGCTGAAGTTTTAGCTGAAGGTCTGGCCTCCAGCGGTGATCATCGATCGGCAATGTTATGTTATATTTGCGCTGGCAATGTCGACGCCGCTATCAAGTATTGGTTGTCGTCTTTACCTTCGCGAAACTTTGCGCCGAAGGACTTGTATGACGTCGTGGAGAAGGCAGTCATGTTGACACGCGCGGCTGGACAAACAGAATCCACTCAGGGATTCACGTCGTTGATAACAAACTATGCGGAAATGTTATCCTCGCAGGGTGACTTAGACCATGCCTTGGATTACTTGGGGATGGTCCCAGGTGTGCCTGCCGAGGAGGTGAATGTATTGCGTAACCGCATCATCAGGAGTGGAATTTCAAACCCAGCAAGCACAAGCGCCCCAGCGACGCCTCCGGCTCGTATGTCGCAGCCTGCGCCGTACCATCAGCAACAGCAACAATCGTATCAGCAACCTCCGCAACAGCAGCAACAGAATCCGTACGCACAGTCGCCCCAATCGAATGCGTACAGTGCTCAGCCGACGTCCTATGGAGTCCCTCCGGTACCACAACGCGCACCGCAGTCTACCCCCATGATGCCTGCGGCGTATGCACCCCAGCAAGATATGCAGTCTACCTATGGTGGTATGCCGCAACAATCTGCGTACGGGGCTCCTCCGCCTCCAGCGCAAGCTCCGCAGCAGCAGCAACCGCCGCCGCCGCCGCCGCGTCAAACGGCTTATGATAGCGCTCCGGTTCAAAGTGCCTATTCAGCGCAGGCTTCGTATCCGAGTGCACAAGCGCCGATGCAAATGCCTGGTCCTGGAATGACTCCTGCATACTCTGCAGCTGCCGCGGTGGCTGCGGGAACGATGGGCGCGTCACAACCGGCGTACGGGGCGGGACCTCCGCAACCGCCCCAAGGCGCTCCGATGATGCCAGGTATGATGGTACCGACGCCCATGCAATCGCAGCAGCAGCCGTACCAGCAAGGCGGTATGGGCGGTGCACCACCGCAACACCAGCAGCAACGTGCACCGCCACCGCCACCGACGGCGACGCCACAAGCGGCGATGTTCAATCCGACGCCGACGGCGCCTCCGCCTTCCATTCCCCAGCGCCCAGCGGAACCGCCAGCGTATGGTTCGAGTGCTCCACCTCCGCCCCCTTCGCAGTCATATTCAAGCGCACCGCCGCCGCCGCAACAACAGACGGCGTATGGACACGTTCCACCGCCGCAATCAGCGTTTAGTCCGCAGGCACCGACGCCCATGACCCCCGCGCCGCAGCCTCTGGCGCCGACGCAACCGCAGCAGGCACCGCCGCCCCGCCCGGCCGCCCCGGCCAAGCCCCAACCTCCCGCGAATTGTACGATGGAGAATGTGGACACAAGTAAAGTGTCAGGTGATCTCGCTGTGGTCACTACGTCTCTGAGAGCGATGTATGACGTGTGTGCGCAGGCCACGGGTGCGAATCCCGGCAAGCGAAAGGAAATGGAGGACAGTTCGAAACGACTCGCAGTGCTCCTATTCAAGGCAAACATCGGGGAAGTCTCTTCTTCAGTGACGGAGAAATTGAAGAGCCTGGCCCAAGCACTCGATATGGCGGACTATCAGAGCGCGCAAAACATTCAAATGGCCCTCACGACCGGGGATTGGGACGAATGTTCTTTCTGGCTCACCGCGTTGAAGCGCCTGCTTAAATTCCGTTCGACGTTGCCATAGAATTTGGTTTGAAATAAAAACAAAACTAAAATAGTCACAACATCTCACGGAAACGACGGTAAAAATGTCAACAAATAGAACTGGTAAGTAATCGTTGAAGGAATCGACGCATGCGTTCCCGTCTGTCGACGATATGTCTCGCGCGTTCACGTCGATGTGACTCGCGGCGAGGCTCCACCACCAACGCCGGTGACTCTTTCGTCTTCACGAGAAAAACGCGCTCGTCGGACGTAAGGAGACGCGATGCAAACGACAGAAAACATATTTTTTAACACATCTATTACCGTGCGATGCCGTCGATTGACCTTCGCCCCGTCGACTTTCGCGAGAGCAGCGACGGTGGGGTACTCCACACTGAGTCATTAATCGTCGCGACAGAAATGACTAAAAAATGACATCAATCAATATCGATCAATTCCACATTGAAACCAGCCTCGTCGGTTTCACTGAAAACGTCGAAAGCACGTGAACCATGACCAGGCTTCAAAGACCCACTCGAAAGCACACGCATTACTTTCGAATCCCTCATCGAAACCAACTTTCCCGAACCTCAAAAGGCAATCGCAGACGCGTTCGCCGACCCACGACGCGCGCACCGTTCGAAAGCGCCCGCGAAAGCGCCCGCATCGATCATCATCGATCGATTCGAACCCACGTCCGACGCGGCGTTCCCGTCGTCATCGAAAGCGCCGTCGAAAGCGCGCGCGTGGGATTCGAAAGCGCAGCGACATCGATCGTCGCGCGCGTCGCGCGCTTTCGACGCCACGGCGTCGGCGGACGTCGTGGAGGAAGGCGTCGCGGCTGCGCGTCGACAGAATCACGCGCGGGCGCGCGCGCGTCGCACCGGGCACGATGCAGGATGACGAGATAGATGAAGAAGCTTTGCTGTATGGTGACTGTGGTGCGTCCGCGTCGTCGCGTTCGCGGCGCGCGCGTCGATGCGCGCGCGCTGAGGGGTGATTGTGTCGTGATTGTGGGGAGATCCGCGCGGGTGTTTTCGTGACTCGGCGACGTTTGATGACTGACACGTGTTTGGCTTTGCGCTCGTGTGTATACAGATGACTCGATGGATTTCAGTGCCAAAGCGCCGGTGAGTGCGAAGCCGATTCCGGCGGCGATTCCTCCCGCGTTGGCAAAGGCTGCGAAGACGTCGACCGCCGCGGTTGCGCGTCCAGCGTCGCCTACGGTACCGCCCGGGGACGAGGACACGCGTCCGACGGCTGTGTACGTAGCATCGCTCACGTGGTGGACCACAGATGCGGAGTTGGAGCAGATTTTAGCGGAATTTGGACGCTTCAAGTCGCTGACGTTTTTCACCGACAAGGCGTCTGGTAAGAGCAAGGGGTGCTGCGCGGTAGAATTTGCCACCGCTGATGCCGCGGCGTCGTGCAAAGAAAAGCTTCACGGGCGGGAAATTAATGGAAAGACGTGCGTGGTGACGTATGCGGAGATTCCAAAGGTGTCGTCGGCTCCTACGTTGGCTCCTAACGCGCCTTTACCGCCGCCGCCAGACACCGCGTGGAAAGGTCCCATACCACCAGATAAACCCGGTTACGGCGGGGTCCCACTGCGTCACACTCAGCAGCAGCAGCAACAGATGCTACTCATGCAGCAGCAGCAAATGTTGATTCAGCAGCGGATGATGATGATGCAACAGGGAGCTGGCGGCGCTCAAGCCGGCGGTCCGCCGCCCGGTATTCCCCCGCCTCAAGCCCCGCCGGGCGGGCCTCCTGGTGGAGGCAAACGTCCGCGGAAAGGATAGACTAGGTAGTTTTGCACGACCGCACGAACGTTCGTGATGTAATATTTAGGACTTTAGAGACGCCAAAACAACAAGAATAAAACACTCGCGTTGACTTGAGATAATCCTCACAATTCACACCATGGGCCTCGACGGATACGTCGGCAACGGACGTGACGTCGCGCGGATCGCACGTCTCGCCGCCGAGCGGGACGCTGCAAAAGCTGCGTCTATCGCGCACGCCGATGCGTCGGCTGGGGCCTCCACGTCCCGGCTGGTCGGCTTCGCTTCTGGGTCCACCATTGAAGCCGCCGACGAAGCATTCAAAGCGAGCACGGTTGGGCTGATGACGCGTCAGGACTTCGTCGCACGGCAGGAGGAAATAGAAGCCGAGCTCGAGGCTAAGCGTGCCGCCGAGCTCGAGGCACAACGTGCGGCAGAAGCGCGCGTCAAGGACAAGAGAAAGAAGAAGCTCGCAAAGATTTCGAGCAAGTTGAGCTTCGACGAGGAGGATGTCGACGATAGTCTCGACATAGATGGCGCGTGCGATGAGGACGAGACGCAACAGATGGATATGCCTCGAAAGCGCGGGAAGTTTGGCGCGCTCGGCAAGAACCCGGACGTAGAGACGTCTTTTCTTCCGGACAAGGCGAGAGAGGAGGCGGAGGCTGAAGAACGCAAGGCGCTCGCGGCAGAATTCCTCGAACGTGCGGAGGCCATGAAGGCGGAGACGGTGGATGTTGCGTACTCTTTCTATGACGGTGGTCGACGGGCCGGGGGGACGATGCGCGTGAAGCAAGGGGACACTATTGAGCACTTTCTTGTCAAAGTGCGCGCGGCGCTGCTCACTGAGGGAGGAACAATCAATCGTGATTTAAAAGCCGTCGATGCGCCAGGCATGATGTATATTAAAGAGGATTTGATAATCCCGCATGAATTGACGTTTCACGAGCTCGTCGTCACCAAAGCGCGTGGGAAATCAGGACCATTGTTCCGCTTTGACGCTCAGGATGACGTGCGCATTCAAGGCAACGCCAAGATTGAACGTCAAGACTCCCATCCGGGCAAGGTTATTTTACGCTCTTGGTACGAAAAGAATAAAAATATGTTCCCCGCAAATCGATGGGAGATATATGAGCCCGGTAAGGACTACGCCCGCGACGGGTATCGGATCAAATAGCGTAGCGTTTTCATTAGCCAAGGTACTGACTGGTAGTTGCTGTAAAAAAGATAATTTATCACTCTGGCTGTGCCTCAGAATTCACCTCGCCGGATTTGCGATTCAAAAGACATCATGGGGATCAAAGGCAACGTTCTCGTCATCGCTGGTAGTGACTCTGGTGGGGGTGCTGGGATACAAGCCGATATTAAAGCGACGCAAGCGCTCGGAGCGTTTGCAACCACCGCGGTCACCGCGCTCACGGCTCAAAACACTCTGGGTGTGCACGACATCCACGCGCCGCCGATCGAGTTTCTAGTCAAGCAGATCGACGTCATTGTGAATGATCTACCACCAGATGCGGTCAAGGTTGGAATGCTTGCGAACGCAGCAACCGTTCGAGCAGTGGTGGCGGCGATTGCGCGACACGGCTTGCGGGACGTCGTCGTCGACACCGTGACACGCGCAAAGGGTGGCGCGAGCTTGCTCGAAGACGACGCGCTGTGTGCTCTGCGAGATGAGCTCGTGCCGTTGGCGACGGTGATTACGCCCAACGTGCCCGAAGCTGCGGCGCTATTGGGTATCGAAGAGAGCGCGTTTGGCGCGAGCGACATGCCGCAACGCGCGCGAGATTTAGGCGCGCTCGGTTGCGCATGGGTGCTGTTAAAGGGCGGGCACGTCATGGATGATGATCTTCGTTCGGTGGATTATTTGTACGACGTGAAAAGTGACAAGATGCATACATTTGCGAGCGAGCGCGTGGCGACGCAGAACACTCACGGCACTGGTTGTACCTTTGCGAGCGCCGTAGCGGCGGGGTTGGCTCAAGGCTTGGACGTCCCAGCAGCTGTGCGCAGGGCGAAGTCTTATATTAGCGAAGCAATTTCGACGAATCCAATGTTCGGGGCCGGGCATGGACCTTTGAATCATTTACCGTACTACGCCGCGTCGGCGAGTCGCGGCCCAGCTTTTGACAGGCGAGCGCTGCGCCTGTATCTCGTGACTTCAGAAGCACTGACGCTAGAAAAACTTGACCAGGCGCTAGAAGCCGGTGTGACTATGGTCCAAATGAGAGATAAAGATCCATCCACGCGGGCATTGGTAGAAAAGGCTCGAGCGATGAAGGCTGTGTGCGACAAGCGGTCGGTGCCTTTTCTCGTAAACGACCGCGTCGATGTCGCCATCGCGGTGGATGCCGACGGTGTTCACATAGGGCAATCGGATATGACGTGCCGTGAGGCAAGACAAATATTAGGGGCCAGTAAGTGGATTGGCGTGAGCTGTCGCACGGAGGATCTCGCGCGGAAGGCGAAGGAAGATGGCGCCGACTACATTGGCTGCGGTGCGTGCTTCGGCACAAATTCAAAGGGCGACGCAAAAGTCATCGGCGTCGAAGGCGTGGCATTTGTGTCAAGAGGGGTGTGTAAAGAGCTCGACTTACCTATAGTCGCTATCGGGGGCATTGGCGTGGACACAGCTCGAGGCGTTCGAGATGCCACCCAGGCGGATGGCGTGGCGGTTATTTCCTGCGTTGCAAACGCCGTTGACGTCAGAGCCACCGTCGCGGCGCTGCTGGCGTAATTCAATGTGATGTATGATCTGATACATTAGTCTCGTTGCTAGTCATTGTTTTATTCATTGTTTTATCATATACTGCACGTCTATTTAGTTTACGACACCCAAGCTTCGAAAAAATCACGCTCGAGTTCCATGGCTCTCTTATAATTATCTATAATCTCCGTCGTCAGATCCTCCACGTCCGCGGGTAGCAAAGATTCAAGTTGCGTCGCAAGTGCGTTCATTTCAGTCGACGCGTACGCATCAAACCACTCTCTGTATGGCCCGCAGGCGTCCAAGCCAATCTTCGCAAAGCCGGCGCCGAGCGCCGAATACAACCTCATGCACGGCACCATGCCCGCTATGAGACCTTCCATCGACCCTTCATGTAAAGATTCCAAAAACTTGACATACTTTTCTGCCGCAGGCTCAGGCGGATGCGACGCCATGTAGTAATCCGCATCGACGCCCCAACGCGCGCACGCGCTCACGTGCAATCGCATCTCGTCTAATACGCCCGCTATGAGCTCGTGGAACAATAACTGCTCATCCACCGTCCGAGCCTTGATCAGCGCCACCGCATAGGCACGATTGAAATGAAATAAAAAATACCTATCTATCGCCAAATACTGCGCGTACACGCCTCGATCGAGCGCGCCCTTGTGCATTTTATCGACGAAACCACCAGGGGCGATGATGTCCGCAAACGACGCACGCGCGCGAGAGAACAACGCCGCAGCGACGGGCGAGAGGTGCGACGCGTCAAAGTCATCGAGCACCGCATCGCGCATCGCGTCGGCGAAGACGACCGCGGGAGGCGTGGATTGGCGGTCATGACACAACCCACGGGGACAGTTACACATCACAGGGCTGGCGAGGAGACGTCACTAATCGTCGTGACGAGTGGCTTGCACGTGACAGCGCAAGTCTGAGAACACATCGTCTGAACTTGTCAAGTTAATTCTTGCGTAAGGACACGACATCGCAGCACTGCTCACTCAGAACAAGCAATCGAACGTCGTTTGTTTGCGTGCACTTTTTGCCCTCGAGAAGGTTTTCTTCTTCTTTGCATTCGTTTGTAAACAATTGACGAATCATGGCGGTATCGGCGACGAACTATGCGTGGCTGTACTCTCTGATTGCCGTGTACGGCGTCGCGAGCGGCACCGCGGCGGAGTACGCGCGTCGGAACAACAAGGCGGCTGCGAACGACACTGGGGATGAGATGCGTAATCACTTTGGAGCGGGCAAAGGGTTGTCTGGCCTTTCATTGTTCTTTACGCTCTCCGCGTCGCTATTCTCGGCGTATTCCGTCGAGGGCATCGCATGGGAAGCCTGGTTCAAGGGCTGGTTCGTCACGCGTTGGATTCCCGCGGGTGTCGGCGTTTACATGTGTTTCTTAATCATCGCCCCGCGATTACACGCGCTCGGCAAGTCTCGCGGCTACCTCACGCTGAGCGCATTCGTGTATGATCGCTTTTCGGCGCCGAATTCTCAGTATCAAGCCACCGCGCACGCGCTTCGCGTGATCACCTATATGTGCATGCTGCTTCCGATTTTTACCTATCAAATTACTCAGTTTGTTTCGATGGGAAAAATTGTGAGCGCGTTTACGTCAAATGCGATATCGGAAACCACTGGTGTACTTATTTTTGCGTTGATCATGCTCCACGTCGAAGCCATTGGTGGATTGCGTGCGGTTGCGTACACTGACATCATTCAAGGCGTGATTTTGATCATAGGCTCTTTAGTCTTCTTCATCTCCTCTGGCGTTGAGTTTGGCGGCTTGAGTCGGGCAAAGGAATACTTTATCGCCGAGAGCAAGTTTGTCAAGCTTCCGGCAACTTCCGGATCTTGGAGTATTATCAGCTATACGTCGTTTGTCTTGCGCGTTGCGGCCGCGGCGACGATGTTCCCGCACTTGGCCATGCGTCTCTTTGTCGCCAAGGACAGAAAAATGCTCCAGCGCGGCCTCGCCGGGATGAACTTTACGTTCTTTTGGGTGCAGCTCGCCTCGATGATCGCTGGCTGGACTGCTGTTTACGCTTTGCGCGACGACACCGCGGTATCGATTGCAAATCAACAGTCGATTTTTGGTCGCTTGGCACTGATGCTCAAGACATCGTCAAACTTTGGCGATTTTGCGAGCTCGCTCTTGGTGCTCGCCGCTTGCGCGGCGATGATTTCCACCGCAGACTCTGGGTTGCTCGCCTTCTCCACGATGTTCGTGCACGACATTTACTTGCCGTACGCCCCGAAGCTTTTCGGCCCCAAGGCACGTACCGATGGCTTTGCGTTGAAGATTGTCGGCTTAATCGCATCGGTGTGCGCCTTGGGCATCGGTTTGGCGCTGTCCATCGTGAACATCAGAGAAGGCAAACCCGACATTACCGGATTGTTCAGCATTCAAACCGTGACGCCTATTCACGCCATTCCGGCGGTTTGGGGTGGATTACACTTGCAATGGCTTTCTGGTGAAGCTGTATTGTGCGGTTTAATCGCCGGCGTCGTCTCTGGCTTGTCCATGGTGCTCGACACGTCGTTCAACGTCAAGCGCGCCGCCGGTTTGGATGAACACTCATCTGGATGGAACACGTGCGTGTTTGCATTCTTAATCAACATCGGCGTCGTGCTCACGGTGACGATTATTGAAAAGTTTGTGCTCACAAAACGCGCGCCGAGCCAAGTTGCTCCGGGTGCTCGCCCGTTGTTCATCGGAACCGCGGTGGATAAAATGTTCACCGCTCCGCTCGCGTGGGTCGTGATGCTCATGACGCTCCTCGCGGCGTGTCCATTTTGGTACAAGCCGTCGAGCGAGGTAAAATACGTCGGTGACATGGCGACGTGGGCGTTCACGTCGCTCTTCTTTTCTTTCATTCTCGCCATCGAAGTGTCGTACATGTACCTGTTCCGCTGGGAAGATTTCAAGACGGAGGGCGACGACGAGTGTGCCGACGTCGACCACGAACGCGGCGTCGACGTGAACGTCATCTCCAAGGAGCAGTTCAAGTTCACTGGATTGACTGTCGAACAAGTCAAGTGACCATGAACAACCTAGATGACAAATGAACGAACGAACAAATGAACGAACGAATGAAAGAAGGAATAAACGAGCGAGCGAATGAATGAAAGTTGGCGTGTATTTAACTTCTAACTTCTAGTGTGCTAGTGCAATTGTAGTGCTACATTAGTGCCTGTTCCTTAAGCGAATATAATAGATACAGATTGTCGAGAAACTCAACCTGAAACGACCCTGGTCCTCGCGTGTTTGCCGCGGACACGGCGCCAGCTTTGCGATACTGCGCCGCCGTCCACGCGAGAACTCGCGCCACATCCTCTATAAAATCGTATGTTAATCCGTCATTACTGATACTGTGCCTATGTAAACGCGCGATCTGAGCGGCGCATGCTGCGCCAAGCGCGCACCCCGCGCCGGCGTACGTGTCAAACATCTCTGTGCTTCGCGTGCGCACGAGGAAACTAGTCCAGCTGTCCAAACTCGTGTACGGGTCCAAAATCACATCGAACGGCCCAGTCATGACGAGCGTGGCATCCAAGTAGCACGCGAGATTATACAGCTCAGGCATGTGCTCGTCTACGAACGACGAATCTATCCCAAACGTCGTCCCCCCCGTTGACGTAGGGTCGTCGTCCAACGACGTGAAACGCGTGTCTTGCCTGTGTTCGTCGTCCAACGGGCCAAATGTCTGCTCAAACCAACCCTTACCCTCGCTCGCGGTCGTCACGCTCGAATTCGCGAATCGTTCTCCATCGCCCATATCAAATAATTTCACGAGCGTCGCCATTTCGCTCGCGTTGCCTTTGATGATCGTACAAAAGTTTTCTTGTTCTTGTCCTTCTACTTCAAATCGCTTGCAACGCCGCGCGTCGAGCCACGCGCTCACCATTCTCCCTCGCTCTGGTAACCCCACGCCCACGGGATCGACGACGACGATGGGAGCATCGAGGACGGCGTTCGCCATGTCCGCCGTCGTGGGCGTACCGAACGACAGGAACGTGGCGTCGACGACGCGCGAGACTTCTCGAGCTTCGGCTGGAGTGGTGCAGCCCATGATTGGTTTGGCGCGGTAGGCGGTGGCGACGTCGCACACCTTTGACGCCGTCGCCGTGGGTGCGATGAGCTGGATTTTAGGCTCCTTGAACTTGAAGCGATCAATGTTCTCCCATGTCCATGGGTCATCGTCACCCATCTTCGCGTCAAACGTCGAGGAGTGAGGATTGAGATTAGTGGCAGCGCTACTACAGTAGTGATAACAAAATCAATGAACATTGGTGCAAGCAAGCAAGCGAGAAAGAAGAAGAAGTGTTTTTAAAAAAACTGCAAGTATTTCATTTTCAGGCTACTACTGTATGTATCAAAGGCTACTACGTATATACTACAACCGAAGCGCCCGAGCGACCGTCGCGTTGAACAAACACGCCGGGGGTATATCCCGCTCGAGTACTGTCACTCTTTTGCCGCCAAACGACAACTAAATAATAAATATTTAATCAGACTTCTTGGACTTCTTCGGCAAGAGCACCGAGTGGATGTTCGGGAGAACACCACCGGCGGCGATGGTCACCGTACCCAACAACTTGGACAACTCCTCGTCGTTGCGAATGGCCAACTGAATGTGGCGCGGCACGATGCGCGACTTCTTGTTGTCACGGCTCGCGTTACCGGCCAATTCGAGCACTTCAGCGCACAAGTACTCGAGCACGGCGGCCAAGTACACCGGCGCGCCGGCACCGACGCGGGTGGCGTACTTGCCTTGCTTCAAGTAGCGCGCGACACGGCCCACCGGGAATTGGAGGCCCGCCTTGGCGGATCGGCTCGTCGCCTTCTTCGCGGTCTTTCCTTTACCTCGGCCAGACATTGTTCGAGTTGTGTTTCTTTGTTTCTTAGTGAGTGCTCACGGGTCGTACGGGCTCGAGAGCTCGTGCGTCGAAGAATGACGCACCGAGGCGTGCGAACCGACGGGTTATTATTATGCGTCGGGATGGGCTAAAAAAGTGTTGGGTACGAGTATGTTTGATAATTGACCGGTCATGATTGGTCAATTACGGATGCATCAAAATGACGAATTATAACCCCAAAATTACAAAACACACTCGTACTCAAAACACATGAGCCAATCAAAACGCACCAACGCGTTCGCGCGCCCGTTGCGTTCGGGCGTAGTGGCGACGCACGCGAGCTCGCAACGTCACAACTCTACACGCGAGAAACACGTTAACAGTCAACATGGCCGGTAAGAAGCCCGCATCCAAGAAGCCCACTGGCGCCAAGAAGGTCGGCCGCAAGTCGAAGACGGAGTCGTACAAAATTTACGTGTACAAGGTGCTCAAGCAGGTGCACCCGGACACGGGCATCTCCACCAAGGCGATGTCCATCATGAACTCGTTCATCAACGACATCTTCGAAAAGATTGCCGGCGAAGCCTCCAAGCTCGCCCGCTACAACAAGAAGCCGACGATCACGTCCCGCGAAATCCAAACCGCGGTGCGATTGGTGCTCCCGGGTGAACTCGCCAAGCACGCCGTCTCCGAAGGCACCAAGGCTGTCACCAAGTTCACCAGCAACTGATTTGACTCGGCAACAGTGCGCTTTGCACCTCATTAGAAATACAAAGAAAAAAAACCAGGTCGGACTGTGAGCACGCCCGCTCTGCCGACGTAAAAAAATACTGGTGTTCATTTAACACCACCACTCGCAAAAGATGTACTATTAAACTACTACAAAGCTTTTCCCCCCTCGCTCGCAAGGCGCTCGATCTAGTCAAAATCAATTCGCGCCTCCCCACATTCTTTCATCCTCATGCCCATCAAGATCGGAAGTGTCGACATTGCGACACGGGCAGAACAAAACGCTTCTTTGTGTGTTATGAAAAGGGAATGAACAATTGATTGACTCGATTGATGATGATTGCGTTGACATCATTATAAACTAGTAATACACGACGGAAAGAAGGAAGGAGACGATGACGCGCACGTCTCGCAGGCTTAAACAAACAAACAAACAAACAAACAAACAAACGCTTCGTCTCGCCCTCACGATGCTCAATTTTTTGCCGCGTCGGCGTACATGGCCTTAATCTCTTTGCCGTATCGCTCAAGCGCTTGCGGGCGTTTCAACTTGAACGTGGGCGTGATTAAGCCGTTTTCAACCGAAAACGGTTCGCTCGCGACGAAGACGGCGCGGATTTGCTCAAAACCTTTCAACCCACCCTCTTGACCGGTGTGAACCATGGATTTCAACAAGTGTTGCTTCACCTGCGGAAGCGCACAGAGCGCGGCAAAGGTAGTGGTCGGTTTACCCGACGACGACGACGACATCAAGCCGCGCTCCTTGGCCCACGGCACGAGCACCTCTTCGTCGGGGACGACGACGGCGACGAGGAACGCCTGTAAGCTGTCTCCATAGACAAAACTCTGAGCCACAAATTTATTTCGCGCATAAATGTTTTCGATTTTCTCCGGCGCGACGTATTCTCCTTGGGCCAATTTGAATATGTTTTTCTTGCGGTCGATGATTTTCAGGCGACCGCCCGGAAGCCACGTGCCGATGTCGCCCGTGTGCAACCAGCCATCGGGATCGACGACTTCGTCCGTTTGAGCTTTGCTTTTGTAGTACCCCACAAACACAGACGGTCCGCGCACGCACACTTCGCCGCGCGGGTACGGGACGTCGCGCGCGGTGTACTTCATTTCCTTGACGTCGACGAGTTTGATTTCGCAACACGGCGCCGGCGCGCCGACGTGGCCAGTGGTAAAATCCGACGCGACGGTTTTCGAGATGACGCACGCGCTTTCTGTCATGCCGTAGCCCTCGAAAACGATCCCTCCAAAGCAAATGCGCAAGAATTCCATGACTTCTGGGCTGATTGGGGCGCTTCCCGTGGACATGTAGCGCACGCGCCCGCCCAACTTGTCGCGAAGCTTGGAAAATACAAGCCTTTCAAAGAACGCATTTGGTTTTTGCCCTCGCTCGAGCGCTTGTTTTTTGCTTGCATATGCCAATTGAAACAGCTTTTGGGTCACAACCGAACCCTCGCGCACGCCCGCGTTGACTTTGTCGTAAATTCTGTTCAACAAGCGAGGCACCGAACAAAAAATCGTCGGCTTCAACGCGGCAATGTCGTCGAGTAAACCGAGGACGTCGCCGCGGAAAAATCCCACACTCGCGCCATTGAACAACACGACAAGCATGGTTACGCGCTCGTAAATGTGTGCCAATGGAAGATAACTAATGTGACAATCTGCCGGAGAAATATCCAAGTCGCACGCGTACCCGGCGGCGTTGGAAATTAAATTCCTATGCGTCAACATCACCCCCTTGGGCTCGCCCGTGGTGCCACTGGTGTAGCATATCGTACACAATGCATCAGGCGCAGGTGGTGTCGGTGGTACGGGATTCTTTGCGCCAATCTCTAGGCACTCCTCAAAAGTCACGAGGCGCGCCGCCGAGCCAGCCGCCGCTTGACTCTGCGAATTCGGCCCGCTCCCCGCCCCGCGCCCACCGTACACGATGATGAATTTCACCGTCGGACACTGCGGCAAGCACTCAAGCATTGTCGGCAGCACCGCAGTCGAACACGCCACGGCCACGAGCTCGGCGTGATTACAAATAAACTTCACCGCGTCTGGCCCGAGCGTGTCGTACAGCGGCACCGAAACCACCGAGCTCCGCGTCATCGCGCTCTCCAACGACACCCACTCCGGACAATTAATCGAATACAACCCAACCTTATCACCAGCGCGAATCCCAAACGCCGCAAACGCCGCCGATAACGCCGCACGCTCCCGACCGACGTCCTCAAACGTGTTAAACGCGTACGCCCCCGGCGCCGACGTCGGCTCGCCTCCGCGCGTCCCCAAACACTTCTCCTTCCCGTGTCTCTCCAACGCGCTCTCCCACACATCATGTAACGTACAAACGTGCGTAAACGGCGCATCAAACCCAGTCATTAAACTCCCCGGTCGTAGCACCGACCTACACCCATCGCGAAAAGAAAATCATCATCATCAGTTCCCAGTCAGCACACGAATCAATCGAGAATCAATCAATCAATCAGTCACCCATCGCGGACATCATCATCGCATCGACGCACACGCACCGTCGCATCGCAGTCTCATCATCACCCACGCCCTCGCTCGGGATCACTTCCACGCTGTACGCGGCGCGCATCGGCGACGACGACGACCAATGTCGCGTCGCCGTCGTGATCGCCGGCGCAACGACCGCGCGCGTCGCCCGTTCGGGATTTATTTACGCGCACACATGGGCTCGTGACGCCCTGGAATGCGCGATACGCGCCCGCGGCGGGTGTGGCGATAAAACCCCACGCGACGCCGCGAACGCGCTGTGGAGGCATGCGTGACGCTATGGAGAGAGATCATCGATGCGCGTATAAACCCTAGGAATACATTGGTGGCGTGAAAGCCCTGGCGCTCGATGCCGAGGCCCACCGTACGAGACGCGCGCGCGCGCGACGTCGAGACGCCTCTCTCCGACGCCATCCGACGCGATGAAGTACTCAACCTCCGTGAGCTCCTCCCGACGCAAGAGCCGTAAGGCGCACTTCACCGCCCCGTCCAGTGAACGCCGGAAGATCATGTCCGCGGCGTTGGATGCGGAATTGAAAGCCAAGCACGGCGTGAACGCGGTGCCGATCCGCAAGGATGACGAAGTGCGCGTCGTGCGCGGGAAGTACAAGAACCGCGAAGGCAAGGTGTGCCAGGTGTACCGTAAAAAATGGGTGATTCATATCACGAATGTTACGCGGGATAAGGTTAACGGTGCGTGTTTGAGAGCGAGGGTGATGGTGATGGATGGATGGCGACTGGTGGGAAAGCCCTAGAGCGTCGAGGGTCGCGCGGGCGCGGGCGGTCGCGCGACGATGGATGGGTGTCGCGTGGCGTGCGTGCGTGCGTGGGCGAGAGACAGAGGGGGTGGTTGTATCTCTCTCGCGCGTGCGTCTGTGTTTGTGTTTGTGTTGATGTATTTGTGTGTGTGTGCTTTTCTCGTACTGACGGGACGCTCGCGTCTACGCGTTCGCGTTTGCAGGGTCGACGATCAACGCTGGCATTGATGCCTCCAAGGTTGTCATCACCAAGCTTCACATGGACAAGGATCGCAAGGCGCTTCTTGCGCGCAAGGGTGGCAACGGGAACTCCGATGATGCCATGCAAAACGTCGAGTAAGCGTCATTCAGTTGGTTTCATAAAATAGGTTTGAGAGGCGAAATCCCGAAACATCGCGGTTGGTTTAGAACGGATCGGGTCGGTTAAATGATGGTATGAACGTTGAAGAACATCGCGTGAGGGTGGGATGTGTTTATTTACGACATCCACGCACACGTGTGTTCTCCGCGCTCGTTTTAGCATAGAGTGCGAAGGGTTTTTCTCTTCGTTGTTATCTCATCTTTGACTTCGTATGAAAAAAACGCGCTCGATGAGTCGCACGCATCGCCACACCTCACTGCGCCACGCGCGGTGGGCGTCACCACACGATATCACAAAAACGCAGACATAGGTAGTTGAGTTGATTATCGTCGTCCATCCGCCGCGATGTCGTCGAATGACCCGCGACAGCTCGACCGCGAGCGCGCGACGACGAGCGCGCCCGCGTGCCCAAAATCGTGGCAAACATACTTTTCCGACGTATCCTTCGACTATAACGATCGCCGCGCCGAACTCACGAGGTCAATCACGACCTTTTTGATGTCAAACGTTGGTCAGACGTTCGTGAAAGAGGTGAGCACGAGACGAAAGCGCGGTGAGCTTGGGCGCAGACTGACTGATTTTCAAACGTTTTGCGCGACAGGTGGACTTGAGCGACGATTGTACGATATCTGTCGCCATTGATTACGAACGGTTGAAGCGGTTTACGAGTGATATTCCAGATTTGCACGCGGCGCTGACGTGCGCGCCGCTGGAGTGCATGGCGTGCTTGCGGTGCGCGGTGCATGAGGCTGTGCTCAACACGGAGCGTGGGCGGGCGGCGTTGGAAGACGCTCGCGGGGTACCAGCCGGAGATTTGCGCATCGCGAGTGCTATGACGACGTGCGTGAAGCTGTACAATTATACGGAAAGTCTCTTGCGCTTTGCATCGATGCGAAGTAACGTCGTGGGTCGGGTGGTGAGCTTGCGAGGGACGGTGACGCGGGCGGCGCCGGTGAAGCCGGCGGTGACGCACATGGTATTTAGTTGCGCCACGTGTCAAGAGCGCGTGCGTTGTACGTTCAAGGATGGGCGATATCGACCACCTGAGCGTTGCGCGACCGATCGCTGTCGTGGAAAAAACTTTGTGCGCGAGTTGGGCGAAGTCAGTTGCGTGGATGCGCAACGCGTGCGGATTCAAGAAATCGCAGACGACGGCGTGATGAGCGAAGAAGGTCGCGTGCCGCGCTTTATGGATTGTGAATTACGCGGCGCGTTGACGGATTCATGTGCGCCCGGTGATGTGGTCACCATGCTCGGTGTCGTGGAGAGTGATATGGTGGAAAGTGGCGGCGGAGCGCTCGCTCGCGGCCGGAATCAAGCGCTGAGCGAGCTCTACTTGAACGCATGGTCGTGCACGGTGTCGCGAGGTAAAGGCGATGACGGTGTGAACGATGACGATGATGAGAATGATGTTGAGAATAAAGATGTAGCGGCAACGCAGGACACGCAACACGCATCGGCAGAGGCGGAAAATAATCCAGCGTTGATGAATACCATTCGTCGAGGCGCAAAGCGCTTCAAGGTGAACGACGCGGCGCAAGTGAAAACCGTCGGGGATGACGACGTTGAGAGAACGAATGCCCCAATATTATCGCGTAAAGATCTTGAATTCATTGCGGAGTTCAGTCAACAAGATGGGGATGACATTGCGCGAACGTTGGTGCACTCGTTGTGTCCGTCAATTTTTGGACACGACATCGTCAAGCTTGGATTACTGCTCTGCTTGTTTGGTGGTGTGCGCAAATCCGTGGCGGGTTCTGGGAAAGTACCCACGCGTGGATCGCTGCATTGCCTCGTCGTAGGTGATCCTGGCTTGGGTAAGAGTCAAATGCTGAAAGCCGTGTCATCGCTCGCGCCGAGATCGATTTACGTCTGCGGCCGAACGGTCTCCGCAGCCGGTCTCACTGCCGCTGTCGTTCGCGATCAAGGCACAGGTGCACAAACGTTTGAAGCAGGCGCTGTTGTCTTGGCTGATCGAGGTGTGTGCTGCGTCGATGAGTTTGATAAGATGCCGAACGAGCACCAAGCGCTCCTCGAAGCCATGGAACAGCAGAGCGTATCTGTGTGCAAAGCCGGATTGAACGCGACTTTACCCGCGCGGACATCCATCATCGCCGCCGCCAATCCCAAGCAAGGTCATTACAACCGCGGTAAGACGGTGAATGAAAACTTGAAAATGTCAGCGCCGCTACTGAGCCGGTTTGATTTGATTTTCATTTTGTTGGACACCGTCGATGAGATTTTGGACGAGCACTTGAGTGAACACGTTATCGCACAGCACAGTGGTCATGGTCAGGCTCGGCGTCTTCAAGCGCGTCAAAATTTACACGCATATTACAACGAAATAGATGCCGATGGACGAGCTCTTGCGGATGCATCAGAAGCGGCATTTCGCGTTGGGACGCAAGACGTTGATCCGTCGACGGCGTACGTGCCTCTTCGCCAACGCTTGAGGATGATCGGCGATCAAGAGCCGCTGTCGCACGACGTGATGCGTAAATATATCACATACGCTCAAGCATATTGCCATCCTCGACTCACTGCGGAGGCGGCTGAGATTTTGCAAACCTTTTATCTTGAGCTTCGTTCGCGAGCGCCTTCAGATGGCACTCCAGTGACGGCTCGACAGCTGGAATCTCTCGTCCGTCTCGCAGAGGCGCGCGCGCGATTAGAGTTGCGCACAGATGTCACAGCGAATGATGCCAAAGATGCCGTTGAAATCATCAAAGCTTCTCTCGTAGATGCATTGAGCGATCAGCACGGCCGGGTGCGTTTCAATCGCGCCGGTGGTAAATCCACAAAGCGAAGCAAGACGAAGCTCTTCATCGAGGCCATGAACGCACGCTCATCGTCGGCAGATTCAGCTTATTTTAGCACAGGTGATCTTCACGCACTCGCAGAAGAGTTAAACCTGGGAATCGCTGATATCGATGGATTTATCGAGGGATTAAACATCGCCGGCGAGCTCTTGAAATGCGGCCGTCTGTACAAATCCGCGAGCTCAGATAACAACGTCGGGAGTCAAAGGACACAATAGACATAGAAATCACGCGCACACCACAGCTTCTTGTGCGTGAGTGTTGAACCGTTTGCATTGAGATACGTAGAATTATTAGTGAGCGCGGGTGTCGAGTCTTCTGAAATCTTCAGTGCGCCTCCTCCACAGAGCTCGCCTCCGTCCCGTTGCGCGCCTCTCGCGTTTCACCGCGAGCAAACGTCGAACGCGCACACGCGTGCTTAGATCTATCGTCTCATCGCACGCATTGCCGTACATCATGTCGTTCGCCGTCGTGTCGTCGTCTTCTCGCGTGGCACGCTCCACCCTCGTCAGCGCCGGGACCCAACACCAGTCCCACCGTCGCGCCACGCACGCGCGAGTGTCGCATCATAGCGTGCGCACGCACGCTTCAACTAGCGACGATAGTGCCACGCGCGTGTACACGGACAAGAAGGTTGTCGTGACGCGCGAGTTGGGAAAGAATGGCGCGCTCATGAATGTGCTCAAGTCCCGAGGCGTGACGTGCTTGGAGATGCCACTCATCGAAGCCGTGGATGGAGAAGATCTGCAGTCTCTCCCAGAAGTTTTATTAGGCGAGAAATGGGATTGGGTGTGCGTGACGAGCCCTGAGGCGGCAAAGGTGTTTATAGAAGGGTACGAAAAGGCGGGTAAGCCGAGCGGCGTGCGGTGCGCCACGGTGGGCGTAGCCACAGGGAAGGTGCTCGCTACCGCCTACCCGGATGTGTTTGCGTTGGATAAGCAGTTTATACCGAGCAAAGCCACGGCGGCGACGTTGGTGAAAGAGTTGCCGTGCGATCAAGGGTCGTTGGTATTGTATCCCGCGAGTAAGAAGGCGGCGACGACGTTAGAGGAAGGTTTAGAATCGCGAGGTGCAACTGTGGTGCGATTGAATACGTATTCAACCGAACCAGTAGAAAACTTGGACCCAAAAATAGTACAGGAAGCCGTACGCGCGGATGTGGTGACGTTTGGAAGCCCGAGCGCGGTGCGCGCCTGGGTGGACTTGTGCGGCGGCGCGTTGTACGAACACATCACGTCCGCCGAGGGCGTCTTTCAGCCCGCGTACGTGTGTATCGGAGAAACTTCCGCCGAAGCATGCGCGACTTGCGAATTACCGGATGTTTTTTACCCGGAAAATCCCGGCATGGATGGCTGGGCTGAGACGGTGTTTCTCGCGCTCGATTTACCAACCACCGACCGCTGGGGAGGACTTTCTCGCGAATAATGCGCACATTAGTTAGTTTTCATATGTATTACATGCACCGAAAGAACTGCTTGAACTTGAGCCTAATCATCGAAGAACGCTCGACCGCGCCGCCGTTGATGGATGTTCGATGCGTCCACACGACTGCCTCGCCACCGCCCCCGCCACACAACCCGACGCAACGATGTTCACTTTGTCCCTCTCCACCGCCACCGCGCGCCCGACGCTCAAACTTGCCACGCCGTCTCGCAAGATCACCATCGCGCGTGCGGTGTCTTACGAAACCATGTCTGGCTACATGAAGTCCCGCTGCGCCGCGGCGAAGACCGCCGCTGATTGGCAAGCGATTGAAAAGGATGCTCCCGGTGCTAAAGCCGTGTACGAAAGCGCGCAAGCCAAGGCCAAGACCACGGTGACCACCAAGGCTGACCCCATGGACGCGTTGTGCGCCGATGATCCCAGCGCCGTGGAGTGCAAGGCGTTCGACTAGGTGGTGTCTGCTCTGCTTCGCCAGCGCTGGCCTCGCGCCCGCGCGCTCGCACGCCCCTTTACCTCGCCCTTTCTCACGCACGCTACGTAGGTGATGCTTATAATATTGTAATCTACGCATAATCGCTCGCTTTATTCGTTTCGTCGCGTACATCGCTCGTCGTGGTGAGAAACATTAAGGTGCCCACGCGCGCCGTGAGAGACTCGGAGCTCATCATCACTTGGATTGATTGGTTACACCTCATACTTCGTAGCACAACAGCACATTCGTGACTCTAGAGCGAGCTCGTCGCGCACACGCACACATCATGTATGGTGTCGCACGCAAACGGGTACGTGGTGCGCGTGAAAACCGTGAGATGATTGATTGATTGATTGAGATTGTGCCAACTGTTTTTAGAAGATTATCACTCAACTGACCGTCGTCGTGCGCCGCATTCGCGTCACACAGCCTGAACCCGTGAACGTGGCGCAACCATTGCACGACTTTGTCACGCGGGCGTTCTCGGAGTCCGACGCCGCGAGTGTGTTGGATGATTTTGGGGAAACGCAGCGGCTTCGGGATGCCGTCGTGGACGCGACGCTCGACGAGTCGCGACCGCTCGAACAACTCAGCGATAGTTTATTAGCGTACTATCGCGCGCTGTGCGTGATTGAGAGTCGTTTTCCAATCAGTGACTCACCCGGGCACGCCAGGGTGGGCTTTGCGTGGTACGATGCCGGCGGTCGAGGCACGCCGACGGCGATCGAGGCGCGGGACATTCAGTATGAAAAATGTGCCGTACTTTACAACCTCGCTGCGGCGTACTCACGCGCTGGGGAAAAGTATGCGAGTGAAGACAGCGATGGTGAAGGCCTGAAGCGTGCGTGTGCGGCGTTTCAGACGAGTGCGGGGGTGTTTGAAACCACAGCGGGGGTGAGTGAGAAAAAATTGGGTGAACAAGCGCCGACGTTGGACGTCAGCCGCGAATGTTGCGAGGTGATGCAGTTGCTGAATTTGGCACAAGCGCAGGAGTGCTTCTTTGAAAAAGCAAAAGGAAAGAGCGAGGCGATTTTGGGAAAGCTTGCAAAGCAGACAGGGATGTATTATGACGAGGCGTTGACAAAGGCGCGCGAGACGACTCGCTTAGCGGCGTACTATGACGACGCGTTGATGGGGTACATGACGCTTAAGAGTGCGCTGTTTAATGCCGAGGCGCTGCGACTGGCGGCGAGCGTTACACTGAGCGTGGATGACACCGATGTGGGCACGGCGATTGCGCGCCTGACGCAGGCTCGAGATTTGATTCAGCACGCGATTCGTGACGTACGTGTCGCCGCGAGTGATCCGACGCTTGAACGCGTAAAGAAATTCCTAGATGAGAAGATTATGAAAGCTTTGCGAACAGCGGAGCGGGACAACGAGTGTGTTTACATGTGTCGCGTGCCCAAAGCTGAGGATTTACCCGCACTCACCGGGGCGAACATGGTGAAGTCCGTCGAGTTGTCGCCCGAGTTGCTGTCGCCGACGCGCGAGACATTGTTCAAGAGCATTGTCCCTGATAGCGGCACCAAGGCTTTAAGTCGTTACACCGAGATGGTTGATGAATTAATTCGAAACGAAACTGATACGCTCGCCATGGCGAGTGATGAGGCACGCTTGGCGCTTCGTGAGATGGAATTCCCCGAGACGCTCATCGCCCTCTCCACGGCGGTGCCGCTTTGTACAGATTTAGCTGAGCAGATTGCGGCTTTCCGTTCGTCAGGAGGTGCCGCGGCGCTGTCGGCATCTTTAAAGCGCGTCGATGAGCTTAGTAGGCAGTGTTCTAGCGTCGTGAAGACGATTCGTGAGACACTTGAGACGGAAACTGCAGAGGACGGCGCCGCTCGCGCGATGTTCGGCCCCGCGACGTGGCGCCGCGAACCTTCGAACGCGGTGAATACGCACTTGATGCAGGCGTTGAAGCGTTTTGAGGTGGATTTAGAAGTAGCAACAAAAAGTGATGCACAGTTGAAGAATCGCGTGGACGGTGCTGATGGTGTTCTTGAAATGATTTCGCCTGAAAACTTGGTGACAAACGCGCCGACGCTCACGCAGCCCCTCGCGCTCGTAGAGGAGGACGCGTCGGTGGCGACGGACATTCAAGCCGCATTGGAGGATCTTGAAAGTATTGGCAACGAACGCGCTGGAATCGAAGAGCTCATGCGCAAAACGAAATCGGAAGATGATATTCTCTCCAAGTTGATGGCGCAGTCGGGTGAGAGTTTGGACGCGTTGTTTGCCAAGGAAATCTCCAAGTACGATGAAGCTAAAAATTGCGTCATGGTAAACATCTCCAAGCAATCAGATGCTTTATGCAAGTTGCGCGTGCTTCATGATAGATTTGTCCAAATCTACGACGTTGATGGGTTGCGTCGCGCTATTCAAGCTCACGAGCACGACGTGCGGCACGCGCTCTCCGTCGTCGCTGATTTACGCAACGGCATGGAGCAAGGTGTGCGTTTCTATACCGGTTTTCTTGACGCCGCACGCCACGCGCTCGAAGACGTTCAAGAATACGCCAGCACGCGTCGTATGGAGAAAGAATCCTTGACTGAAGAATTTCGTCTCAGACAACAACAACAAGAGCGCGCCGCTGAAGAACTCGCGAGGCACATGTCGGAGCGGGCGCGCGTATCGCCGCAACCGTCGCAGTATTACGCCCACACGCCGCCGCAATACGCGCCGCCGCAGTACTGCGCCCCGAGTGCACCACACTATCCCCAGCAGCCACCGCCGCCGCCGCCGCCGTCACAGCAACAACAACAGCAATACCAAAATTATTCGCGAGACTCGGCGTATTACGAACCACCCGGCTACCGGTGAAATCAAAAGTGTAATGAAATGAAATCGGCATCAGCGCGTGGTGTACATCAACTAATCACCATCCCCGCGAACAGAAACAACCAACAACGCGGGGTTGACATTTGCCGTGTGTCTTCCGACGCGCGCACTCATACACGTTCTATGTCAGATCCATGCGTTTCACGACGAGAAACTTTCATGGTGTATAGAAAACAAAACTTTATGCTCGCGCGCAGACTTTCAAGTCATTCTGATTGCATTCACGTCACCACGCGCGGTATTTACAGCTCTTAAGCTTACTTGCAAAAAACGGGAGTGGTTTGTTTGAAACAGTCCCTCGGTGTTGACCAATCATAACCCGAGGCGATCGTTTTCCTTTAATAGAACATAACTATTAGTACCACTTGCCTACAAACAGTCTCCAATAACGACTCAAGGCTTGGGACACAAAGGCAATCTATTGAGAATTTTTGAATTGTTTTTGTGCAACTTAAAAGCTCACGTATATTAGTACAATTCTATATATAAGCAAAACATAATAGTTTTCGTGATATACTTGGAGTGGGTACCCCCCACCGGTCGTCATCGGTGAAAAACAACTACCGTTTTTGTGGATTCGCCATAAACTCACCGAGTTTTGGTGCGCGGCTTATTTAAGCCGATCGACTTTTGAAAAACCGATTGACCAATTATGACTAGGCAAATGTACATTCCACGCGAGATTCTTCACGCGACGCGCGCGAGGTCGCGTCTTTTGTACGAGTTTTCAACGCGAGTGCGTGTGACTATATGTTTCGTGTCATTTGGCAAAGTTGCGCGAGATTTGGCGTCGATTCGACGGCTCGGTGGAGTGAAATGTGCGTCACTGTGTGTGTGTGTGTGTCTGTTTGCGCAAGAGCAGGGCGTCACACGACGACGCTCCCCTGTGCGCCGCATGGCGACGATGATACCGATGACGACAACGATGATGACGATGACGAGCGTGGCGTCGTCGTCGCACGCGTCAAGCTCGCGCGCGACGACCGGGTCGCGCGCACCGCTGCCGCGACGTTTCAAATGGCGCGTCGAGGCTGCCTGTGGTGGGGGTGGCGCGCGCGCGCGAGCGACGGTCACGGTGGCGTCGGATCGAGGGCGCGACCCGGATGAACAGCGACGCATTGATGAAAATAAGCGTTGGAGGCGAGACCAGCCGCCGGAGGAGGTGTGGGATATCGATAAGGAGCGAGATGCGTTAATGTACAAGCGCGAGTCGCTCGAGCGCTTGTTGCGGTTGACGCCGGCAAAGACGAATGACGACCAGGGTAAAGATGAGGCAAAGAAAGACGATGCTGGTGATGCATCGTCCTCGGCGTGAGCGCGTGCATGTGCGTGCATGTATATATCCATCATATATAAATCAGTAAATGTATTATTGTTTGTGTGTTGTTACAACGAACGACGACGCAAACGACTCGTGGCTAAAACTAAAAGTTTCGTCGCGCTCGTGTGTGTGTAAAGTAGTAGTAGTACTGTGGTGTAAACATCTAAGAAAGATCAAAGCTTCCTGAGCCTTCGTTCATGGCATATTGTAAGCGTTCGCTCATCACCTCTTTGCACGAATACGGTGGCAACTTGAGGTAACTCGCGCACGTCATGGCTGAAGGTAAGTCACCATCCGCGAGCGGCGTCCCAGCCGACAAGATGGCGGCGTCTGAAGATAAACCGACGGCGCACGACGGTTGCTTGCAAACGACAGTAAGACGGGGCTGAAGAGCAGCCAGGCCGCCAGGTGGAAGACGAGGAGCACCAGTGACGAAGCGCATGAATGCTCGTTGCTGATCCGATGAAAACGAGCTGAGAATATCGCAGAAGTTTTGAATCGGAAGCGACTGCGCAGAGTACCCGTGGTCAAATTTGATGCAGTCGACGAGCATCTGGGGTGTCCAATTCTCGCCTTGACCGCAGATGAGAGCTTCCAACTCGGCTTCGTTAAACATTTTCAAACGAGCGAGAGGAAGAATTTCTTCCACGCCAGAGCGAAGTGACTCAAAGTACAAGGAGACGCCAGAACCAACGCACGCGTCGACGACGGCGTCGACATATTCGCGCAAGTTCACGGCAGTCACTGGAACGTCGGAACCACATTTCGTTAACTCTGACGACGAGTGACCAGGAAGTACAAACATGAGAGAAAGGTCTTCAATGTTTGCACCATCAACGGTGACGTTGCGCCATTCGCTCTCAGGGCGACCTTCGCGCTTCATGTGCTCAATCTTCGCCGCGGCAGCGTCTAGACGAAGCAACGTCTTTCCAAGACCTGGATCAAGTTCGACGAGATCGTACAGTCCCAGAGTCTTACCCATCATACCGCGATAGAATGCTGGAGCGAGAGCCAAATCCAGCATGCGCCCATCTTGCAAAACCTTGGCGATGGCTTGACCGAGTATCTTGAAGTTCTTCACGCGGTTCACGTGCTCCTTTGTTCCATGTTGCATCTTAGTAGATGGAGCCGGAAACAAACCATGCGGAGCAACGACGTGATCATCAGCATTCGATCCACCTTCGTCGCGCCAGAGGTGCAATTTGCGGCGCTTGAACTGCTTCGAAAGTAACGTGAAAAACTCGAGCGTGGGTCCCGTGCCAGTGCCAACTTCTTGAAAAAACTCAACTTCAAGAACCATCTTGGACGTATTCGGAATTGCAAACACCTTCTTCGCGCTTTCGAAAATTTGGTCACGATTGACTCGAACCTTTTGTCTTTGCAGACGTCCGATTCGAATTTCACGGCCACCATCCGTGGTCAAAGCGCCGTCGCTGCCGTCACCGTGGAGGTGGTGAAGCATGCGAGAAAGAGAGAAAGAGACGCATTTAAAGAGCTTTTGTCTCAGCTCGAATGGAAACAACCATGGACATGTTCTCGCAAGAGAAGTGCACCACGAAGGCGTCGACGCACTGCAGAGAGTAATGGTGTCTTGAAGCTGGCGCGTGAGCTTACCCGTGAGCTTGCCGTGAATGAAAGACTCTTCAGGGAGCGCGACGTTGCGAGCATCTGTCAAAGGTCCACTGCGATCCAAGAGTAACACGCGAGGCGCCGAGATGCTCAATTCGTGTAAGACTGTCAATAACGCGAGTAGATTGTTGAATTGCGTCGATGTCTCTTCGTTAGACACTGCATTCTTCACCTTGTCTTTGAGCGCCGGGATGAAAGACATCAATGTAGATCGAACCTCACTGTTACCGAGTTCAGCAATCGATTCAGCAATGTCAGATGCGTCCGCACTGGAATCTTCGATAATACCACCAAGCTTCAAAGGCGCTGGAACGACATCTGTTGGTTTCGCGGCGCGATAGGTCAACGTATTCACATTTTCCCAGTTTGACTGCGTCAAGGTTGTCTTATCCACGCTCGCTGACATGGCAATAGCTTGGAGGATGGACGTTGAAGAATGTAATTCAACACCGTTTGCCGCGAACACGAGACGATTGGACATATTGGCTGCGGCCGCGGCTTGGGCAAACGAACCAGCTGGCGCCGGAGGAGGTGTTGGTGCCGCCGCCGCCGCCGCCGCGACGTCGTTTCCTTCATTTCCATTCGTCAAGTCCAAGTCTCGGGCTTCCATAGGCTCATCTGCTTCATCGCCTAAAACGGGTTCATCTTCATCGTATTCGTCACTCATGTACTCGTCACCATCCTCATCACTAGCAGTTCTATCTCTACTGTCGCTCTCGCCGTCGCTTTCGCCATCATCCTCGGGAGGCGGAGTTTGAAGTCTAGAAGATCGGCGCGGCGTGCTATCCGCAGCACCTCTCGACGTTCGTTTCTGCACTCTAGGATATAAAAAGTCCTCAATCGCGCTGAGTGTGGCGAAAGGTTCAACGAGAATGACGTTGGATGAATAATCAGACAGATCATTCGCGTCGCTGCAGAGCTTGAAACGAATCTTGAATGGTCGCACCAAACCAGCGAGACTAGAATCTTCACCAGCTCCAGATGATCCGCGGCCACCTCTTCGAGACATGGATGAAATCGAAGTAATCGCTATCGACAAATCTTCGCAGGAGGACAATGCGTCTGATAATCGCTTGACCAAAGTGTTGAAGGCGTCAGATTCCTTGGTTTGACCGGCAGCCTTGATAAACGCGGCGTAGTTATGCACCAGCTTTTGCGTATCATTCCAGTCTTTCGGGATTAAGAAGTCTTTCAAAGCACCAACAGCATCGCATTCCAGTAACTCGAAGGTACTTGCACCAGTGACTGCTTCTAAGAATGCAACAATCGCTTCGATGTCGCTTGACGCGCGAAGCGTTGCGCTCGCGTCGCGCAAACGCTCGACACTCAAATCATCGGCCTTGCCACCTCGCTGGATAAAAAGCTTAGCATACAAAGTATGCGCACGAGCGACTGCATTGTGATACTCGGGACTTTCCGTAGACGCCGCCGCACGAAGAGCTTGACCTCGCAAACCACCTCCGAGTGCTGGCACGAGTCGATCGCTTGGCGTTTTTGTAGAGTCGCGTGCAGACGCGGCTGGAGCCGCACTGGCATCCATGGCACTCGACGTCCGCTGCTGCTCTTCCGATAATCGTTGCAACGCGTGCACGGCACCTTCTTTGCGGAGTACTTTCGCGAACGCCTCACTCGACTTTTCCATGCCCAACTCAATCAAATCCAAGCTCCCTTGCATGCGTTGAGGGTCTTTGCTCGTAAGCTGACTCGCACAAAACGCCGCTAATGGAGAGGTCTCGAGAACATCTTTAAACGACTCTTGTGACGCGAGGTGAGTCCACTTCGTGAGCGCAGAAAGGCACTTTACCTTGACGCCTTGCGGTACGCTAGAATCAACCGCTTGCATCAAGACACTGGTCAAGTTTTTTGCAAACTTGACCAACAAATCTGGCTCTTCCTTGGTGAGAATAGGAATATTCACCGCACACGTAGCTGGTTCATTCTTGTCGTTGTTAGTTTTCGGCGAGCGAGATGACGAACGTGTCTTCGGAGATACCGCCGGTAACAAGGCATCTGTGAGCGTCGCGACTTCAAGCAAGTGTTCTGATGTCACAATGGGCGACGCCGCGGCGCCGCCGCTCGCGGGAGACGCAGACATCGGACCGCTATTAACCGTCGTCAGCACCTTGCATCCCGACAAAGCAATGTTCAATGTTTCTGGTAAATCTCTACGTAAAAGCTCGATGGCGACGTCTGGGTTGTTACGCGCGCAAACATTCAACAGCTTGATCAACGAATGATGCGTCGATGGACTCACCGCTCGCGACGTATTCGGTGAAATAAGCTGCATCACGTTTGCCACCAAATTTCCACTGCAAAACGCCGCCAACTTTGAAGGATCTTTGGACATTTTTGCGGCAAGACTCGTCAAGCACACGCACGCGCAATCCACGAGACGAGGGTCGTCGTGAAGCAAAATGTTTATCAAGATTGGGATTGCGTCCGCGGTGCCATCCGTCAGCGCCGAACTAGGAAACTGTCTACAAATATTCGCCGCCGTTTGCAAGCCAACGCGCTGCATGCCAATCGAAAAGAAATCCAAATAAGACAAGCACGCGATGAGTGCGCCTTGACGTGCGCATTCTGCACCGTAATCTTGACTCAACTTTTCCAAAGCTTGCAACGATTGCTCGGCGAGATCGATGTACTCAATCGTCAACAACCGCGAACAGAACTGCGCTACGGCGCCGTGATGCACAATCACCCCTCGAGAAGGCGGCATGACATCCGCCATTGTCGTCAACGCGCGCGCGGCTAAGAGCATAATATCTGGCATGTACTCCAACTGCATCAACTCCACTAACGCCTGCACAAACGGCGCGAGCGGCATGGACATCATCACCTCCTCTCCGGAAATAACTAACATCTCATTCAACTCACTCAACGCCGCCATCTGCGCCGATGGATCATCCATGGCTTGTAATCCACGCAACAGCTCCTGCGATCGAGACGAATGGCCTTGACGAAACATTCCACCACCGCCCGCAGCCGCGGAACCCAAACGCCGCAACAACGCCCGCAGCCCAGCCTCGGGATCACCGCTATCCATGGCATCATCGAACGCTTCACCCATGCGTCGTCGATGGCGCCGGCTATGATGATGATGATCATCATCGTCATCATCGTCATCGTCATCGCTGTCGTCGTCGTCATCCATGGCGTCCTCATCCGTGTCGTCCTCGTCATCCACGTCCCCGTCGTCATCTTTGTCCTCCCCATCGTCGTCGCTCTCCGTGTCATCATCGCCATCGCCACCACCACCACCATCCTCATCATCATAATATTCCTCCCAATCGTCATCATCGCCTCCATCACCCTCACCCGCGCCTGCATTCGCAGAGCTCCGTCGACCGCTCGCGCCCGCCCAGCCGCCCGCGCGCCCACTCGCTCCGGCTCCCTCCTTCTTGCGCCCAGCTCCTTTCCCACCCGCGTTCGCGTTCGCGCCACCACCCGCGCTGGCATTCGCACCGCCCCCACTCGCGGTCATCGCCCCGATCAACGGCGCGTGCGTCGCGTTCGAAGGCGTCGACGCCCGCGCTCCGCTCGCGTCTCGTCTCGAGATCTTTGTCGCCTCTTTCGCGACGTTTTCGCGCTCTCGCTTGGGCTTGGTCGCGCTCGCGCGCTTTCGCTTGCTCGGCACCGATGCAATGGCGTTCGCGGCGTTCGCCGGCGGCGGCATGGCGGCGTCGAGCGCGGCGTCGACGGCGAGCGCGGCGCGAGAAGGCTTGGCGCGAGAGGTTTCGCGCGATGGCGTCTGCGTCTTTTTCTTCTTCTTTGGCGTCGTCGTCGCGTCTTTGGCGTGCGCGGCGCCACGCAGGGTGGAGGTGGCGGTCACGCGCGACGGCATGTGCGCGTGCGCGGCGGTGGCGATCTGATGCGATGCGCGCGCGTGCGTGTGCGGTCGCGTGGAAGAGATGGTTGTGAGGGGTCAACGCGCGCGACGGCTGGGCGTCGAGTGTGAGTACTGATAATAATCGTATGTACGACTCTTCTATACAATGCTTGTGCTATAATTCTCTCGCGGTCGCGGTATTCGTCGCGGTGTTCGTTGCGGTGATCATAATTCGCCCGACGCCGTGACCTTGACTTCCTTGATTGGCTTATCGCCGCGCGCCGTCGGGTTGGCTTCGATCGCGCGGACGACGTCCAAGCCTTCGACGACGTTCCCAAACACCACGTGACGACCATTCAACCAAGGCGTCGGGGCGACGGTGATGAAGAATTGCGAACCATTCGTATTCGGGCCGGCGTTGGCCATGGATAACACGCCTGGGCCGACGTGCGGAATGGCAAACGTTTCGTCTTCAAACTTGTTGCCGTAAATCGACCGACCACCCGTGCCGTTGAAATTTGTAAAATCTCCACCCTGTAACATGAAGCCAGGAATGACGCGATGGAAAATTGAGTTGGCGTATCCGTAACCCTTTTCACCAGTGGCTAACGCGCGGAAATTCTCCACCGTTTTCGGGGCGTCTTTGCCGAATAAACCAATCACGATGCGACCGGCGGGTTCGCCGCCGATGCTGACATCAAAGTATACTTTATTCGTGACTTCAAGGACACACAAGAGCGGTGCGGTGTCCTTGGTGGCGCACGTCGAAGCCGGGGCATCGCCAGCTTCTTCGGCGTTCGTTTGCCGCGCCGTGGCGAGCGCTAGCGCGGCGGCGCCGGCGCTGAGCACACCGCGGCGCTGGTGCATCGAATGTGTCTTATCTCCATCAGCTTCCGCCGCGGATGCGCGCGCACAGACGCGGTGCGCGCGTGCACGGCGCGCGGTGTGCGTCGAGCGCGGTTGGACGGTTTGGACGCCGATCGTGGCGCGCGCGGCGAGCATGGCGTCGTGCAATGAAGGCGCGTAGCAGCGTGTGGGGCAACGTGTGACGTCATTTGCGCGCGCCATGCCTCGAGGTTTACTCATACGTCCGTGCGCCTCGGGCGAGCTCAAGCGCAACCCACCGACGCGAAAGGGTCCGAAGCGTAAGATCGTACCCTTGAATGGTCCCGCGGGCGATGGGGCGGACATGCAGATGAAGAAGAATGGTGCCGACGATGACGATGAGCCTCTGGAGTACGCGCGAGAATACGCGGAAACGTCGTCGACGAATGGATCGAACTCGACGTCGCGCGTGAAAGTGTCTGCGACGCAACGCGCGAAGGATGACGCGACGCATATCGCGTTCGTGGCGCCGAGAATCGCCATAGGGGCGGTGAATGATTTCGTCGAGCGCGCGTCGCGAGGCGCTGGCGGTTTCGCGGATGTTTTTGACTTTGTGCAGACGCTCGGGTCGAGTGATGACGTATTGCGCGACGTTGTCGAGCGCACGGAACGCGAAATCGATCGGTTAGAGTCTATTGGCGTGCGAACGTCGACGCCGGTGCGGAGTGTGATTAAGGATATGATTCCGACCGAGGTGTACGACAAGTATTTGACGCCGGCGGTGGAGTACGCGGAGGGTACGCATGATGAACACAGTACCGGTGCCAGCTCGAGTGCGTCAGGTGTAGTCATGGATGACGCCGTGGCGTTTGATGAGGCTGCGGTGAATGCGGCGGCGGATGCGGTGGCGGCGGCAATGCGCGGCGTGGATTTGGACGCCGGCGCGGAGACGGCGTCTTCGGCTGCGGAAACCAAGAGCGTCACGTCGATGCCGAAAAAGCCTCGTGCGCCTGATAACGCGGAAGATAATTTTGAAAACATGACGGCGGAGGCGATCATGTCGTCCAGCGCGATGGTGGCATCGTATTCGGCGCCGGCAGAAGATCCGTACGCCGCGACGCCGCCCGCGGTGGCGACGCCATCCGCCAAGGTACCCATCGACAAAAAGGATGCGCCCGTCGTGGAAGCATCCACTCCATCGACGCCGGCGGCGGTTTCAGTACCTATGCCATCACCTTTTGACTCCACCGTCGGTTACTGGCGCAAGATTGCCGCCAAATGCCCCAACGAAGACGACCTCATGGACCTGATGGATATGAACATCGTCTTCCGTCAAGCCGCGGGATTACTTAATTACTTAACCATCGACCGCCCGTCACCAGAATCCTGGCGCGTGGCCACGAACGCAGGCATCATTCAAATCAGCGAAGTCTACCCAATCGATGGCTCTCGCACGAGCACCCCTCGCCGAGACCTCCGCATGGGTGAACAAACCGGCGCCGTCGTCGTCGACGTCTCCGCCTCCGCCGTCGCCCTCTCCATCTCCTGGTCCACCCCTCTCGCGGGCACTCAGAATGAAACTTTCCGATTGAACACTGAAGATGACACCCTCGTGCGCACGGTGCACATCACGCTCGATGACGGATCGACCTGGCGAGGCGTCTACGAATACGCCCGCGCGTAATACTAGCTCTGCGGAAAAAACTAGACACATCACACGCGTTTAACATCAAAACAACCCATATACGAAACCAAGAAATTCACCTCAAAAACTAAACCCTAGCACCAAGGGTTCGAGGGACCCTCGTGGTGTCGACGTCGCCCGCGACACACCGCGACGGCGCCCACGAGCGCGACGATGACTCTCGCGCGCGTCATGACGACGCACCCGACCCACACCGACGTCGCCCGTGCGTCCGTGCGCGGAAATAGTCGCGCATCGAGGCGCGGCGCGCGCGCAACCGTGCGCTCCATCGCCCAGCCGCCGCCGAACAGCCGCGACGCGAACGCGACGGATGCGCCGCCGCAAGCGCGTAAAAAGGTATCGATGGTGTCTCTCGGGTGCCCGAAGAACACTGTGGATGGTGAAGTCATGCTTGGGGATTTGTACGCTAATGGATTTGACGTGACGGAGGAGCACGAGGAGGCGGATGCGATCATTGTGAACTCGTGCGGGTTCGTGGAGGATGCGAAGAATGAGTCGGTGGAGGCTATTCTGGAAGCGAGTAAGTTGAGTGGAGGCACGAAAAAGATTATCGTGACTGGATGCTTGGCGCAGAGGTATGCGAATGATTTGGCGAATGAGTTACCGGAAGCGGATGTGATTATTGGGTTTGAGAATTACGCGAATCTGCCGAAAACGGTGGGCGGGTTGCTCGGCGTCGAGACGTCGCCGGGTTTATTGTTACCGCAGCAAGCGCGCGTGCAAGTTGGTGGGGCGTCACCTCCATTTCGTGAGGAGGTGCAGCGATTGCGAATCACGCCTCGGCATTATGCGTACTTGCGCGTGGCTGAGGGGTGCGACCACAAGTGCACTTTTTGCGCCATTCCCGGGTTTCGCGGACGGTTTCGCTCGAAAAAGTGGGATTCCATCATCGAGGAAGCCAAAGCGTTGGCTGATTCTGGCGTGAAAGAATTGAATTTAATTGCTGAGGATACCAATCAGTGGGGGATGGATTTGCGCGCCAGCGATGGTCGCGGGTTGGCTGAGCTTTTAGAGGCGCTCGCCGAAGTCGACGGCATCGAGTGGATTCGTATCTTGTACGCGTATCCATCGTATTTCTCTGATGAGCTCATTAAGGCGATCGCAGATATTCCGCAAGTAGCAAAATACATAGACATTCCGCTGCAGCACATCACGAACCTGTCTTTGCTGCGCATGAATCGGCCGCCGAGACAGCACACTGAGGATTTATTGTACAAGTTGCGCGACAACATTCCAGGTTTGGCGCTCCGCACGACGTTCATCAGTGGTTTCCCAGGTGAAACCGAAGAAGAGCACGAGGAGCTCATGCAATTTTGCCGTGACTTCAAGTTCCAGCGTCTCGGTGCGTTCGCGTACAGCGAAGAAGATGGCACGCCCGCGGCGGAATATCCCGACCAAGTCCCCGAAGACATTCGCGCGATTCGTCGGGACCAGCTCGTGTCGCAGCAACAGGAGATTAGCGAAGACTTTGCAATGTCTCGCGTCGGGCAAGAGTTAGATGTATTAATAGACGGTTGGGATGAAGACATGCAGTCGTATGTCGGGCGCACAACGCTCGAAGCGCCTGATATTGACCCAATCGTCTTCATCACCGAAGACAAGAGCAAGGGCTTGCCGCCGTTGGAGGCTGGGCAAATGCGCAAGTGCTCCATCGTTGGCTCGAGCTTATTTGATCTCGAAGCTGTTCCTCTCTTGTAAAACATCAGCTGAACAAACGCGCGACTACTACCGATATCATTATTATACTTTTAATTAAACACACATGGATTCTATCATCTATCTTGTCTACTATTTTGTACTGTACTATTTGAAATTGAACAAGCCAAAGTTTTTCGCTCGGCGACGTCTGTCTCGGTCGTCGTACTCGTCGTACTCGTCAGCCTTGTCGAGTTCATCGCCGTATAGATCGTCATATTCATCGTCGTCATCGTCGTCGTCGTCGTCGTCATCAATGGATAAGAACACCCCGCTCGTCGGCATGCGCAGCGAACGAGGCGCGGGTAACGTCGCCTTGGCGAGCTTCCCAACCTCGCCGCGAATGTTTGGCGTCTCGGCGATGAGCTTATTGCGCAACTTGACGTACTCTTGGAATGACTCAATCAACCATGGAATGCGCGTGGCTTGTACATCCTTAAACGTCGGTCGACGCCCTTGTCTCTGCGCGAACCCATCAGACCAACTCGCTAAGTCGTTACGCAACTTTGTGTATCGGCTCAACTCGCTCGAAAAATGATTCACCTTGACGCTCGACGACGCGAGCTTCTCCGCGCGAGACGTCGACTTCTTCATGGCGATAAGTTTCGTCATGCGCTCATTACGCTCGCTATTAGGCGGCTTCCCACGCTTCTGTTTCGCGCTCGCCGCCGCCGCTGCCGTCTGCTCGAGCTCAATCAACCTCGAAGGCGCCGCCGCTTCATCCGCCTTGGCGCGCGCCTCGCGCCAACGTTCCCGCTGCTTCTCCGCAATCTTCTTCCTCGACTCAAGCGTTCGCTGCGTGCCCACGCGCGATGCCGCAGATTTCAACTTACTCTCCATCTTCAACTCGCGTTTTATCGTCGTCATCGCCGCCCCTCGCGTCTCGTCCTCGTCCTCCAGCGCGTCCTCGCGCGCGCGCGCGCGCTCATCATCCTCATCGCGCTTGTCCACTCTCGGCACCGACGCCTCGCCTCCACCCGCGCACACATCCGGAAACTTCACCTGCACGCCCGCCAACAACCTCCTCACGCCCTCGGCGTCGCCTCGACTCACCTCCTTCCTCGGCCGACCGCGACGCTCGACGCTCGCCGACGCCGCGCCAGCGCCAGCGCCATCGTCGTCACCCCACCCGTCGCCGCCCGCGCGCGCCACCGCCACCACCGCGCCGCCGCCGCCGCGCCGCCGCGCGCGACGACGACCGAAGACCCTTCCCGTGGTCCCCGACGTCGCCGTCGACGCCCGCGCGTGCGACATCGCCGACGAGCCGCGCGTCGCGATGTGACGGCGAACTCGCGTTTTCCTCGAGACGTCCATCGACCAATCGCAACCCTGCGATAGACCCACACATCGGCAATCTCTGTATGACGCAAACCACGACATCGTGCAATCCGTGTGTACACTACGCACAAAGCCGCCTCGAACCCATCCCGAGCCCCTCGCGTGATTGGTCATCGACCGTTTATACACGCATTCCGCGGTGCGCACGCGCGCGGTCGTCGTCGTCGTCGGTGATGGATACCTCGCGCGCGCGTCACTCTACGCAACGCACGTTCACTCGCCATGTCCGCGATCTTCACCACGTCCATGTCCGCCAAGGCGACCGCCAAGGTGCGCATTCGTTCGCGTTTGATTGTCCGTGCGCGCGCGCGCGCGCGATGGGAGGCGCGGACGTGGGTGGATTTTTCGACCGCTCGCGCGGTCGGGGTCGCGGGGATCGATCGCGATCGCGTGCGGGCGCGCGGCGCGCGGTCGCGATGCGGTGCGCGCGATTGCGGCGGCGTCGCGTGATGCGGCGAGTTTTTATGTCGCATTCGCGCGCGTGCGACGCACGCGGCGACGACGCACGCGACGACGACGCGCGCGCGCGTCCCATCGTCCGTTGCGAAAACCTCTCTCGCGAATGAATGCCATGAATGAATGCGTGAATGCGCGACTTGGGCGTGGACTGACCCGATGCGACGTGCGTGTCGCGACTCTAGGTGCAATTCCGCGCTCGCGCGTCGAAGAGCTTCCAAGCTCGCGCGCCGGTGTGCTCCGCCGTGCGATTCTCCGTCAACGCCGCCGCGGTACGTCTCGTCTCGCTCGCGCGCGCGCGCGCGCATCCTCGTCCTCGTCACGCGCGCCTTTCGTGGGCGTCGATCGGATCAGATCAGATCGATCGACCGTCGCGATCGACCGTCGCGATCGACCGTCGCGATCGATCGATCGATCATGTGATCCGATCGATCTGATCCGATCGCCTCGGGAATTTCTGGAGTTCTGTGCCGCGGTTTGGGGTTTCGTGGGGTGGATGTTCGGACATGTGGCGTCGTTATGGGTGTCCGACCGACCGATTTTTAGTGTCTCCACTGGAGCGCTTCGCGCGTCGATGACGAGTACGCGGGGACTGACGATGTATGTGTTGTGTGTGTGTGTGTTTTCGTCACCCGCGCAGTCTGCGGACACCCTTGACAAGGTTCGCGCGATCATCTCCGAACAGCTCGGTACGGATCTCGACGCCGTCGCCGCCGACGCCAAGTTTGTCGACCTCGGCGCGGATTCTTTGGACACCGTCGAAATCATGATGGCGCTCGAAGAGCAATTCGAAATCACGCTCGATGAGGAAGGTGCCGAAAAGATTGCCACCGTGCAAGACGCGGCGGACATGATCCAAGCGCAACTCTAAGCGGCGAGTAAAATCACGATTTTATTGTGGTGACTTTTGCCGCGGCGTCGAGAGAGGGCGTCGGTCGGCGTCGCGACGCAAAGTACGTAGCTGAAAGGAACTTAATTCTTACGCATTAAAAATAACTGCGCTCATTATCATCATCATCATCATGGTTATTGTTATCGCTATTATCCATCGTCGGTATCGTCATCGCGTCGTTATCGCATTTCGTATTCGGTGGCTCGTCGTCGCGCGGCGTCCCGCGACTCGGCAAGATGGCTGGTTGCCTCGCCACGATCCCCGCACTCGCACGCACGTAAAGCGTCGCCGAGGTTGAAAACCGGCGATATGGCGTACACGCGACGATACTCGCCGCCATCGCAGCGGCGGTCGCCGATCCGAGTGCTCGTCATCGCCGTCGTCGTCGTCGTCGCCGCGGTGTCAACCTATCGCTCGCTCGCGAGCGCCTTGACGTCGAGATCACGCGAGTTATCCTCGGCTAAAGACGAGCTGAGGCAGGCACAGGCTAGGGTCAAGGCGTATGAGCGTGATTTGATGGATATGACGCGATTGAAGACGTCGCTGAACGCGCATCAGGCAAAGGTGAGCGAGGTGCAGAAGGAGCTGGAGGCGACAAAGGCGAGAGAGCGCGAGGCGGTGAAGCGCGCGGAGGAGGCTGCGCGCACGGCAGCGCTCGCTAAGGCTCAAGTGGAGAGCGCGAGGGAAGAAAAGTTGTTGGATGATGCCGTGCAGTCGAAGTCGATGTCTCCTGGTGCTGAGGATTTGGAAGTAGAGAGTGCGTTTGGGGCGGAGTCGACGACGGGGCGGACGACCACGGCTACTGCCGGAGGGGACGTCGATGGTAAATCCGATCCTATGCTCGTCGCGGCGACGATTGATCTCACGAATATGAGTGATAACAAGAGTAATTCTCGTGATATTGTCGGCACTCGGGGCGATAACGAGGAGCTAGTGCTGAGCAAGGCTAAGAATGATCCAATCGCCTCAGATGTCAAAGTCAAGGTGTCGGAAAGCGCGTCTAGTTCCGACCCTTTATTACGCAACTTGGCGGCTCCGCCGCCTTCAGCGATGGGCGAAATAGAAATGACGTGCAATGGTAAGGAGAACAGCGAGTACTGGGGTGCAGTGGTGAAGGATGGGACGACGAATCCTCAGCCAGATGCCGCAGCGTGCTGCGCGTCTTGCGCAAAAATGAACGCCAATGGAGCTAACAAATGCTCTGTGTGGGTGTACGGTACGAAAAATAAGCAATGCTGGTTGAAATTTGAGAGTGATCCGGAATTGTCAAAGCCCGCGAACGAAGGTCCTCACATCGAATGGACGTCGGGATATTTCATTCTCCCAAAACAGACGACAGAGCCCAAGTACGCCAAGGCCACCGGGAAGACGGATATGCCAAAGTGTCTTCACACCATCATGACAAGTAATGGCAATGTGTATATGAACTGGCAATCTCGCGTCATGTACGCGAGCTACTTGAAGCACGCGTCAACTGAAGGGAGTATCATGAAGGCGTTTACACGCATTTTGCACAAGGGTCGCCACGACGAGCTCATGCACGAGATTCCAACCATGCGCTTCAACCCTGTGCAGAGCAAATGCGATGGGTGGTGCGACTATCCCGTTGCCGATCGTTCTCAAGCTGTCACTCAATGGCTTGAGACTGCGGATTCTGAGAGATGTTCGCACGTTGTCATGGTTGAAACGGATCACATCATCGTCAAGACGCCGTCGCCGTCGATTCTTCTCCCTCAAGGTGAAGCCATGGGCTTTAGATTTGGATACATGAGTCCGGTGCAAGCAACGCTTAAGAAAAATTATCCGCAATACTTTGAAGGCGGCAAGACGATGCCGCCAACTGGAAACGCACCGTCAGTTGTTAATACGGTGGATTTGAGAAAAATCGCTCCACTTTGGGCTAAATTTGTCAATGAAACCGAGACCCCTGAAGAAGTTCGCAAAGAATTGGGATGGGTTCGTGATATGTACGCCTATGATCTCGCCGCATTGGCGAGTGGGATCGATCATAGATTAGCTGTGAACCCAGAAAGCTTACTCATGGCGCAGCCTCCTGCGGATTCGCAGCTCGGCAACGCGTTCATCTTGCACTACACATGGGGTTCGGAAATTTACGACAAGAATGACAAGTTCTTGTGGAAGTGGGACAAACGATCTTACGGTGAAGGACAATACGGGCAAGGACCGTATATTCTCACCGAAATCCCTCTCCCACCGGAGTGGGATGAGAGCGTCGGATTGCAACTGCAGACATTCTTTCAACCTCGCGCGCTCACGCCTTCGAGACTCGAACTTATCAAGCTACTCATCACCGAGTTCAACGATGCCGTCAGACTTTTACCTAAGATTCCAAAGGGATACAAGACCATAGAAGAAGCGCGACTTGACGTATAGAAAGTGGATTGTAAGAAGACATGATATGATTTTATTATACACAACAAGCGAGCTACCGGTAGCTAAAGGAATATCACTGCCCAACGTTCCATTACTGGAGCAAGAACAAGATGAGTACAATGAGAGCGACGAGCACTGCAATGACGATGCAAATCAATCGATTACGCGCCGCCCGCTGGCTCTTGTCCGCTTTTGTGAGTTCCTTTTGCGCGTCCTTGGTGCGCACCGCTGTACTCACAATGTTTGCCTCAATGTCATCAATCATCGACCCTTGTTCGTTCACCAACACCGCCAAATCTTGGAAAATTTCATTAACTTCTCCAATTTGCTGTTGGATTTCTAAAATCCCGCGCTCACGCTCTTCGATCAACGCGTTGTTATATTCCAACTCGCTGTCAATTTGTGCAAAATCGCTTCGCCCGCGCTCTTGCATAAGAACCTCACTCTCCTGCTGATACTCACCATCCCCGGCTCCGGCTTGCTCTTCATCCATAGTCCCATACGACGCTTGTTTCTTACCCTTTTGCGGTAAGAACGTCGACTCACGTTCCGCACACGTCCGTTGCGCCTTTTGAAAATCCTTCAACACGGCGTGGAAATCCTTGACCAACTTTTGATGCTTCGCTACGTGCGCCGCCTTGTCCTCATCATCCACATCCACCGCATTCGTCACCGCCTGTGCTAATCGTTTTACCGCCAATGACGCATCTCGCGCCATCACCCCGAGCTTCTCGCGTTGGTCGTGGAGCTTGGCGCGTAATTCTCGCGTATCCTTCCCCGTGCCCAGGACGTCGACGGAGCGCTTAAACGCGCTCACGTGCGTGGTCATCTGAAAGATGAGCCCGCTCACGGTGCGGGACTCGGTGTCGAGGTCGTCTTCATGCATCGTGCTCGATGGCGTCGTCATCGCGCGCGGGCGTGTGCGGAGATCTGAAATCCAACCAGCGCCAATCGTTTGGGTGTTTAACGCCAGGCGTGTGCAGCGGTCTCGGTGTTGGTTGGTGTTCAATTGCAAATTGGTTGGCTAATATTGTGTGAACGAGTGCGTGCGTGGAAACACTACGCCCGAGAGTAGCTTGCACCTTGCGTTTGTGCTTGTGCGAGAGCAATCTTGGCGTTGTACAGGGCTTGGAGTAATTTAGTGGTGAATACGGGCATGTCGGTGGTGTCGAAATCCATGGGGTCGGCCAAGAGCGGGGGCACGGCGCCTCCGATGGAACCCTCGTTAACCGGGAAGAACGTGATCTCATGTGCGACTTTGTCGCCTGGTTTTGGACGCTGAAAAGGGTCGATTCCACAGGGTTGATGATCCTCGTCCTCCGCGGCGCTAAGTTGGAAGCTGAAACCGGTGGAGACGTGCGTGAAGCGATGCATGCCGCGCGGTAACGGTTCCCAACGTAAACCAGTGAGGGCCTCGAGCCCGTATGATGTAAGGTCTCGACCACTCGCACCAGCTTGCATCTCATCTATTTTATTCGAACGCTTGGCGTCCAATTCTTGTTCCATACGTAACATCTTACCTTGGTACGCCAACACCGTCTCGCGAAGCTCGGCGTTTTCGCGCTCGAGCGAGTACGCCTTTTCATTCGCGCCTTCCGCGCGCGATGCAATGTCACGCTGACGATCCGCCTCGCTGCGCAAATGGTGCACTAACTCATCAGCTTTGCGTTCATGTTCCAGTAAGATTCCTTGCTGCCGGTCGGCTTCTTTCAACATATCTTGAAGCTTCTGCGCCTTGAGCTTGTCGTATTTGGCTTGGAGCTTTTCGTGCGACGTTTGGAGCATACGATACGCACCACTCCACGCCGTCGACTGCGGTATGTGACCCTCGTTAGCATTTAAGATGCCATTGGCCCGATTAGCCGCCTCCTTGGCTGCCGCTGCAGCGTGACCAAGCTTCGAACTCGCTGGAGGGCGACCTCGGCCTCGCGGCGGCGTCTTTTCGCTCGGCGTCTTCACGCGACGTAAGAAAACATCGGGACTATCGCCATCGGACCCTGGTGAAGACTCAGACGCACGTTTCGGCACCTTACGCCCTGAAGTCGATCGATCGCTAGATTCAAAGTATTTTGCCGGTCGCTTTAATCCTTCTTTCGCAATCGCCGCCGCCTTGGCCATCGCGCTCACTTTTCTCGAAACGCCCGCCTTTGCGCCCGCTTCTGGCTTCCCCCCACCCGTTCTCTTCGCCATCGCTGCTTTCGTCGTTCCCGGCGGTCTTCCGCGCCCACGCTTCGCCGTAGCCCCTCCCACTGCCGTATCATCCTCCGCCGCTACGGATTTCGTTGGCGTCCGCTTTGTCACCGACGCCGGCGCCTTTTTCGCCTTCTCCACCGTTCGAGGCTTACGTTCGCGCGCCTCTGGCTCCTTCGTAAACGCCTTTGTCGATTTCTGCACACGTAAGCGCGACACAAAACAAAAATAACACTCATTAGTACATTGACGACGCACACACCACAAATCATCCCCTCTCTCGCGTACTATCGCTCCCTCGCAAACCGTCTCTCCCGACGTCGGCGGTTCAGGGGACTTAAGCGCTCGCGACAGCTCAACCCCGTCGCAATCCCGAAGGACGCGTGCGTCGATCACCACCACCAGGCACATCGCACGCAGTCATCACGCGCGAGCTCTACAAGGAATCACAACCCCCATAGACTCCATCGTTCGCGCATGCGGTCGCCATTCATGGCTGATGTTTCAAACGACAACGGACAGAATTGCATTCGCGCGCATGGGGAAGAATTTCGGTCGACGACGAAGAGACGGGCGATACGTACCATCCATGCGGGCGTACTCGATCCAGAATCAGCGTATGAGACTGGATTACGCGTGCGCGTTTCGCGCGTCATGGCGGTGGGGCGTCGTTTGCGAGGTGCGATGTGACGACCAGCTGTCGTTGTCGAAGTTTGACTAGGAGGTTGCGTGGAGCGTTGATTTGATGTTGGTTTTGGCATTGAACGAGGCTATGAAATGAACTAATAGTACGAAACGTGATCAGAAATGGCAAATGAGGCACGAACAATGCAATTACCGATGGCTGAAAGCCATTGGTCTTTGATATCTTCGTCGTCCGCGATGAAAAATTTGGTTTCTCCGTCGCACGTAATCTCGAAAGAGCCCTCTTTATTTGTTTTTTCAATCGCACTGGCGACGGAGAGACAATTTCTGAGGTCAATGACGCCTCGGGTTTTACTCTCAGGGGTGACATTCTCGTTCATGAACCAGAATAATCGACCATCTTTGAGGACAAACCAGCGGCGGCGCCACGTGGAGATGACGTCGCCTTGCTTGTATAGCCAACCCGCGCGGTCGGGCTGGTGCCAGAATTCCACCCCACCCGTGTCGTGCGTCTTCGCTACTTGCGATAAAGACGCTAATAGTCCATTCAACATGATGATCTCTTCCTAAAGTGGTATGTGCTAAAATTGAAACTCTATTTTACGCCAAGCCTTCGATGAACCTGGGATGGTCTGCGCTCAGCGGCGTAATGTGCACCAACTTTCGCTGCTTGAGTTTATCCGTACTAAAGCTCACCTTGCCTTGTACGAGCGCAAACAACGTATGATCTTTCCCTATCCCGCAATTAATCCCAGGATGCCACTTCGTGCCTCGCTGTCGCGCTATAATGTGCCCCGGACGCACGACTTCCCCGTTCCCTCGCTTCAACCCCAAATACTTTGCGTTGGAATCCCGCCCGTTACTCGACGAACCACCTTGCTTCTTCGACGCAAATCTCGCAAAAACCGCGCTCACGCTCGCGTTCCAACACTTCAACCCCTCACTCGACGCGCTCGGTCCCGCACCGAGACTCACGAGCGCGCGCACCGACGATGCGATCGCGCGCCCCGAGCCGCTCGTCGGTGCGCGCGAGAGCATGGAAATCCAACCAATCACGCGACGACGAACGCCGATCCGTGTCAATCACGCGCGCGCTCGTGCGCACGCACACACCACTCGCTCTCGTCCTCGTGCGCACCCGTCCTCCGACGGCGTCTCGCGCGAATGCGGGCGTCGACGACTCGGACCCGACGCCTGGGTGGGCGCTCGTTCGGACATTCGGCGTACCAGCCCCCAAGGCCATCGCCCCACACGCGTTCGATCGCTCCATAGTGTGACGTCACATACGCCGATGATCGCGTCACACCCATGTGGTTTTGATAAAATCACATGGCACACCCAAACGACCGATCGCGACCAGGGCGGTGCTCCTCCTCGACGTCCGAGTTGGATTTCAAAATCGAACTTTGGAAGGTCGACCGTCGTGCGTCGCGTCAGCGGGATTGCCGACGCCATTCACGCGCGCGCTGCTGCTGCTGCGAACGCACGCACACACACCGAACGCACAGAACACGCACGATGCAAATTTTTGTCAAGACGCTCACCGGGAAGACCATCACGCTCGAGGTCGAGAGCTCGGATACCATCGATAACGTCAAGGCGAAGATTCAAGACAAGGAAGGTGCGTGGGACAATCGACCGATCGACGGCGCGTGATGATCTGAGAATTATGCGACGCGACGGCTCGGAACGCGAGAGCGTGCGCGCGCTGGCGGGGTGGAACGATGGAAGGGGTGATGGGTGAGGGATGTGTGGGGTGTTGGGTGGGTGCGCGCGCGGTCGTGGGGCGTGAGGGCGAGATCGTGTGGTCCGAGGGAGGAGGCAATTCTGGAAGGCGTCGGAAGGGCGCCTCGCGTCGGTCAACGCGGGAGAGCGGTGGGGGATGGGACGTTGTTGGCGTTGATGTCGTGTGTTTTATGATGATTGTGTGATGACTGACGAATGTGATTTGGTTTGTGAATTCGTGCGTAGGTATTCCGCCGGACCAGCAGCGTTTGATTTTCGCCGGTAAGCAGCTCGAAGATGGCCGCACTCTCGCCGATTACAACATTCAAAAGGAGTCTACGCTCCACTTGGTGTTGCGCTTGCGCGGTGGTATGCAAATCTTCGTCAAGACGCTCACTGGTAAGACGATTACGCTCGAAGTGGAGTCTTCGGACACCATCGACAACGTCAAGGCGAAGATTCAAGACAAGGAAGGCATCCCGCCGGACCAGCAGCGTTTGATTTTCGCCGGTAAGCAGCTCGAAGATGGCCGCACTCTCGCCGATTACAACATCCAAAAGGAGTCTACGCTCCACTTGGTGTTGCGCTTGCGCGGTGGTTGCTAAGTCACCGACGACGACACACATACACGGTTTCACCGTTCGCATAGTCGACTCTCTACGGTTGCGTTTTGAAAAGAACATAGCGGCTTATCGACAGCGAGCATGATGATGATAATGATGTCCCTGTACCGATTCTTGTTTACTCTAGCCTTTTACCTGTAATGCAAAACGTACCACTTTATGCACCACGTTCCTCTTCAACTCTATGCTCTCCTCCGAGCCCAACTCATCATCCTCACACTAGCGCGCGCATGTGCGCACGCGTATCGCCATGTCGACCTCAGAACTCGACCCAAAGACAATGATCACGTTGGTCAGTGCCGACGGGGATGAATTCGTCGTCGAATACGGTCTCGTGAGCGCGAGTTCCATGCTGCGGCGCATGCTCAATTCCAAAGGTAACTTCCTGGAGCAACGCACGCAAGTGGTAAAGTTGAGCATGATCCCCACATCAACGCTTGAAAGGGTGTTAGAGTACTGCAAACACAGGCGTCGGCACGTTGGATCGTCAAATCCAGAGACGGGGTACGAAGAAATGCCGACGTTTGAGACTAAAAGTGACGAGGCGTTGGAACTCCTCCTGGCAAGCTCCTTTTTGGACATTTAACGACGCTCGCGCGTTCTTTAGCACTTAGACGATGAACATAGGCTTAGAAGTAGTGTATATTACATTCGCATTCGTGTCAGCATCCCAGCATCGCACAACTGAGCTTCGCAGCTGGCGATGAGCTCTTCTCCTCGTTTTGCCGTCGGGTCAGTGATTCGCGCCGTGGTCCATATTCTCAACCCATTCGATTCTATGGACTTGATTTGCACGTGAATTTTCACCGTGGTATGCAAGGGAAGAGGTCTTTTTATTTTTGCATTCAGTTCAATTGTGACGCAGCACGGTGCCGTGTAGCACTTGACTAATTCTGCAGTCGTCTCATCGAGGATGGTTTCGATGCATCCGCCGTGCGCGAGCGTCCACGTCTGCAAGCCAATCGCACCTCCGTCACCCACGCGCGCACACGCAACGAGCTCAGGATATTGACTCCCTTGCACGAATTCGCGATAAAAGTATCGAAGATCAAGTCCACGCGCGGCAGCGTCGTCGCCGACTGCCCATGATTCGCACGACAAAAAGCTCCCTTGCTCGTACCCAGGGATGGCCTTTTGAAACGGCTTCAACGTCGCATCTGCAGTAAACTCTGTCAAAAGCGCATCATTCAGTGGAAATAATCCATTCGACCGATACGGAATCCCATGCGCAAATACGCATCGACGATAGTCCTTCGCCGCGCCAACGTGCGCATTCTTCTCCGAACGCTCCTGCATATCATTCGCCGTCCATCGCATCGCCGCATCTGTCATCTCCTCGCGCCCACCTCCAGCCTGCGCACACATCTTCTCTCTCACTTCCACCACCGTGCGCGGCACTTTCGCCCCACCACTTTCATAATACGCCCGAATCTCTTCCTCTTCGCACCTCGCGCACTCCTTCGCGCCGAGCTCCTTCACGTCGGGATAATCCTCGCTCAAGCACATGGATAAATTCATCAATCGCGTCCTCACCGCGTCGTCATCCGCCGTCATATTTATTCCCCGTAAACTCCACGTTCTCGCGACGCGTCGGCGCCCGCGTCGTTCGCGTCGGTGAATGCCGCGCATGTATCGCTCCGAGTAACGCCAACGCCCAACGAAGCGTTACGTCACGTGTCAAATCAAGGCACTCACGCCATGGATGAAAACCGAGCACCCACCGTCGTCATTCCGCGACGCACGGCGACCGCGAGACGCCACCGCGGACACGCTCGCGCCCGCGCGTGGGACGAACGCGCGCATGACATCGCGTTCGATGACTTCTGCGGGGTCGTTAGAGGTGCGTGACGACGTCGTCGCGCGGAGTCGCGCGGAGTCGGGGATGTCTCGGACGCGGTGTTCGAGATTTGAGACGTTGCGTCGGCGTATATGCGCGAGCGCGCGCGCGCGAGAGAGAGAGTGGTTTGATTGCGTGCGATGTACGTACTAATTTCGTTTCGTGCGTTTTCACTGTGACGCACAGGGGGTGATTGAGACGTATGAGCGCGGGGATGGGTTGGACGCGAACGCGTTGCTTACGCGAACGATTCGCGCGGCGAGCGACAAGGCGAAGCGGGAGTACGTGTCAACGTCGCGAGGATTCGCGGGGACGTGTGCGTGCTTGGCAAAGGTGCGTTTGTGTCGTGGGTTCTCTCTTGCGCGCGCGCGTGTATGTATTCGCGAGTGAGTGCATCTGTGTGCGTATTTTGAGCGCGCGCGTTGCGTCGGCGCGCGAGCGACTGACCCGCGCGTCGATCGGTTAGGAGTTGGAAGCGCCATCGAGCGAGTGGGATATCGACACGTTGAGCGCGTTGACGGGAATCGTCGTTGATCACGCCGATATTACTGCAGATATTAAAAGCGATGACGCTCGTGCGTCGTTGATTGAGTCGTTTCAGCGTTATTCTGATCGCGTCGCGCGCGGCGGCAACGCGCGCGACGCTCTGCCGCAACGCGAACGCGACATCTTTGTGGATATTGTTTGGATTATTTCTCAATTATTACTCGATGAAGACGCACATGGGAAGGCAAAGTGGGAGCCGTTGGTGAAATCTGCATTCAATTTTATTCTTATCGATGATTTACCTCCGTCTATGCGACGTGAGACGTTGTTGTGCTTGAAATCGATCACGCAAGGGTGCGTCGATACGTCCACGGCGCTCAAGGATATTCTCTGCCCAGCCTCAAGTGGTAAGCGTAATCGTCGCGCAGAGTTTGAGAATCTTACGGCATTATCTACTGTTTTCTTGAAATGCGGTGACTTTGATTGTCAAAAGCACATCTGTGAGCTTTTGTTCCGACTCGTCAAGGCTAATCTTCTCGACGCGGATGTCGCGTCGACGGTGTTTACGCACGTGTCTTCACAATTTAAGGACTTGTTCAAGATTAAGAACAATGCGCTCATGTTTAAAGCTCTCAAGATACTGGTTCGTCATTTCAACGCCGCGCAAGGAAGCAATGCGACCGTGGCGAGTTTTGAAGCGACGTCATTGCGTTTTGGCGCGCTTGAAATGTCTGACGACTGGGTGAACTTTGGTACGGATATGCTCTCCGCGCACGCAATCTTGGACGGCAGTGATGGCGCTGAGCCAGTGGATATCTTATATTCGGACATTCGCACATTTTCTATGCCCTCATCAAACGCCATGCACATCGGTATTCGCAGCAAGCCGATTGGTTTGGCGTGCGATGATCCGTACGACGTGCGCGACGACGCCTGGATCCAAGTTGAGTTTCAACAGCACAACATGCCGGCTATTTTGGAGCAGTTCTTCAGAATGAGCAAGCACAGCACTGTCATTGATTTGTACATTACTGATTCAAATTTAATTCCCGCGAAAAAGGTTTCTACTGGTATTTTGGACTTGGACATTGATCTCGAAGCCGAGGACGACGACGTCGACGAGGAAACGTTTGAAAAAGCGTTGTCCGAAGAAAAGCCAAAGAAAGCGCCCGTAGCGGCGAAGAAGGCGGCGGCGAAGAAAACATCGGCACAAGCAAAACCAAAGGCAAAGGCAAAGGCAAAACCAAAGTCCAAGTCTAAGGCGAAACCGTTGGTTTTCGATTATTCTTCTTCATCATCTGAAAGCGAATCTGACGAGCCAAAGACTGGTCCCGTCCGCGCCGCGGTGTCGATGCCGTCCAAGCCAGTCAAACGACTCCCGTCGCGCAAAGCCAAGCAAGTGGGGATGAAGAAACTCAATGAACAATTAGATGATACGATTGAAGATTTTGATCTCGTGGAAGAAGAAGAAGAAGAACTCGACACCGCGTTGCCAGAGAAATTGCCCGTCAAGGCGCGCCGCTTGGACTTTTCTCCGTCACCTCTTCCACCGCCGACTCAAGTCGCTCCGCCGCGCCGCGAAGAATCTGAGAATGATTCTCAAAGTGAAGATGACGCAGAGTGGACTTTTGATGATATTCCAGCACTTTTGAAAATGATCAAGGCTAAAGGCACGAACAAGAAGCAGCGTGAAGAGTATTCGCGCGTCGTCGCCAATTTGCAACGTTCCGCGCAACGACGTCCTCCGGGTAAATCTGTGTTCAAAACTCCAGCAGCATCGCTCAAAGTACCAAAAACGATGAACAAAGCTACTCAAGAAGATGACGACTCTATTCCGACGACGGCGATTGGTGCAAAGCGTCCTCGTTCTGGTCTTATCGATAGCGTCGCCGATTGGAAAACCGGTGGAGGCATTCTCAAGAAGCAGTCGACGGCGCCACCAGTGACGTTTGAAGACATCAATTTTGACGATGATGACGATGACGACGAACGTGTTAACGGTACAGACGACACATGGTCGCCATTGTCAAACTTCTTCAACGATTCCAACGAAATCTCTCCAATTCTGTCTTCTGGAAAAGCTCAAGCCAAAACCAAGTCGCGCTCGGGCAAGCCCAAGTCGTCGAAATTTTCCACCATCATTCCAGGCGACGAAATGGCAAGTTTAGAGCAAATGATGAAATCTTTGGCCGAGCGCAACCGCCGCATCACGCGCGAACGTATCAATTCGTTGGTGAATTCATTCAAAATTGAAGCTGAAGCCGCGTCTCGCAAATTGACTGGCAAAATTGAACAAGACTTTGAGCGTTTCGCCGCCGAAGCATCGCGCGCCGCCCGAGATCACCAGGCCGCGGCAAAATCCATTCAAGACCGCGTCGATACATTGACCAACGAATTCAAGTCTCAGCTCCGCGCAGCGTACGAAGAGTTCAACGCCATCAAATCCGCCGCCGCCGCGGATGACGAGCGCTTTTCCCGCGAACTCGCCAACATCACCCGCGCGTCCGAGTCCAGCGCCGAACGCTTCGCTCAAAAAATCGCCACCAAGCGCGCATCCGTCACTCGCGAATGCGACGCCGCGCGTGCCGGAATCCAGCACAACGATGGCGTGAAATCCATGTTACTCGAACTCGCGCGTTCGATGTAAACGCCGACGCCGCGCGTTCAGCCCCTCCCAACGCGCGCATCCGCACCACCCTCACACACACACCACTGATACATATATTCATACACATATTCATGCATGCATTCACGCACGCACGCACGCACCGCACGCACCGCATCAAACACCACGCATGGTTTCCAAACGCGCGCGTTTCAGCCGCACACCGCGGCGTCATTTCATTCCGTTTGGTGTTCTTGGTTTCTGATGGTCGACCCTCATCGTGTGCGGCCACGTCCCTGGTCCTGATTGGCGAATTGGCGAAAATATCCAAAGGATAAGAACGTGACGTCGGCGGCGCCGTCGGTCCGTGCCCAACGCCGCGTGCGACTCGCTATATCGCGACGCGCGCACGCACGCCGCGATGATGCTCGCCTCCGTCGCGTCGACGTCGTCGTCGTCGTCGACGACGGCGCACGCGTACCGCGCGCGCGGCGGCAGCGGCGCGACGCGCCGGGGAATTATCCACACCCGCGCGAATGCCAGCGGGGACTCGCGAGCTGCGCGCGAACGTTTTATGCGATTAAGCGCGGTGCCGACGCCGCGGGGGATGACGCACGCGCGCGTGGGTGTCGCGCAGGAGGGTCGCGCGCGACACGGTCGTCGGTGCGCGGTGACGAACCCGACGGCGTCAAAGTCCGACGGCGGGTCGCGCACGGAGGAGATCGAGAAGTGCCTCGAGGATGAGGAGTGTAAGAGCGAAACGTTGAAGGGTTTGGAGGCGGCGTTGGCGTCTGAGAAGGAAGCAGATGTGGCGGCGTCGACGAGTGGGAGTGCGGTGACTGCTGAGGCGAAGAAGCCGAAGAAGTTTGTGAACGCGAAGACGTACGACGAGGAGGATGGGGACGACGTCGTGGTTTCTGAACCGCCGTTGAACTTTGGGCGGTTGAAGTCCGTGGGGACGATCGCGCGGTCGTTTGAAATTTGGTCGTTCGTTTTCGCTTTTGTGTTTAGACGCGTTTTCATCGGAGTGAAGTGGTCGTACAAGGGTGGCTACACGGAGGAGAAGAGAATTGCTCGCTTGGAACGACTGGCCAACTGGCTCCGACTCGGGTTGCTTCGACTTGGGCCTACATTCATTAAGATTGGTCAGCAATTCTCTACTCGTGTTGATGTGTTGAGTCCGCAGTTCATTCGTGAGCTTGAAAAGTTGCAAGATCGTGTGCCGCCGTTCCCGACAGCCATGGCAAAGGAGATTCTCCAGAGCGAGCTCGGGGGCCCGGTGGAGCAATTCTTTGACAACTTTGAAGATACCCCACTCGCGGCGGCGTCTTTAGGGCAAGTTCACCGTGCGCAATTGAAGATTACCGGCGAGCAAGTCATTGTGAAGGTTCAGCGCCCTGGATTGAAGGAGATTTTCGACGTGGATCTTAAGAACTTGCGCGTCATCGCCAAGTGGTTGCAAAACGTCGACCCAAAGACGGATGGCGCCGCGCGCGACTGGGTTGCTATTTTCGACGAAACCGCTCGTGTGTTGTACGATGAAGTCGATTACACTAACGAGGCGAAGAATGCTGAAGAGTTCCGCGCGCAATTCGCGGGTTCCGATTGGATTAAGGTGCCGAGAATTTACTGGGACTTCACCAAGACGAAGACGCTGTGCATGGAATACGCGCCAGCTGTGAAGATTAATGACGTGGAGAAGATCAAGGCTTTGGGCATCGACCCGGATCGTATGGCTCGCCTCGCTGTCGAGGCATACTTGCAACAAGTCTTACGATTTGGTTTCTTCCACGCCGACCCTCACCCTGGTAACGTCGCCGTCGACGCCGGCGATCCGGAAGGTTTAGGTCGTTTGGTTGTGTACGATTACGGTATGATGGGCCGCATCCCGACTCAAACTCGTGATGGCTTGTTAGACTTATTCTACGCAACGTATGAAGGGCAAAGTGATAGCGCTGTCAAGGCTTTGATGAAGATGGGTGTGCTTGTTGACACTGGCGCGGATCTCACCGCTGTGAGACGCACGGCGGACTTCTTCTTGTCTCAGTTTGATGCGCGCATCAACGCACAAAAGAAGGCTCGTGACACTAACAAAGAGGAATTCGAAGCCGAGTTCAAAGCTCCTCGTACCAAGGAAGAGAAAAAGGCTGTGCGCAAACGCATCTTGACCAACATTGGTGAAGATTTGTTAGTCGTGAGCAAGGATCAACCGTTCCGTTTCCCGGCTGAGTTTACGTTTGTTGTGGTAAGTATCGACGGCTCGAAATTCGACAACGACGCGACCGTTTGCACTGATGAGAACACGCTATCTAGATAATATTTTCGATGAATGTGTGTGGGTTTCGGCCCTACGTTGATTACTTTCAGCATTGTGGTTTCTCTGAGCAAACTCATAAACGAGCGCGAGCGCTGACGACGCATCACAAGAATGACAACTAACCAATTTTATTTTCGTTTTCACACCATACACAGCGCGCCTTTTCCGTCCTTGATGGTATCGGTAAGACGCTCAACAAGAAGTTCGACATTTCCGAAATTGCTGCGCCGTACGCGCGCAACTTGCTCATTGAGGCGAACCCGAACTCTTTACCGCCGCAAGTCGTCACGGCGCAACGCGATTGGTTGCGCCGTGCTGACGCCCAAACCAGAGCCGTGATCAACTTGTTCAAGGGCCCGGATGCTGTCAGCAACATTGCTGACGTCATCCAGCGCATTGAGAACGGTAAGCTCAAAATTCGCGTTCGCGCTTTGGAAGCGGAGCGCGCGCTCGACCGCGTCGCCATCATGCAGCAAGTCACCATGCAGGCAATCATCGCGTGCTCCGCCGTCAACGTCGGTGTCGTGATGTATGTCAGTAGTCTTGTGTTGTATGCCAAGGTGGCGTTCGGTCTTGCGGCTTTGATTGGTTTCAAGGCCATCACTGGCCAACTCAAGGTGGCAAAGCTTTTGAAGAAGGAACAAAGCTTGCTCGGCGCTTAGAAAACCATCCAAACTCACGTAACCTTTTAATATGCAATGCACAATGATAATTAAACGAGATTACACCGTCAATCGAAACGCGTCACTGCCTGCGTGCGCGTGCGTATGCCGCGGTGCGTCACTCGTCGCCAACCGAATAGAGCGGTGTCAACCAATCAAGCAACTCGGAGTGACGAACGTCGTGCGCTCCTATCACCGCTCATTATCGGTCACCGTGCGCATCATCGTTCACTCTAGCGCGAGCGCTATTCGAGGCGTGTTCGAAGACGTCCCGGCGCCCTCATGCGATGCCGCGCATGCGCGGTGCCGGACGGAAGTTCGGCTACGGACGTTATCACTCAGGGCCGGCCACGATAACGATCTATGCATACGTTGATGGCGCTACAGGCAACACACGATGGTCGCGCGAGATCCCAAAGGTCGTTCAGGTTACCGCGGAGGAATTGGAGTCGCACTTGCTCAACGAGGACTTGAACGAGGATTACTCGGTCGAGAGCTTGTGTGATTACGACGAACGCGCGCGCACGGTCGAGCGAACGGACGTCCCGGAAGGCGATGACGATCTTGGCGATGTCGAGACGCCGAATCAAGATCGTCATGGTTCGGCAGAGCTCAACCGTGACGAGGTGCGCACGCTGTTGTGCGCTTGGGAGGATGCTCTCGACTCTTGTTCGCGTTGCAAACAAGACGCGTGCGCAAAATGTCGTGACCTTCGCACACGAATCCACAACGGTAGAATGTGTCGTAGTTTCTTCAACTTGGCCGAGAGAACGATGGATGATTTAGAGCGTGCGGCGTATCTAACGACGGCAAAAGTGCTCTTTCATTCGACACAAGCGGTGCGCTCGCACCGGGACGTTGACTTGGTCGGCGGGATGTTTGATATGGAGAAAAGCTTACATGAAATGGTTGTTCAACGATTGGATGAATGTGCGCGAGAAGGAGAATTTAAGTTTGAGTTCAAAGAGCGCTTGGGCTTACGCCCAGTGAAAATTCTGTCGAACGATAAAGTTGTACGCGCTCTGTACAAGAATGGCTCTGTCTTCTGTGAAGACGGCGAAAGCGCCGTTTCCATCGCCGAACAGCTTGGCGTGCTCGACCTTCCACCTCCTCCAATGTGTTTTCAGTGTTCCAGCCACATCGCCTTTCGGGATAGTTCACTCGAGAACGAAGTCGAGCACCTACCTTTATCTTCCGCCGCAATCACTCGTTTTAAATCATTTTGGACAACGCCGCTCGGCGTATCTCAAGAGTTTGAAGCACGGGTTCTGCGCCGTGTCGCTCGAGGCGGTTCCTCACAAAGTCCAATACGAAGACGCAGTGTAATATACTAATAAAGTACGCATAGTCCATGCACGTTCGAACGGGCTCGTTCGCGTTTTCCCCGCGCGTCGGATGCGCCGTCAACCGCCCTCGCGAAAGGCGGCGGTCGGCTCGTTTCAAACTTGGCACCTTGGGCGGCACCTCGGCACCCGCGACCGATCGCGGTCGCGCGCGGCCGTCACACCTCGACGCGCGGTGCGATGGCGCCGAACGACGACGCGCGCGACGCAAACAACGCAGTCTCGCGCGAACGTCCGCGCGCTCGTCGGGCGAAACGACCGCCGCGTCGCGTCGTGCCGCCGTTTTCGTGCGTGCGCTGCGGCATCGTCGGGGTGCCGCCGGTGCGACGATCCGAATCCGAATACAACCTTCGCGGAACCTTCGACGCGGTGCGGGAGGGAAATTTAGAAGAGCTCAAGCACTTGTACGAAACGCATGGGAGCGCGTATGAATGCGCGTCGACGTGGGAGGCCGCGAGTGCGGGTCGCGTGGATATCTTGGCGTGGGCGTTTTGTCGCGCGGGACCCGTGAACGGGTTCGACGACGCGCTCAAGATTGCGGAGCGCGAAGGACAGGCAGCTGCGGCGGAATTGTTGAGATTTATTAAACTGAACAAACATGAACGCAGACGGGTGATGAATAGGGCGGCGCATTTTGCGAGCGTTGGAGGCGAAAGGGAATGCGCTCTCTTCGAGGCGCTGAAACAGATCTGGCGTAAACTGTACGGAGCGAGCGAATATGGACCAGAGGACGAGCATTTTGTCTTCAGGGATGGCGATGAGGATGAAAGACAATCAATGGAAGACAATGAACCCACGCGTGCGCAAGAGTTAGCGACGAAGATCTTGAACGCTATCGATTCTGAGAAGACGTCGCTCTCGAGCGGGACGTATGTGAAGTTGTGTGACGCCTTGCGCGAGGTTCACAACTTACCAGTAAAGCAGAAACCGAAATCTCTGTTTGATGGTGTCGTTTTCGGCCCGAATAGACTGGAATTTGACGAGTGGTTATACGAGGATCATAGATGACGCGCGATAGGCGCTGGATAGCAAAAATAGATTTGTAATGATTAAATTTACACACAATGAAGAAGGAACAAAGCTTGTTCAGCGCTTAGCAAACCATCCAAACTCACGTTACCTTTTAATATGCAATGCACAATCATAATTAAAACTCATCTATTGAACGGAATTAAAGTGGATGTAATAAATTGGGTCCTCTTCAAACAAAGATTTACTGCTTAAAAATCGACGTCGGTTCGGAATTCGTGGTTGTCGTCGGCGCTGTGCATGACGCCAGCTTTTTGGTACTGGTCCACACGGTGCTCGAAAAAGTTAGCCTTGCCTTGAAGCGAGATGAGCTCCATCCAGTCGAATGGGTTCACAGCGTTGTAAAGCTTAGACGCACCCAACTGCACGAGGAGGCGGTCGGCGACAAACTCAATGTACGTGCTCATGAGGTCGGCGTTCATGCCGACGAGCGCGCAGCTTAAAGCGTCGCACACAAACTCCTTCTCAATCGTCACTGCATCGCCAATGATGCGATGAAGCATTTCTTCTGACAAGGGATTCTCCAACATGTTGTAGAGCAAGCATGCAAAGTCGCAATGCAAACCTTCATCGCGGCTGATGAGTTCGTTGGAGAAAGTCAACCCACGCATCAAGCCGCGCTTCTTCAACCAAAAGATTGCGCAGAATGACCCGCTAAAAAATATGCCTTCAACGCATGCAAAACCAACGAGACGTTCAGCGAAACTGGCATCGCTTCCAATCCATCGCAACGCCCAGTCCGCCTTCTTTGCCACCGTGGGCACCGTGTGGATCGCCCGAAACAAGTTTGACTTCTTCGCGGGATCCTTAATGTACGTGTCCAATAACAACGAATACATCTCGCTATGGATGTTTTCGATGGCAATCTGGAATCCATAAAATGCCCGAGCTTCAGGAAGCTGAATATCATTCATGAAACGAGCGCATAAATTCTCCAACACAATGCCGTCAGAAGCGGCGAAGAACGCCAACACGTGTGATACAAAGTGCCTCTCGTTATCATTCAACGTCACCCAATCTCTGTAATCATACGTCAAATCCACTTCCTCTGCAGTCCAAAAGCTAGCTTCAGCCTTCTTATACATCTCCCACACGGCGCTGTATCGAATAGGAAATAAGCAAAACCGATCGGGATTGTCCCGCAACAAAGGCTCGCCCGCGTCGCGTTCCCGCGACGCCAACGCTCTCGCATTTGACGCCTCCTCATCCGCCTTTGCCGCCCACGGCGACATCGCCGCTATCCTCTCCGCAACTTCCTCCACCTCCAGGTGCGTGCTCGACGCGCTCAAAGAGTCGCTCGACGCGCTTCGCGTCCCTCGCGAGACGCCGCGCGCGCCGCCGCCGCTCTCCCCACCCTTCATCACCCCCGTCTTCCCACCCTCACCCTCACCACGCGCGTGATCATCCTCGTAATGCGCGTACGCAACCTTAGACGCGATCGGATGCAAGTCTTCCACGGAATCATGCACGGAACCCATGGTTTTGTCACCTCGCAATGTCAATGCGAAATTCTCAGCCAATTGGCGCGAAAACACCGCACACACCCCCGGCGCACGCGCGTTCGTGCGCCGCACCGACGCGAGAGACGACGTTTGAAATGTAGATGCACGCTTTTCACGCACACACACCGGCTCGCGCGCGCGGTCGAATGACGTGGCGACCGCGACTCTGCGCAACGACGTCACCGTCGCGTGCGCTGGAGTTTTCCCGCCGTCGATGCATCGACCAATCATGACCACGGGCAGGGGGACTCGCCGCGGTCGATGTGCGTGTACCCCAGGGTACACACATGACGTTGGATCCCTACGCCGTGGCGTCGCGTCTCGACGCGCGTCAGATCGCGACGACGCCGACGACGAGAGATGGGACGCACGCCGACGCGATTGCGCGAGATTACCTATGCGTTATCGCCCATGAAAACGGGCGTGATGCACGGCTTGTTCAAGGATTGGGCGAAAGGGATGGGGAAGCGCGTGAGCGACAGCGCCGTGGATGCGGGGGTGTTTTGCGCGCTTCCGCTCGCGGCGACGGTGTGGTACGTGATGGTGATGCGCGCGAGTGTTCGTGCGTGTGTTTGTGTGCGCGCGCGCGTGTTTGTGTGCGCGCGTTCGTGCGTGTGCGCGCGCGGAAAGGCGTTCTCGTGGCGATCGGATCAGTTTTCAAAGCGCGCGTCGACTGACGAGATCGTCTCTCGCGTGCTCCCGTGTAGGTATTGCTTTGATTTCAAGGAGAAGGAAAAGCTCAGTCATAGATACTAGACCGCTGTCGTGCGAGTGATGGCACAGTTTAACCTGTCGCGTGGCTTTGGAGGGAGAATGAGCTCTGAGTCGGCGACGTGTATACCCGAAAGCCGCGTGGCGCGTTTCGCGCGTCGCCCCGCGGCTTGTCCTTAGCGCATTAAACCATACATACGCGTGTAACGTAACGTAATGAAATTTAGCTTGCATTAAACGCATCGTTCCGCGCGTGATTCCGTCGCCTTGCCGCGCGTATGCGTCTCTCGCATGGGAGGCGCGCGCGCGCGTCTCCTCAAAATGCGCCTCGTCGCCTTCGGGGCGACGTAACCATGTCGAATTCCCCAGATCCATCGCCCGATCGCGACGCAAACGATGGATACTACGATCGCGCACCGAGTCCAAGCACGAACACTGGCGATGAGCTTCAGCAGCAGACGACGTGGCGGCAATGGTTTCCGAATCCAATTGGCGTGGAGCAGCTCTCGAACGCCTTTGCAACGTCGTTCGTACACGACACCGGCGTCCGTGCGCCGCAATGGGCGGATGAACGCATGCGAACGGTTGATCAAGTCGATCAGGTGTACCAAGCGGACCTTGCAAGGGCGATTTCGGCGTCTTTAGGTGGGTCGGAAGCGTCTTTGAACGCGCGCGGCGACGACGACGACGACGCGGCGGCGTTATTGGAAGCGCGTAGACAGAGTCTTCGCGAACGTTTCGGCGGCCGGGCGATTGCGGAGAGATTCTGGCAGGAGTTTTCCTTGGGATTTAGTGAGTGCTTGCGAGATGGATGGTATTATCCTGCTGGCGCGTGGGAGGAAGCCACGGTGGGAGACAGGTTGCCAGACGTCGAGACGCTGAGAGCCTTGGGGCCAGCTCCGGGTGATCGCGAGGTGACGTTGATCGACCGAACGACAGATTTATCACTGCAAGAATTTGAAGCGTTTTGTTTTGATGAAGTTGGGCACATTGAGGATCGATGCGATGCGACGCCGGAGCTCGCGCGCTTGATTGTAGAAAGAATGGGGGGTGCCGCAAAGAGCGACGCGGACCTTGCGGATATTTGGCAAGCCGAACGCACCAGGTTGATGGCAGAAAATCAAAGCATGATTTTTCCACTAGGTTCAATACAAGTTGGCCTGCAGAGACATCGGGCGATCATGTTTAAGGCTGTTGCAGATTTTCTTGAAATCCCCTCGCAAATAGTAAGAGGTCGATTTTACTGCGGCGACGACGACGCGGTGATGATTATAGTCATGTGTGGTGGCTCTAAAAGGATGCTGAACTTGATGGAGTTCCCTGGGATGATGCAGACGCCTTATAACAGTGACTCAAAGACGACATCGGTGACTTCAGAGCCTGCTCCGCTCATTGATGTTTCAGATAGTCCAACCATGGGAACTCCGGCGACGCTCAGTCGAGAACCGTCTGAGAACAATAGCACGCCCGGCACGCGGTTTGGAATGATGTCGCCGCACTTGATGCAGTCACCAGAACCCAAGTCAGGAACACCGATACAGCTTCAAATAGCGGTTGATTTGACTATTGATCCAAGCGAGATTTTACTCGGCGAGCGCATTGGTATCGGATCTTTTGGCGAGGTTCACCGCGCATTGTGGCGAGGTACCGAAGTCGCGGTGAAGCGAATTCTAGATCAGGATATTTCAGAGAACTTAGCAGCGGCATTTATTGATGAGATTGACATCATGCGGCGACTTCGTCATCCAAATGTAGTCTTGTTGATGGGTGCCGTGACAGTGCCAGGGAACTTAAGTATCATCACTGAGTTCCTTCATCGTGGTTCACTGTTCAAATTATTACATCGCGAGCAAAACCCGGCCGTTGCCTCTGCCTTAGATATGCGACGTCGAATGAGAATGGGCGTGGACGTCATCCGAGGTATGCATTATTTGCACACGTTTCAGCCGATGATTGTGCATAGAGACTTGAAGTCTCCAAACTTGCTCGTTTCTGCGAATTTCCTGGTAAAGGTGTGCGATTTTGGTATGAGCAAAATCAAGCAAAACACCTACGTAAGCTCGAAGACGCAAGCGGGAACTCCAGAATGGATGGCTCCCGAGATACTTCGCAACGAAGAATCGGATGAGAAAGCCGACGTGTACTCATTTGGCGTAATTTTATGGGAGCTTGCCACGATGCGTGAGCCATGGGCGGGTTTAAATCCAATGCAAGTCGTCGGTGCTGTTGGTTTCGCTAACAAGTCGTTGGAGATTCCGGAAGACATGGATGAAAAAATTGCGCACCTGTGTAAGCAGTGCTGGAATACAAATCCACGAGAACGACCGAGCTTCGAGCAGCTCGCAAAGGACATGCGAGAAATTCCCAAGTCTCCAAGCACACTCAAAGGTGACTCATCACCATCATCAAGTTCACTGCCACCATCTGGTCTACCAAGAAACGATTCATCGCCTTCGAGTTCGATGCCGCCACCCAAGCCCAAGCCAAAAGTGGTACCTCCTCCAGGTTCCGATGATTGGCGTAGGACTACAGATGTTCCATAGCGCCCGTGTAATTATATTAAAATGTATTTATTATCGTTTATGCACCTCTCAAGCGGCATCGCCGTCGAATCCGCGTGCATCCCTTCAGTTTGTGACGACGCGTCTCGCCGAGAGTTGTTCCCCTACGCGTAGCTCGAGCGTCCAACGCCTCACGGCACATTTCGACGCGCCGCACCGATACCGTCGCGCGCGAGCCGTCGAAATCCTTTCAAACAAGATGTCGAGCGATGACTCCGACATCCTGCGCGCCGCGCGCGCGCTTAGTATGCCCGAGCGTCTGGCGCATGCGCACTGGAAAGCGAGAGTCGATGCGTATGAAGATGTATCCGCAACTTGCGCGCGTTCGTCATCGATTTCCGACGACCGTTCGCTCGGAGAGTTTGGTACGTATATTTATAGTGGTGTTTGTGCATCACTGATGACGTTGAACGCGCGTAAAGGGGTGATGAACGGAAGGTTGCAACCGACTGACAGCTGGGATGTTTTCGTACACGCAGGTGACGCGGCGCACAAGGCGTGCTCAGACGGTAACGCCGCTGCGCTAGATGCTGGGTTAGACGCTACGAGAGCTTTCTTGACGATTGCGGACGAGGAATACGCGGGGAGGCACGCGGGGGGTATTCTAGCGAGTGTGGCGGCAAAAGGCTTGAGCGGACGGCAAAAGGCGGTGGAGCGCTCGACGGAGTGTTGCATGTTATTGATAGAGCTTGAGCAAGCAGAGGCAGTTTTAGATATGTTGCTGAAAGCAACGATGCACAAGGTGCCAAAAGTAGCGCTTGCAGCGGCAAACGCGGTGTTGATGGCGGTGCAGACGTTCGGTACGCCCAAAGTTGTGCCGCCAAATATGATTTTGAAGGGGCTGGCGCCGCTCTTTGACGCCAAAGATGCAAAGGTGCGCGCAGTAGCTAAAGATATTACGTTAGAGATGGTGAAATGGCTTGGACCAGGTGCGGTAAAGCGGGATTTGATAGACAACATGCGGGGAACGATGCAGGCTGAAGTGAATAAAGCCATAGAGTCTGTGGAAACAAATGCTCGGCCGACGAGGTTCTTGCGCAGAGACCAAGCAAAGGTAGATATTGAAGACGCACCGACGACTTCGACATCAAACTCTATGTTATCTTCAGCAACGAACATCGAACAGGCACCTGCGTCAAGTGCTGTTCCTGATGCTTACGAGTACGCATCGCCAGAGAACATTTTACCGCTTCTCGATCGTCCAGGTGAAGGCGAGAATCCCAAATTTTGGGACGGTATCGTGAGTAAAAAGTGGCAAGAGCGCTTGTATGCGCTTCAAACATTAACCAAACTAGCTGATGCGCCAAAACTAGCTTCTGTGGACTATGGTGATGTCTCCAAAGCGTTGAAGCAAGTGATTACAAAGGATAGCAATGTGGCGTGCATTGCGGAAGCCGCACGCGCGGCTGCGGTACTCGCGAAAGGTGCGCGTAAGGATTGGGCGCGAGATGCCCGAGTTCTTCTTCCTGGCATGCTTGATAAGCTAAAGGATAAAACATCAGCAGTCATTGCCGCTATTCAAAGTGCGCTTAGTGAAGCTGCAAAGTATTGTTTCGATATTGAAGATGTCCACGAGGATATTGCGCTTGCGCTCGGGCATAAAGTGCCCAAGGTTCAAATAGAGACGCTAAAGTGGTTGACGGCTTCATTTAGTGAAATGAAACGTCCTCAGATCAAAGGGTTGTATAAAACTGTCATGTCGAGTGTCGTAAAATGCACGAGTGCCTCCAATGGAGATGCAAGAAACGGCGCTCTCGAGGCGTTGGCGTCGTGCGCTCGTACTTCTGGCGGAGTCAAGATGATTGAGTTCTTATTAGTAGATTTAGATGCGTCTAAAAAGTCAAAGGTTGGAGAACTTGCAGCAGCGTCTGTAGCATCTACCTCGCAGACTGCTGTAGCACCGATGACTGCAGAACCAGTGATGCAGCGCAGTAACACAGTTGCGGCACCATCATCTACATTTAGTGCGACTCGTGACGTGAAAGGCAGCAAATCTTTTTCCTCTGCACGCACTACAGCACCACTAGTAGAGACTAGCTCTGTGGCGCTTTCAGCTCCAAAATCTGATTCTAGTGTGCCATCAGATGAGGTCGAGTTGCGAATGGTTGAGCTTGTCGGCGCAGACGTCTTGACTGGCCTGAAGGATGCTAACTGGAAAGCACGACTTGAGGCAATGACGACCGTGCTCGAAAAGGCGCAGAACGTAGACGCAACGTCAGGTGATGTGTGTGGCACTCTCGTCTCTGGTCTAGCCCTATTTCCCGGGTGGAGTGACAGCAACTTTCAAGTCGTGGCAAAGATGTTTGCTACGCTCGGCGCGTTGAGTAGTCAAACAAACTTTAGCTATCGACACGCCGAGCCGTCCCTTGGAATTCTCTGCGAAAAGCTGGCCGACTTGAAGCTTAGAGGTGTAGCTAGTGAAACACTGAGCGCACTCGCCGAGGCTATTGGACCTAAGATAATCATCGCGTGCGTAAAGGAGAAGGCTGGTGGACACAAAAATCCCAAAGTTGTTTCGGAAGGTCTAACTTGGACAGGCACAACTGTGAGTGATTTCGGTATCGATGCTTTAGACACTGATGTGATGATTGATTGGGCCAAGACGGCATTGGAGACTCCAAATCCTCTCGTAAAGGCTGCGGGCGCCAAGTTGATTGGCGCCCTGCACGCCGGTATGGGCCCAAGTATCAAAGACTATCTCACGGGCTTGAAAGATGCTCAGATGCGAAGTTTGGAGGTGGAAATCGCCCGCAATCCTTACGAAGGTGTTATTGTGGCCAAGAGAAGCGTTCGAAAGTCGAACTCGAAGTCTTCGTCAATGGTTATTGCAACAGTCGCCGCTACGTCATCGTCCGTGGTGGAGAGCGTTGCGGAGGTCAGTGCTACGCGTGACGCTCCTCGAACAGATATCAGCGCTGGTTTAACCGAAGACTTTCTCAAGAGCATGAACGACTCGAATTGGAAAACTCGTGCGGCGGCATTAGAAGAGGTCGACCGCATGCTCGCGAGTGCAAACAAGCGCATTGAGCCAGATGTCAGTGATTTGATGAGAAGTCTGAGTGCCCGTTTCGCGGATTCCAATCGCATGCTGGCCGTTCAAGCGCTGAATATCGCTGGCGATATCGCCTTAGCCATGGGCCCTCCAATAGAGCGAGTCGGCCGATCGACTTTGTCCGATATCATTCGTTACTTTGGTGATAGCAAAAAGAACGTGCGAGAGGCTGCGGCTAAAGCTTGCACAAGTTGGGTGAGCGCCGTTGGTTTGGCGAAACTGTTGCCCACTGTGGCTGAAAAGTTTCAAGAGTATTCTGCAAAAATTAATGGCGAAAGCAAGAAAGAGGCTTTGGAGTGGTGTTTGGGATTATTCAATCAGGAAATCAACGTAAATGACGCCATGTGTTCTGGAGCAGCGCACTTTGCATCAGTCGGTTTGAGCGACAAGACGACAGAGGCCAGAAAGCCCGGTGGGGCGTTAGTGGATGCCGTCGTCGACAAGTATGGGGCTGATAAGGTTTTGGCACTCACCAGTTCGCTTTCAAATGATCTTAAAAGCGCTTTGGAAGCACATTTGAGCCGTGGTCGACCGACTCTTGGATTTAAGGCGGCGGGTGCGGCAGTCATGGCGGCTAACGCCATAAAGTCCACTGTCGCTGGTACAGCGGCATCAAGAAATGCCGCTCGCAAAATCGCCACGATGGGTGGTAGTGCGCGAGGCGGAACGCAAGAAGTCGCGGTCATTACTGGCCCAGTATTTTTAACTGATGGCGATAAAGATGCTCGCCTGCGCAAATACCCTCGCAAAGCTTTGAAGTTTGAGACGTTGCGGGATGAAGATTTACTTTTGGCGACGAAAGACATTCGATCATCATCCATGGCCTACTTCCGAAAAGACGTGCACAAGTTAATGTTTGCCGATGACATCAAGTCCCATCTTGCGGCGCTCGACGCTCTCGATGATGCCATCAAGGCGAACGAGGAAGAGCTGGTGAACAGTTTTGATTTGTTACTGCGATGGCTCATGTTACGCATTAGTGAAGCTAGTCCCAATACGCAAGTTTTGACTCGCGTTTTAGACGTTGTTGCGAGCGCTTTGCACGCAGCGAGTGACATGGGATACAAGCTCACCGAGCAAGAGGCATCCTTGCTCGTTCCCGTTCTCGTGGAAAAATCTGGCCACAGCATTGACGCAATTCGAGAAAAGTTTCAAGCCGTGGCTCGATGTATTCCGCTGGTCTACTTGCCATCAAAGTTTGTTGGTCATCTCACGACTGGATTGACGCAAACAAAAAGCTCGCGGACGCGTGCCGAGTGCTTGGACGAAATCGCTCGCCTCATCGAGCGTCACGGTTTACTCGTGTGCTTACGAGAAGATAAGACGCTCAACGAAGTGGTGAAATTGGTAGACACTCGAGACATGAGTCAACGTAATTGCACGTTGAACTGTCTAGCTTCGGCGTATAAAGTTGCTGGAGAAGACGTATGGAAACGCATTGGTAAACTTCCAAACGACCAAGTGAAAGAAATTGTCAGCGACAAATTCGCGCGCGTCGCCAAGGAAATGTATCTCAGTAGTGAAGGCGAGCCTGGCAACTGGAGTAAATTTAATCCAATTCCCATCGCGAGTGCTTTGGACGGCGTGAGCGTGAGTGCGAGTTTAGATTCTTCTGTGCTCGCCACTTCGTCTCTGACAAATATGATGGCTTCGGCGACCATCTCTCGAGGTTTGATGAGCGACGGTAAACGTCTTGTGTCGCAATCCTTGACGGCGCTTCCTACGCGCGCGACGCCTCAAGTCCCAGTTTCATCACCACCACGTCCCGAGCCGATGGATGTGGATGTAAGCGTCGCGCCGGTCGAGGTGACAAATGATAACGTCCAGCGCACCATCGTCGATGAAGATGTGTTTTGCGGCGCCGCCACGCCAACCGTAGCGCCGACGCCCAGTGCGGCGCTGTCGCCAAAGCTGAAACCAACGTCAAATGCTTGGAATAGGGCGATCGTGGCTGTGAGTGACGTCGATGACCGCGTCGCCGTCGAAGCCATGAAGAGTGTGTGTCATGAAATCATGAGTACTCAAGGCCAAGAGAGCGTGCGGGCTAGTATGGTGGGTGATATTAATTCGTTGGTGATTTCATTGGTCAAACGTGTTGGACCAATTTTCACAAGTGCGATTGCGAACCCATCCACTGGCTCACGCGGATGCAAATACGTCCTCAACGCACTGATGCAGATCCATCAAGAACGCGCGTTCGCGACAGCTATTGCTGAATCGACGCAGCGCGCATTCATTACTGAACTTATTGTCGTTTTACTCAATGAAGGCGTGCTGACGTTGGATGAAGGCGACGCCCTCATAAAAGCTGCAAATTTGTTGATGATTACCATGTTGGAGAACTGCACCAGGTCGTATACGTTCGTGGCGTTCTTGACGTTGTTGCATCAGAGACCATACACCGTACCCGCGCAGTTTGACGATCTCGTGGTGAAATGCTTGATCAAGCTTACGCGTAATTTACAAATTACGCTCGACAACGTGCACCTCCCAACGGTGCTCGCAGCCATTCATACGTTTTTCGCCGCTCTCGGCGTCGATGAAATCAACAAACGTGCATTGGTGGATAATCAAGCGCTTCGAGTCGTGCGAACTCTGCTGCACGAACTTACGACGCGTGTTGGTCCGAGTATATACAAATACTGTGAGAATATTCCTCCACGCACCGCGTCGCCGACGCCAATGATTTACGCTTTCATGGATGTCAATTTGAAGGCACCCCGATCAATGGCATCGCCGGAAATGAAACAACGTCCGATGCAAACGTCGTCTACGTTGACTGCATCCGCACAATTCTCGACGATGGCGACGACAAGCCAAGGAATGAGCGCGAAGAGTAAACTGTCAGCCATCTTTAAAAAGATTGGCGACAAGGCGACGACATCCGCTGGCTTGGAGGAGCTCTATGATTTCACCCTTGATCACCCTGAGGAAGACTTACAGCCTCAACTCGAGCGCACGAGCGATGCATTCCAAATGTACATTAAGCGTGGGCTACAAAAAGTTGAAAAGTCTAGATCGAAAAGACACGAACCCGACGCCGAGCAACCTCCTTCGCCCGCGGCGGCGGCGAAGACGAGCGCCGCGGTGTATCGCGAACGTCTCGCGAGAATACAACAGAATGTCGGCGACGTTGCACCTGTATCCGTAGATATTGCCACTATCACGAATGACGCAAGTGATTTAGAGCGCATTCGTGCGCGAATGAACAGAATTACCGCGCAAGCCACGGGGTCCGCGCCAGCACCTTGATGGAAACTGTGTCAAAAGTTGTAACAGTACGAAAGTGCATGCCTAGTCAAAGACAACGTGTATATTCTTCGTCAAATACCCGGCGAGGAGAACTTTAGTAAACGCGCTGGTGATTATTCGTTAATTTGCAGAAAGAAATTTGTTTTCATTATATTGTATAGCCGCGCGCGACGTTCGTTTATTTCTCGCTACGAGATGGAAAACAAAAAGAGGACACGTGCGCGCGACCGACAAAATGCCGCACACCTTTACGAGCGCATTGGACCTGTCAGCGCATCGCGTACCTCATGTTCGCTCGAATGCACAAACACTCAAACTAGTTTTCACGGTTTGCGATGTAATCAGCCAACCCAATCAAGGGCTTGACCTTTTCGGCGTCAAAGCCAGCTA
>JACLAB010011437.1_pt1 | contig 77504 bp, 114 predicted proteins | sample 8027921 | NCBI WGS metagenome assembly JACLAB01 (sample SAMN15725117, study PRJNA655200) | protist metagenome | isolation source: fluorescence activated cell sorting (FACS) single amplified genomes of... | place: USA: West Boothbay Harbor, Gulf of Maine | collected 2000-07-19 | reverse complement strand
TGGTCCATGTCTCCCAAGAGACAATAGAGCCTTTGCATCATTTGCACAAAAGTTAGGTCTGAAGTATAATCTTGGAGAGACTACTGATAACTTCAATAAAGAACATGCGAAGTTTCTTTGTAATTACTATATCAGTAAGAACAAAGACAGTAGTCCCTTCTACTTCCGATATGTTTCCTATAAGGAAGGAACTGATATCCTAACAGAAAGTCAACAGTATCGTCTCTGCGAAGATCTTCTGTATCAGGGATACACTTGTTATGTTGATGATAATGAAAGTATTATTAATCAATTAAAACAAAATCCTACACTTAATATTGCTAGACTTAAGTATGGAAGACCAGAAGAAAATGAACAAGTTATTGAAATAAATCTATGATTGGATACAACAGACTCGGAAGTAATGGACGTTTGGGAAATCAAATGTTTCAGTATGCATCATTAAGAGGTATTGCTGCAAAAAGGGGATATGATTGGTGTATTCCGTCAGATGAATATAATCATAAAGATAACTATGGTCTATTTGAAACTTTCAATATGACTAACGTTGGTCCTAAGAATCTTGGATTTGTTCAAGGTGATTATGTTCAGGAGAACGATCATTGTTTTCTTCCCGACTTCTTTGATAAACTACCTGATAATGTAAGTTTGGATGGATACTTTCAGACGGAAAAGTACTTTGCCCACATTGCAAACGAGATCCATGAAGATTTTGCATTTAGAGAAGATTATCTCAATCCTTGCAAGGAGTATATTGATAGTCTGGATAGTCCTCCTATTTTCCTACATATCCGTCAGTCCGATAATATTGGGAGGGAAGAGTACCACCCCATTCTTCCCCTTACATATTATGAAGAAGCACTGAAGGAGTTCCCCGAAGACACTCCTTGCTTTGTTCTTACAGATGATATTGAGTGGTGTAAGAAACAATCGTTCTTTGATAATGATAGATTCATGTTCAATGAGAACAATGATCGTTATCAATACCAGACCATTGATGGTCTTGGACGTATGCAGAATACTCTTCTACCCCAAGTAGACCTATGTCTCATGAGTCTTTGTTCCGGCGCCATCACTGCAAACTCATCGTTCTCTTGGTGGGGAGCATGGTTGCAAAATGGTCGTGGTAAGGTAGTTGCCCCAGACCCTAAGAACTGGTTTGGTACTGCAATGACTCACCTAGATACTTCAGACATTGTACCTGAACATTGGACTATTCAAGAATGGAGTAAGTAATGATTGATTTTAATTGCGTTTATGTTAATGATTTGGGTGCTGTACTTGAATCTTACGGTAAAGTGCTTCCATGAATGCAAAGGTATCATCATCAGCACCACCGATCAGAACCATATCTGCGTTCCGTAAATCTTTTACAATACTACCCTGAGCAATAAATTCTGGGTTATAAACTACACCTACACCATAATAATCAAGTTCTGCACTAAACTTCTCACAATCTCCTGGATTTGTTGTACATCCAATCACCAGGGTTTTTCCATTGAGTTTTACTTCAGACTTCTTAAAGTCTTCAACAACATTCCATACGGAACTTATATCATAAGAACCATTAGAAAGAGAAGGAGTTGCAACAAGACAGATAATAAAGTCACATTCATCGATGACACGTTGGTTGTCCCAGGTGGCCTCAAATCTCTTTGTTTGTTTGAGTAACCATTCTACATCAGGTTCCTCTGTGATGATTTCTTTTTTGTTCAAATCATCAACGTAACTAGTACGAATATCTGAAACCAGAACTTCATATCCAGCTTGTTCAATCAATAATGCTAGGCAGATACCTAATCTGCCTGCCCCAATAAGTCCAATTTTCATAGTTCAAAAGTCGGGATAGGATTCATTTTGTGTTTGTTTTTTGCATGATAATCATGAAGGATTCGGACTGCAGGACCATGACCATATTCCATAGCATATTCCAGATCTTCATAGGATGCACCAATCTGATCTTCATCAGTTCGACTATCATCCCAAAGACCATCGGTAGGAGGAGCATCAATAATGCGTTGATCAACACCAAGGTGTTTACCAAGTTCCCACACCTCAGTCTTATAGAGATCCGCGATAGGTGCAATATCTACACCACCGTCACCGTACTTAGTATAGAACCCAACTCCATAATCTTCAACCTTATTTCCCGTTCCCACAACAATTCCACCAGTAGTTCCAGCAACCTGATACAAAGTCACCATACGCATACGAGACTTTGTATTAGCATTGGATAGACCATCATTAGTGTATTCGCCGACACCACACCACCAATCAAGACTATCCATGAATGTCTTATAGGTGTTACCAAGATCTACTCTAATCTTAGTAACATTTTCATAGTTCTCCTCAAGAGAATTGCAATATGAATCTGAGAGATCGTCATTTATAGAACTTGATCTCAGTGGCATTGTAAGAACATAAGTGGGTAACCCAGTTCTAGCGCAAAGAGTCGAGACCACTGCAGAATCAATACCTCCAGATACACCGACTACAAGACTATTCAGTTTGTTTTTAGTGACATAATCTTTAATCCATGTCACGATTCTTGTTTCCAACTCTTGAAAATCTTTAACTCTATTCACGGGTCTCCTTTACAAAAAGAACATCACCCCAGTTCTCTGCATGGGGAACAATTTGGGTTTCAACAAATCCTTTAGACTCTAAAAAGGATTTTAACTCATCATACATTACATTGTCAATGTAGTCTGGATCTTCCCAAGTTGCTTCAGTGGTCACCCACTTCACATTATCTAAGACCTTTTCAGAACCCTTCAAAACCATTAGTTCAGCACCCTGAACATCCATGTTTAAAAGTTGAAAGTCTTCTAATTTAAAGTCATTCTCTTTTAGGAGAGTGTCAATAGTAATAGTTTCTACTTCAATTGTATCCTTATACCACTCCTCAAATCTACCCCCTGCTTTCAGAAGAGATGAACATCCTTTGTTACCCCTAAGGTAACCCGCATCAGGTCCATAATATCTGTTGAACTCTACAGTAGAATGATCCTCTGTGCTTGCAGCATATTGAAATGCATGAGATTCAATAGTAGATTCAGCATTAGTCAATGCAACATGCATCTCTTCAAATACATCAGGGTTTGCTTCAACCCAAATGACTTGTTTAGCACCAAGGTCTTCATATTCATTAACCTCTTCACCCCTGTGGGCACCGACATGAATGACACCAGTAAGTGTGATGTCATTCTCTTCAAAGTAACTAAATCGACTACTCATTTCCAATAAGTTTCATATAGATAATCTTCTGCCACTGGCAGATTGTTGGCACGTTCAAAGTTATCTTTAACCGCATCCAATTTGGAATGGTAAAGATCTTCAGTCAGTGTGGAAATGTCAAAGTCATCATCTAGGAATATAATTCCATCTTCGTTGAAATATTCTGTGACTCCTCTACAACCGTAGAAAATAGGAATCGTTCCTGTGGAGAAACAGTCTGTAAGTTTCTCCGTAAAGTATGTATCATAGACGGCGTTCTCTACTGCCACAGAAAACATATAGTCTCTAATACCTTCTTCTTTACGAGGAAGGTCATTAAATCCTCTACCATAAAGATCAACTTGATCTCTGAATTTGTAAACAAATTCTAATCTTTTCCGATGACCAGGAACCATTGCTTTGTTTGAAGAGATCATGGAGACTAATTTAGTCTTCTCATAGATCTGGCGTTCTTCAATCCATGGAGCAGCATTACTTAATGCGTAGAGAAACTTTGGGTACTTCTCACAGAGTTCCTTATCACAACTAAAAATACCATCCACTCGGGAAGCAACAAAGTCGTAGTTTGTAAGAATCCAATCATAGATACCCTGAATAATTTGTTTTGATTCTAGTAACCAAATATACTTAGGCGTACTAGAGACATCTTGCAATATATCTAAAGATTTCTGATTGACATACAAACTCACTGCACCAGAATCATCATACACCCACTCAGTAAACTTAGAAGTATTCTTATCGGATGTAGACGGTTTTAGGGAATCATTACAGTATAGATTGATTTTGAATTTTTTCATACCCTAGATGTGTAATAGTCTTTTAAGTTTTTGACTGAGATATGATTATATATTTCAATATTATTTTTCTTGAAAACTTCCCTGTCTTCAGAATATTTTTTAGATAGTGTATGAGTATTTTGAATGTGCTTATCTTTATTAGGAGTATTGTATTTTTTAAAAACTGATTTCAAATACTTCTCTTTATCACCAAGGTCAGAAACTATGCGATTTACTTCTTCCCTACTATGATTCAATCCCAAAAATTCAGATAACTCACAAATTAAATCCTCTCCATTATCAATATAGTCTTCATAAAGAATAGCAAACTTATTACCATAGACTCTCTTACCGATTTCATAATCAGAAAACCACTTTTCAGCAAAAGTATTATAGTTATGCATTCCACCATACATATTCACATGACTCATGGAATAGAAAACCTCTAGAGGGTCTCTAATTTGCACAATATGTTTTCTATTCTCATCGACCTTGACAAAGAATTCTTCATCATTAACAGATAACTTAGCATGTCCAGGATTGTTTAATCCCCAGAAACACTCATGAGTTCCGTAAAACAATGGTTTTAGATTTTTATGCTCTTCGGTAAGATAACAAGTTACTGGTTGCCATTCTCCATACACATCAAATCTAGGTCTACCTGCCAATACTTCGAATAGTGTTACAAAGTAATTTGTAGCAGACCTTGGCACTGAGATATGAAGAAAAAAATCTTCATCATCAAAACAATTTAAAAAATCAGATTTATTCATAGTTTTTTTTCATCTCACCAAATACTTTTGCAATCCCTCTATCTATAGTGGTTTTAGGTATCCACCAACCAGTAATATAAGTATCTGCTTCGTTTCGTTTATCCATCTGAACACTATCTTTTGCAAGACCGGGTTTAATATTTACTGTCTTACCAATCAAATTAAATTGTCCCTGAATAATTTGAGCAACATCTTTAATCGAAGTAGAACTGAACGACGTAATGTGAAGAGGATCTTCTGGTTTGAAGTCAGTAAAGTTCTCCATCACAGTCTCTAATGCCTCACAGCAGTCCTCAGCATAAAGGAACTGACGTTCTTCTGTGCCATCAGTCATCATCTCAAATTCACCTTCCTCAAATCCTCTACGAATGAAGTCAGTGATCACATGAGCCTTCTCCATATCTTTTTCGATACCATACACATTCCAGAACTTCACTGTGAGTCCTTTCAATGCTGTGGTATGAAGTTCACCAACTCTCTTCATCACACCATAAGGAGAGTAAGACATGTTACTCATCTGTGAAGAAGCAAATATAAATCTTTTCCGATACTTCTCAAGTAAAGCAAAAGTATTTGCCATCATACGTGTGTTATTGCTTATAAACTGGAAAGTATGCTGATACTTTTTGAGGTAATGTGAACCACCGACATCAAACGCAAGAAAGAAACAGAAATCACAATCACTAATAACACGTTCCAATTCGGAATTAGGAATTATAGTCATGTCTTGGTTTTTACCATTGACAGAATCAAATTCATAAACAGTATGCCCTTTATCACGAAGATACTTCGTCAGATATGCACCAATCTGACCACTTGACCCCAAAATTGTAATTTTCATTAGACTATTTTAACCTCGTGTAGATTTCCAAAATTTACTATTCCTGTCCCACTAAAATGAGCAAAATCTGTTACATCATATTTCTCTTCATTAATTTCCTCCCACATGTTTTGAATAAGTGGCCAGTGGGGTCCAATGTCATCATGAATTAAAATACCTTTCCAACCCTTCTCCTTCAACCAATCCATCATAATACACTCTTGCTTTCCATCATGAGGTCCAACATCAATTACAATAATTGATACATTATTCCAATCAATATCAGCATCTTCCATAAAGTTTGAGATATGCCAAGAGATATTTTCTTTTTTTATAGAAGATGCACCCTGCTCAACAATATCATAACTTCTAATATTATTCTGAGGGTTATAAGAAAGAGCTAGTGCAGACCCACCTTTTCTACTTCCAATATCTAATATTGTTGTTTCTTTAAAGAAAGTAGAAAGATATGCATAAAGACAATATTCACTTATACCAGCACTTTGCCAATCATTTGGATTTTTAGATAAATTTTTTAAGTAAGATATATCTAAATCTCTCACTTCATCTTTTACAATTTTTATTTTCATACTATTTGTATAGAAATTTGTTCTTGAATCCATTTGTATGTTTTACGAATACCCTCTTCAAGAGTCTGAGAATAATCCCAACCCAACTCTCTACGAATCACATCGTTGTTAGAATTACGTCCACGAACTCCAAGAGGTCCATCAATATGAATTTTAGTCACAATTTTATCAGAAACCTTAGCAGCAGTCTCTACCAGTTGATTAATAGTAACCATCTCTTCAGATCCAATGTTCACAGGGCCCATAAAGTCACTATCCATCAGTCTTCGAGTTGCTTCAATGCATTCGTCAATGTACAGGAAGGAACGAGTTTGTAAACCATCTCCCCACACCTCGATAGATCCACCTGACTCTGGGAGGTAAGCAACCTTACGGCAGATTGCAGCTGGTGCTTTCTCTCTGCCACCGTCCCAGGTGCCCTCTGGTCCAAAAATATTGTGATACCTAGCAACCCGAACAGGGATGCCATGGTTACGATTGTAAGCAAGGTAGAGACGCTCAGAGAAGAGTTTCTCCCATCCATACTCAGAGTCTGGGTTTGCAGGGTATGCTGATTCTTCACGGCAATCAGGATTATCAGGGTCTAATTGATTGTGCTCTGGATACATACATGCCGATCCAGAGTAAAAGATTTTAGTTTTATTTTGCTCTGCAATTTCATTCAGTTTACATTGTTCCTCAAGAACATTCAGATTGATAGACACAGAGTTGTGCATGATGTCTGCATCATTCTCACCAGTGAATACAAATCCTGCTCCACCCATATCAGCAGCAAACTGATAGATCTCATCAAAAGGTTCGGCAAACTTATCTACAATATCTTTGTAGAAGTTTCCAAGATATCCAGTAAAACGAACACATCTAGAAACAAAACGAGTGTCTCTTAAGTCACCAACAATAAACTCATTCGCATGAGATGCTGAATATTCAGGATGCTTAAGATCAACTCCACGAACCCAGTATCCTTCTTGTCGAAGTCTCTTAACCATGTGACTTCCGATGAATCCACCTGCACCAAGCACAAGTGCAGTCTTCTTGTAATCAGACATAAAATATTTAAACTCCTAGTATATATTATACTAAAAAAGGAGAGTTTGTGCAACCCTCCTTATACGGTCTTGCCATGCACGCCACTTGCTCTTTTACCAGAAGCAAGAAACTGGACGGTAGTAACTTCCACCCGCACCACTTTTTTTATTTAATTAACAGTGAATATAATACTCAATAAAACTAAACCAATAAAGACAAATCCAACAGAGAAATTAAACAATCTTTTAAGTCTATTTAGTCTATGTAAACGAACCAAATTGCATTCATAAGTTAGTTCATCTTCAAGTATATTCATCAATTCAGACCAATCCATTAGAATTTCTTCGTTTGGTATATGACTGTATGAGGCTGTTAGTTTTCTTTTATTGGGTTCTTTCATAATAAACTAATTAAAGGGAAAAAAATAAACCTTTGCCACGACGCGCCAGTCGGCATTTATAAATCCCATCCGACAAGGGCATAAGGGTCATAATGACTCCACCAGGTCTAGTTTTCAGACGATACCGAGTCTCTAACATAACAAGGAACACCATCTGGATCTAACCATTTAGTGTATTCATAATCCTCCATAGCAGTCATCAGTTGCAATTCATTATCACAGAGATACATATCACGATAACGACCGGTATATGAATCTGATTTTTGAATGCGACAATCTGGTTTACCATTAATTTCCAAAGTGCCAACTTGGATATAACGATAAGGAGACCGTTCAAGAAGAACGGTTGGTTTTTGTACAACATTCATCAGGCAACCTCAACAGAAATTTTTAGATCAGAATAAAGGCAGTCCATCATGATTTCATAATCATCAAGTGGATCACCAGAAAAAATTACTCCATTAGATTCATAATATTTACGAACCTTCTTAAATAATTTTGGACTTTTTACATCTAAGAAAATTTCACCTTTTGCAGCATTACGAAGGGTATCTAAATCCTTGGTCTTGAATTTTTCAGTCAGTGCCATTGTCCGTTTTGATTACCTGTGTATTATAAGGTGTTGTGATTATGTAGTCAAGTAAAAGTAGGTTCCTATCGCCGCTGCTCCTGAACCTACTGAAGGGGAACACCGCAGTTGATTTCTCAACTCATATATTATACTACCTCTAGTGCCCTCTGTCAAATGGTGCCCAGTGCTGCCAGTTATATTTGTGGACTGCCCACATTCCCATGACAGGAACAATGATTAATATGAAACTTAAACTGCCAACACCCCACGGATTATTGAGTGTTGCAGAGGCAAAGTGTGCTGCCTTGAGTGCTATGTTACCCATAAGTAATCTCCCTTGTTTTCCAAAGATTTAGAAAATAACGATCAACTTGATACAAGTCTTTAGCAGGTGGTGTTTCATCAATATTTTCAGACCACTCTTCACATAATATTCTCATCTCATATGAAATTTTATTTGGTGTGAACATTCTACCAAATGAGGACATGGCAAACGCATGTCTCATCTTAATGCGCTGTTCCATTTCCGTCATATTTGTCACTTTCATAGTAGATATTTTCACCTTTTCTGTGCCCGAAATAGATGGTGGCACATAGAAAGGGTATCGTTCCCCAGAGTAAGACATCTGCTAAAGTCATATAATATTTCCTGGTGATAAAGATTGAAAAATTTTGGAGCAAGCATCAATAGCATAAGGTGCTCCATACACACCAGAGAAAATATAAGATATACCCAACTTAGAGCAATACTTCTCTAGTTCCTGACATTTTGTTATGTCAGTATTACTATGATCAATAATGATATCACCCTCCTCAAGTAATGGTAGCAACTCATCAAGTGTGTCTTCTACCTTTACTTCTGGAAGTGTAATTTGAAAGATACCAGGAACTTTTCCGGCACTAGTATGTCTAAGACCATCGGATTTAACTGCCTGAACAAGATACTCTAGTGAGGTCACACATCCACTAATGTATCCTGCTTCATATTGTCCACAGGCACTTTCGTAATTAGTACTACTATAACCCCAAACTTCAATTCCCTTTTCAATCATACGACGAGACATACCTTCACCAGTACGACCTAAACCAATCATTCCTACTTTCATAAAATTCTCCTATAACTTAATTTGTAACCATGGTAGTAATGGTGGAATAACACCAATCAATCTGAGAAGGCCCTCAGCAAATAAACATAAGACAACCCACCCCACACACATGCTGATAATACCTGCATTTCTATTGTGTCTCCGAATAGCATCGTCGATCATCTCCTGACACTCTTTTTGAGTGACATAATGTTCTGTTTTTATTTCATCCATCCGATGCGGCATTGTCTTGTTTTATCATATTATCAATAGGATCTGGTGCTCCACCAACTATAGCACATGCTCTCTGATAGAAAAAATTGTTGGTATTTCCAGATGACTCAAAAGTCTCTTTGACTTTCACCCAGTTATTATAGGTGTGCTCGTCCATGGTTTTTAGATTGAAATACATATTAGCTATAATAGTTACTAATTTGTATTCGTCAACTTATTTTGATTTCCTAATATTACCTAGTCTCAAAATTCATTTTACGAACTTTACGTTGCTTTCTTTGTTCGTGCCATAAAATATCTTCCGATGAAAGAACTTCTTTTTTATTTTTAGGATAATGAGAGTTTAACATAACGACATTTGATAAGTCAACTGCTGAAATCTTATCACCACGAATGGTTGCCATATTCGGACAACCACAACAAACTGTCTTACTTGGATGTCCTTCCAATTCCTTTCCGCAGGAACGACACCTAATCTTTATATTTTCCATTGTATAATTCTTTATACGTCTTCAGTTTTCAGTTATTTATCATCTAACATATACTCTACCGTATTGGCAACATCATTCATTGCATCTCGCAATTTCTCACGTTGTCCGGCATGTTGTTCTACTTTCGTAACACCATTTCTAAATTCTTCACAGAGAGTCCATCTCCATTGACTCATACTCTTAGAGTACCAAAGATTAATTTTCATTTGTAGAAAAGTCGTCTACGCGACTATTTAGTTCTCCCATCTTACGAATCAATTGCATATGTTCAGTTTCTATTTCATCAATACGACTCTGTAGTATCTCAATCATATCGTATATATTATCACAGTCTGCAATTTTTTGTTCCGACTTTTTGATTTTCTTTTTCATAAAAAAGGGGGACTACTGTCCCCCACTATACTTATATTATTCGATACTGTCAACAGCAGCAAGTGCTTTCTGACGAAGATCCTCTGGAAGAGGAACATAACCAAGACCATCAGACATTGCCTGTGCCTTCTCACTCAACATATAACGAAGAGTTTCCTTCACACCAGTCTTAGACTCAGGATATGCTAGGACCCATGTCAGAGAGACAATAGGATATGCATTGGCACCAGCAGGATTAGCATCAGCACCACGAAGTTGATCGTCCAAAACAATCTTACTCAAACCAGCAGCAGATGTTTCAGCATTTGCTGTGACATAGTTGCCTGCCTTGTTTTGTAGTGATACTTGTTGAAACTTACCACCACTCACATAACCATAATTTAGATAACCAATGGCACCAGGAACTTGCTTCACTTGTGCAGCAACACCAGAGTTACCTTTACCACCAACACCAGCAGGCCACTTTACTGCCTTACCTGTGCCGACATTCTCTTTCCATTCAGGAGAGAATGCTGATAGTGAGTTAGTGAAACCTTTTGTGGTTCCACTACCATCAGAACGGAAGACAGGAACGATAGTTTTACTCTCACATCCAAAGGTAGACCAGTTAGTAATCTTACCAAGATATACATCAGCAAGTTGTGTCTGTGTCATCTTAACTTCACAACCAGGATAGTTGTAAGCAGGGACAATAGCACCACCAGTCATAGGAATATGAACCATTGGAATCTTCTGCTTCTCATCACTTACAGCACCATCACTAGCACCAAAGTCAACTGTGCCAGCCATATACTGACGGACACCAGAACCACTACCAACTGCTTGATAGTTTACTTGGTTGCCAGTTTCACCTGCCATGGTTTGAAACCATGCTTGATACAATGGAGCAGGGAAGGTAGCACCTGCTCCATCAAGTCTGAATGTAGTGCTTTCTCCCGAACCACATGCCACCATTAGAGGAGTGGCAGCAGCGATTGTTGCGAGTGCTTTGAGTTTCATTTTAATAAAAAAACTTTATTATATAGAGATAATTAATACAATTTTAACCATTAAAAAGGAGACCCTCGTCAGGGTCTCCGAACATCTAGATGTTTATTTTATATGGAAGATCAGAAGGAGTACTTCAGACCTGCTTTGGTTCCATAACCACGGTCGATGTTGTCGTCACCTGAACCGACGAAGGAGACTTCACCATAAGCACCGAGGTTGTCGGTCAGTGCAAGACCAAGACCTGCTTTACCAGAAGGAACTGTGTCACTTTCAGCACCATCAGGGGAGACTACAGTAGCTCCTCCTTGGATGTAGTAGGATGCAGACTCACCCAGATCACCTTCATAACCTACGTGCAGGTCTGTGGCAGTTCCAGAATAATCAGATCCAGTCCAACCGGAGTTAGCCTCGACGTTGACGTAGGGTCCGGCTAGGGCGGCAGCAGGGGCAAGAGCAATTGCAGCGGCAGCTGCAGCGATAGTCGTTTTGAACATTTGTTTTCCTCGTTTTTTTTTACTTGCGGAATGGTTACCCGCAGATGTTAAGAACCTCGACTGGTTCTGTTGTAAATCGTTACAGTAAGTAACGGAGTATTTATACTCATTTTGGTTTTCGGGTATTCGGTTAACCCGAAAGCGGAATACCAGAATCGAACTGGTGACGAAAGGTTGGAAACCTTTAGTTTTGCCTCTAAACTAATTCCGCAGAGTGGGAGATTGCTCTCCCAACGCATCTTCCTTCACACAAGAGGTAGTATAAGACAAGATTGAGTTCTTGTCAACTCCCCCGGCAAGATTCGAACTTGCGACAAAGTGATTAACAGTCACCGACTCTACCGCTGAGCTACAGGGGATCAGGCAGGCAAGGAGGGACTCGAACCCCCGACCAACGCATTAGAAGTGCGTGGCTCTATCCATCTGAGCTACTTGCCCTTGCTGACCTTCATATTATAATCCCTTCTGGTCTGTGCGTCAACCCTCTTCTACGACTTCCGTTTCTGCTTCTTCGGTGACTTCTGGTTCAGGTAACTTGACTCCGGTTGCTTCCAAATACTCAATAGCACCTTGAGTCTTAAGCATCATATCTCTAGTTTTTGTAGTTTGTGCCTGAATTCCTTCTAACTGTTGAGTCAGTGTTACTCTTTGTTCGATTAATTGCGAAAGATGATTTTGCTGCTCGTTCATTTCAAATCAAATTTATTTCACATTATTTATAATTACAAATTCACACAAACTAAATAATTAAAAAGTAACTGTAATAAGAAATGAAAAAATCTCTTATATTTTTAGGAATGTTATTTTTAGTGATACCTTCAGCAGATGCTGGTGGTCTTGTATCAAAACATGCTTCGAGTGTGCAACTAACTGTTGATGCTGCTAGATCACAGGCAACAAGAATTGGTTCTTCATTTAGTATCTCTGGGTCGAACATTGATACTACGGATGGAACAACGGCAGGAACAGTTTCGGCAGGAACAATTACCAGTGGAGTTTATGCTCCCGGCACTATTGCTGCTACTCAAGATACTGCAGGTGCTGCGTTCTCATTCAGTCAGTCATATACCGAAGCTGATGCGGTTCCAAATGCTGCTCCTACAGTAGGAGATGTTCCTAACTTCTCTAATGTAACTGCATATACTGCAGGAACTGCAGGAACTCTAGCAGGTACTGTTACTTCAGCTGGTGTTCTTACCGTAACATCTGGCGGAGCTGGTAGTACAGCAACAGGACAATTTGTGAGTGAGATCACTGTTATCGATTGATGAGGAATTTAAATTATGGTTTTCCAAATCCAAAAGGGTGCCGTTGCTCAAATTGTCGCGGCACCTCTTTCTGCAATTGTTGCCAGCACTGTTTTGTTTCCTGGACAAGGACTAGCAGTTCCAGTAGTCCCGAATTTCACTCAGGGAAGTATGAGCAGTCATACAGAAACCACACAAACTGTAACTGAAACAATTAATTCGATGGATTATAGTACTGGATATCAGTACTCTGCTACTGGTTCTGGTGTTACGGCAAGTGGAAACTTGTCTCCAGGAACAGGAGCAACTAATATAACTATAGATGGAGTGACATCATCATGGACAGGTGTAACGAACAAACCTCAATTTACACAGACGACACCGGGAGCAGCGTTTCAGTTCACAGAAACTTATTCTGGCCCGGGGCTTCAAAATCATACAATTATTCAAAGAGTGACGGAGGTCACAAGCGTCACAGATACCACAAGTATCTTCTCGCAATAACATTATTATTTGCATCTCCTTCTTATGCTGAAACCGTTGGTGGTGTGTCTGCTACTGCTTCTCCTGTTGCTAACAGTTCAGGCTCCGTTACAAACCAAGCTATACAAGTCCTTCAGGGACCATACATTACAAACACATATGGAGGGGGGATTCAGTGTCAAGGTCCCACTCGCAATTTCACACCGTATGTAACAGGTAGTGTCTCTGCTGCTAAACCATACGAACCTTACTACGATGACCCAGTATACGATGTCACCGATAATTTTGGTGCCTTCGATGATGACGGAAGACATATTGGAGATGGGAGACTTGACAATCCTGGCGATATTCTATTCACTAAAAGAACTAGAACCGGACAGAAAGATAATTACAGTTTAGGTCTAGGGTTCTCTATGACATGGAGCACACCATTAGACAAAAACTTACAAGACTTATGTAAGAAGGCAGCAACTACACAGATTGGTTTACAAGAACAAATAACTGCCAATAAAAGATTAGATTTTGAGATAGCCAGACTTAAAAATTGTGGCGAACTTAAATTACGTGGAATTCAATTTCATCCCAAGAGCCCTTATTATTCTGTATGTGCTGATGTAGTAGTGAATAATCCTCCAGGACACAAGCATCCACACTATCACAAAATTCCACCTATCCCTTCTTCTTCCTCGGAAACACCGACCGCAATTCCCGTACAGCCTCATTCATCTGACGCTGATCTGCTCGGCGTTCCCCTGAAGATAAAATAGGAGGTTTCTTTCCTCTTAGTTTAGCAATCTTTTTCATAACTTTCTTGACCGCTGGTTTGACTACTTTCAATAGTATGTCTGCCAACGGTTTTGCTAGTAGTGCCGATGATGTAGCGATGACAGCAATACCACCCACCTGCATTACCTGCCCACCACTAGGTAAACCAGCAAGTATTTGTGTAGGTAAAGGAACTGGTTCTGTTATCTGAACACATGTCTTATCGATGAGTTCGTAACCAATAACTTCTTTTCTAAATCCTTCTACTAATGTTCCGACAGGTTCTTGTGCCTTCTGTACTTTAGTAGGACACTCTATAACAGCAGTAGGTGTTGGTGATGGTTTTGGTGCAGTTGGTGTTGCTTGTGGTGGTGCTGGTTTGTCGGGCGATTCTCCAGTATTTGCTGCTGGAGAACCAGTCAGTATCATCTGGTTTGGTTCATATAAAATAGGATCAAAACTGGGAACACCAGAATCACAATACGTAACCAATCCATTTTCGTCATCAGTTCTTATCTGATTATTTTTGGAATTATTTGTTTTGTGTGCTTCTACACATCCAGGAATATCAACAATAGGAACACCAAGATTAACTACAACAGGAGGTCCTAAAGGTATTCCTGTGTAGTTACTTACTGAAGTATTTACCTGAGGAATTTCAATCTCACGAATAGAAATATCACGAGAAGTAATAATAGGAATCTCAGTCATCCGTAAAGATATTCATGATAGAAGAAATTACAGAATGAAAGGCAACATAAAGAAAAAATGTGCTATCAGTATCATTCCTTTTCTTGCTTTTATTTCTTACAGAATTTTTTTTACGTAAAGAAGTAATAGACATTGTATCAATTCAAACTATTTGTATTTAACAATTTTCATAGAATTCTCATAGAATTCTTAGAAAGGAAGTGCTCCTCCAGTCACAGAAGGAGTTGGTGTTGGCAATCCAGGAACAGCACCACCAGTAACACTAGGAAGTTCTGGCATAGCAGAATCTAACATTCCAGGAAGTGCTCCAGTAATTGCTTCAGTAATTTGTTCTGTTGCTTGCTCCTTAACCTGATCAATTAATGCATCTTTATTAAGATAAAGATAAGCACCACCACCGACAACTGATAAAGATACAAGACCGGAAAGTAATGCGATTACGTTGACTAATTTTTGCATTTTAATTTTTACCTTTTTTTATAGGCCATGTAATATGTAGTGTATAACAAAGTAATGTTATAAATCCAAATACAAATAAACCACTCATAATCTATTCCCACTATCAGGACTTGGAATTAATTGATATGCCATTTTATCTCTCAATTGATTAATACGACAGTCATCATATTGCTGAAAGTTTCCTTTCTTCTCGACTTTTTTATAATAGTGTAATGAATTGAGGATAATTGTATAATCCTCCATAGTGAGTTCAAATTTCATTCTACTAAAGTTCCATGCTCTCTGCGGATAACACGAAGTGCTTCAAGATTCATATCTTTAGTACCCCCATCATAGGCATGAGCATAACCTTCAGTAATCATTTGCTCGTTAAGGGACACACTGTCGTCCCCAATGTAAAGCCAACCCAGAAGACGCCCGTATTTGCCAGTGCCACCAACAAGTTCAGTCCTAACAGACAACTCATCATCACCAGCCAAAGTGCCTTCGAGTTTCTCTTTGAGCCAGTTGGTTGCGTCGATTCCAAGTGCTTTCTCCTCTAGATTTCTCGTTCTTTTCTCTGGCGTATCAACTCCTGCAACTCTAACTCTCTCCTTCTTGTATAGATCGAACCCCAGATCAATAGTGACATCAATAGTATCACCATCAAGTACACGATTGATCTCCGTCACTCGAAAGTTGTAGCAGGACTTCCTGCTTGGTGGTGTCATTGCTCCCATAATCGATCTCCTTTGAGTCTACTGCTGTTGCTATTCCAACTATAGTTATAAGAGCAGTAATGACAGCACCAGCACCCCACACCCACTTCTCAAGTTTACGAACTCTATCACGAAGTTCTTCTGCTATCTTTTCAGCATCTTCAATCCGATGTGTCAAGAGTGCTAGAAGTTGGTCCTGGTCCGCGTCCTTCTGGTTGATTTGATCCACCATCGTCCAATTCATCAAAAGCCATACCCATTATATAGACAATATAATACGTAACTCCGGTTAAAAAAATAATAAGTAAAATTATTACTGACCATACAGGATCAGCTGGATTATCAAGTGGACGCAATATTAAATTCATTAGTTTTCATATTTATTTTTTTACTCCTTCCTTATCTTCTAATTTAGGTGCTTGCTTTGCTTCATCTTTTTTCTTAGCAGGCATGACGCCAAAAGTCGCTAAAGTTCCCGTGAAGACGCTGGCGATAAAAGTCGGATCGATGTTTTTTTGAGGAATTCCAGGAATAGAAACATAGTTTAATGTCAGAATTGCTGCTGACCATCCAAGAATAATAACTCGGACGAGAGTTGATACACCCTCATCCGCCCACTCAAATTTGTTTTCCTTTTTGATTCCCTCTTTCTTCTGTGGATTTGATTCCATAAGTAAAGAGTAAGGCTCTTTTATTTATGGTTTTAGTATGTCAACAGTGACATTAGATTTTTCTATTTGATTAAATTTTTGGCAGAGAGCATCACTTGATTGATGTTCCCATTTGTGATATGCACTTTTTAGTTGTTGGGTATAATCAGAACCATCGTGCTCTTTCATTTCGTTGGCAACAATAGTTTTGATTAATACTTCTCTGGTTAGAGTGGACATGTTTTAAATTCTTTATCCAACAAAGAGTTCACCATTATAACACAAGAGGTTTCACAGAACTCTTCTTGGTTGGTTTCCTGTTTAGGATGTTATTATTTATTCAAAAACTGGTGCTAGTTCTGGCATTTTATTAGGACCATAGTATCCAGTATACATCCAATAACAATCCAAGAGTCTTAAATTATACATTTCTTTGCCATATGGATTAAGTTGAGTATAGTTTGAACAATACTCAACAACCTCGATTGGAACTTGAATTTGCTTATAAGTAACAGGTTCTTCAATAAAAATCATTTGATATATCCAAAGTCTACCAGATACTTACGTGTCAGGGGAGTGGGTTCATAAACTTCCCACATATTACCATCAGCACAAGCAGCAAGGGCATTCATTGTCATTCCTTCTGTCTTACCTGCCCATGTTGCTTCCTTTTCCCATGGCCATGCTGACTCAGGATATGCACTTTCTACCATATCACGCCAGAGCATAGGAACTTCATCTTCAGGTTTGATGATGGCAATCATACTGTTATCTATTGTTCCTGCCATACAATCCTGTGCCGCGTGCCATCCTTCATGACGCATCACACTCATCAATACATTCGGACGACCCATGAATGCTTTATTGAGAAAGAAGTTATTACTTACAGTATGATAAACACCCCTATGAGATACAGGAAAATATTTTTGATCTGCTAAAAATACCTTAACTCCAATTGCATCGAGAGAAGAAAGCATATTGTTGAATTCATTAGCAACAGAGTAAAACTGTTCAGTATTAGAGTATTGACTAGACACATCTAGAATACTGGTAATTTCTTCAACATCATCAGTACATTCTCCAAGTAACATACACCCCATAGAATGCATAGTGAAGTATTCACTATCTTTAAGTGGATCTGCAGAGACAGGGGTAACTAATGCTGCGGATGCCAATAAACTAAGAATAATTTTTTTCATCTATAATATGCCTCAAAATATTTAATAATACCATTAGTATTTACATTACCTTGCGATACCCAATCATGAGCACATTCGTACATGGATTGATTACTATATTCAGGTAATGAGTCTTTTAGTTGACCACCATATTTAGTGAGAAGAACTTTAAGTGCAGACTCACGGAGATTCAACTTCTGCTCACTATAACGCCAATCATCAATCATCTAAATTGCATCCAACCAGTTCCTGATTGCCAACCTTCCTGAAAATTCTCAGAACCACTTCCAAATTGTGGAGTGGGATCAAGTTGCGTCGTAGTTTTTCCATGAGAAGTAGCAATATTATATATTACCTCATGAATATCTTTTGATTCTACTGTGTCATCTTCATGCAGTAATTGTCCATCAGATACTGCATGATCATATGATTCTTTGACAGTCATTTGAGGTTCAGATAAAACTGCCGGACCAAACCAGGGATCATCTTTTAAATACTTTGGAGCAAACTGCCCCACAAAAGAACTATATCCCTGAGTAAAATGTCCAGAACCACATTCGAATAATGGTGCTTCTAAATCATCAATCAAACATTCTACTTTTGGTATTTCTTTAATAAAAAGTGATTTAAGTTTTTTGATCATGCCCATACCATTTTCTTAGTATAGTCATATGCATAAAATTCTCTATTACCTTTAATACCCCATCCTAACCAAACATATGCGGGTCTCATGTAATAAGACACTGTTTGTCCACCACCTTCAAATTGTGGAAGAACACGTTGAAAGATAGGTTCATTAAGCATCCATCGAACTTGACCATCAAGAGAAGATGGGTTACATGCAAACTTAGCACAAAACTGCCCAAGACCTCTATAACGTCCAATAGAAGTCCACTGAATTAAACCAAATCCACCAGCCTTACAATTGGTATAAGAGACACGAGCACCACCTTCACAGATGTTGGGAATGAACTTACTCTCTTGCTGAATATTTCCCATGATTGTAGCAAGAGCATTACGATCATAGATTTTTGTGTGCTCCTGCAGTGCTGCTAGGACAACTTTTTCGTTAGGAGTACAATCAGGACACTTCCAAGTTTGCTGCTCTACAACAATAATTTCTTCTAAAGGTTCTGATTGTACTTTAATTTGTTCAGGTATTGGTTCAGAAGGAATTGCATATACACTTGCAAGAACTCCAATTCCAAAAAGTGATTTAATCATTGTCTCCAAGATATTCGAGTGAGTAGATTTCATGATCCTCGTTATTAGGGTCTAACCATTCGGCAAACTCTGACCGGATCGCATGAGCATCTTCTACAGATCTTAGCACATCATCTGTCTTCATGTCACAGAGAATGTGCAGTCTATCAACTGCCCAGTCGTGGGTCACTTGCAGGGTTTTTTCCAAAGTTTCCATAATCTTTCCGCATGTAACGGCCGAGAATGTTGCTATTATAGTATGCCGGTGCTCCGTTGTCAAGTGCCTCTGATAGCACATTATTTAGAAACAACTGCTTGGTCTCTTCAAAGTTACAGTCTCCCTTCTTCTCATGAAGACTTAGTATTACTCTACTGAAGATCTCTTTGCCATATTTTTTTATATCTTCCTTTAACTCAGGACAAGAACCATAATACTTCTTCCAATCAGATTCTTGTTTTACTTTTCTTTTTTTTCCTGGTGGGGTTCTGAACGACCAAAAATACTTTCTCCCAATGTATTGTCGTTGGTTTGACTTATTGGTAATACAGTAAACAAAGCCAAAGTAGTTCCCAATAGCAGCAGACTCAAAAGGTTCATTATCGTATATCCAAGAATTTTCATAACTCATGATATAGTATCTTATGAGCTATTATTTATCTTTAACGGGGACAAACCTAGTCTACATAAAAAAAGGAGACTTGTCAAGCCTCCTTATAATATTATGTGAGTTTTATATTACTTACTCGTTTTTAGCACCTGACTTATGACGAACGGTTCCTTTCTCGTCAGTATAAGTTTCTCTCTCCTTATTAGGAGTTACATAACCAACACCAGGAACTACACCAGTCTTACCGGCAGCTCTCGCAGCATTTCTGTCTGCTGCTCTCTGTGCTGCTCTCTTACGATTGCGATCATAAGAACTCATTGCTTCATCAACAAATTCTTCATTCTTGGTTAAGGCGTCTGCTCTTCTTTTTGCTTTGTTGCCGGTTCCACTATTGAGACCAGTGAAGTTAGATTTTACTGGGTTCTTAGCAACCTTTAGATTGGGAGGTGTTCCACCATAACCATCAACATTAGCACGACCAATGTGCTTAATGTCTTTAACGTTTTGACCTTTACCTGGCTTTGCTCTACCAGAATCAGTAGTTCGGGCATCAATCATAGATTTCATTTTTGCTTTACCCTTTTCACTGGTGATTGCTTCATCAACATTCTCTGACTCTACAAGTGCTTCAATCTCTTTCACAGTAAAGAGACCGGTTGCTTCGAGTTCTTCTTTCTTCAGTGCTGCTTTACGGAACTGAAGATCAATGCGTGATCCTCTGTCCATCTTACCCTGACTTTCTGGCTTCTTAGACCCACCAGCAGGTTGAGGACCAGCATCACTACTAGTTCTTCTGCCTTGAGCATACCTGGATCCACTCATCTTAGAATCGCCAGAGACCATCTTGCCTGCATCAGAACGGGAATCTTGATACTGCTTTTCAGTCTGACCATGCTTACCCTTGTAGATTTCCTCTACAGTCTCTTCACCAAGTTCACTTTGATGATTACAAACTTGACTATAAAGTTCTTTGATTGTTGCGAGTTCTTTGTTGTAATTCATGTCCTCTTTCCTTGCTCTATCTGTAAGTGAATCGGCACCTGCCTTGACTGCACCAGCAGCAGCAGAAACACCCTTGCTAATGCCTCTAACGACCTTCTTAAGTCCTCTCTTCAGAAGACCATCTTTCCTCTTTCTAGGTGCTGCAGAGGATTCTCCACCACCACTAGAAGAACTAGAAGATGGTCCAGTGCCCGATGATGAAGAACTACCACTATCAGAAGAACTAGAAGAACTTCCACTATCAGAAGAACTAGAAGAACTTCCACCAGATCCTTGTCTTCCTCTCTCATATCCTTTTTTAGCAGCACTCTTGACTGCGCTACCTGCTCTTTGTGCGGTTCCTACTGCTCTTGCGGCAAGACCTACACCACCTTGTGCTGCCTTACCTGCTGTTTTCAATCCAGTTTTTGCAGCAGACCCTACTTTCTTAACTACACCTTTAATTTGTGAAAGTTTTGATGCTTTCTTTTCGGGGGAAGCACTTCCAACTTTTTCTTTGGATACTTTAAGTTTTGCTCTAGCAGATGCTCCGGCATCTTTGTCTGCTTTCTGACCTTCTCCAGATGCTGCAGAGGTTTTATCCCTCATTCTCATTGCAGCAACTTTGGCTGGATTTGTAACTTCAGTAAGAACTTCTAACTCAGTATCAACCGACTCACAAATCGTTTGCTCTACAATATCAATATCTAATCCTTCTTCCAAGCACTCTTCAAAGAATTCTGTTACTTGCTCTTCAATATATTCATCTGTAAGATCATCAAGATCTTCATCAGTAAATTCATCTAAAATACTTTCAGCAACATCAGAAGAATAAACATCCTGATATAAACTTCGAATTACTCCGTACTCAGACTGCGATAAAGCTTTCATTTTAATTCTAAATTACCCTTTATAAGGATATTTATAAAAAAAGGACCCCCCTTAGGAGTCCTCTTGATCTAAATCTTCAAATGCTTTATACCCATCATAATCACCAAATAGAAAAGCATCAGATTTTGCTGCTTCTCTATACATCTTTAGTGCATCTTCAGTTTTTACACAGTTACACTTACAATTTCCTTTACAAGGAGAACCCTGCAAACGTATCTTCGGTAACATCTTGTTTGATTCCTCCGACAATGTAGGATTCAACTTCTGTTTCCTGAGGAGCAACTTGGAGACCCTTCGACGAAATCCAATGTTCCGTCCAGGGGAGTGGGTTATTCTTTGCGGGTACGTCATAGATTGGTTTCAGTCCAATTGATTTCATTCTACGATTGGCAATCCATTCTACATATTGCTGAAGCAATTTATCATTGAGACCAATCATCGAACCATCCTTGAACAGATACTCTGCCCAAAGTTTTTCTTGATTTACAGTTTTCTCAAAAGTATTGATCAACCACTGCTCTTCTTCTTTGAAGATTTTTGCCATTTCGGGATCATCACCTTCTCTCCACTTCTTCAGAATATTTTGAGTAATGGCAAGGTGTTGATTCTCATCTCTGGCAATCAGTGAGATGATCTTTGCACTTCCTTCCATAAGTTTGAGTTCACCAAAAGCAAAACTGCAAGCAAATGATACGTAAAATCGAATACCTTCAAGGATATTAACATTCGCAACTGCTTTGAAGAGTTTGCGTTTGAGTTCATATCTTGATTCTTGTGCATAAGCGACTCCTTCTAATGCGTGTTGCCAATCATTACTACTATCATAATGATGTGCTGCATTGATAAAATCATTATATGCTTCAGTCACACTCATTGCACGTTCTACAATTCGTTCATCATTCAGAATGTGATCAAACACGTCTGAAGGGTCTGAATAAACATTCTTAATGATATGAGTGTATGAACGACTGTGGATCATCTCCATGAACCCCCAGACCTCCATACATGCCTCTAACTCGGGAAGAGAGCAGTATGGAATAAACGCCATACCAGGACCACGACCCTGAACCGAATCAAGCATAATCTGATACTTCAAATTAGAAGTAAAGATATGCTTTTGTTCTGGACGTAATGTCTGATAATCAGCACGGTCTTTTTGGAGAGAGACTTCCTCTGGTCTCCAGAAATATCCTAACTGCTGAGTCGTTAACTTATCAAAAATTGGATACTTGTAAGAATCATATCTCTGAATACCTAATGGTTTTCCAAAGAACATTGGTTGCTTTTTAGTGTCTACCTCTTCTGCATTGAACACGGTCATAGAATCGACCAATGGTCTCTCCTCTTTATTTGTCTTAAATCTTACAAGACTCACAGTCTTCCTCCTCTGCGGTTTCTAATTGAGAAATTAAACTATCAAGTGACTCATTGGAATCATCCATTTCGTCAGTCTTGATGTCATATGTATTTTGATAGTAGGATGTCTTCCATCCATACTTATATGTAGTTAATAGATCCTGTGCCATGATAGACACTGGAATTTCATTATTGGGATAATGTTCCGGATTGTAACTCCAGTTACCAGAAATTGCCTGGTCAAAGAATTTTTGCATTACGGCAACAATATTAATGTATCCTTTATTGGATCTCATTTCCCAAAGAAGATCATAATTGTTCTTCAGTGTTCCGTATTGTGGAACAATCTGCTTAAGAGGTCCTTTTTTGGACTTCTTAATGGACAAGTATCCTCTAGGTGGTTCAATTCCATTTGTTGCGTTTGACACAACGGAACTGCTCTCTGAAGGCATCTGTGCCGACAATGTTGAGTTCCTAACTCCATATTGATTAACTTGTGCCCTAAGACTCTCCCAATCATAGTGAAGCTCATTTGGAACTATTTCATCAACCTCATTCTTATATGTATCAATTGGAAGAATTCCATTACCATACTTAGTACGATGACTGTATTCACATGCACCTTTTTCTTTCGCAAGATTAACAGTTGCCTGAATGAGATAGTATTGGAATGCTTCGGATAGGTCATGAACAAGTGTCCATGCCTCAGGATCTTCATATCTACGACAATTCTTGGCAAGATAGTGTGCCAGTCCGATATAACCAATTCCTAATGAACGACGTGCTCTTGTGGCAATCTCTGCTGCTCTGACGGGATACCCCTGAAAATCAATGAGTTCATCAAGACTCCTGACAGCAAGATCACAAAGAACATCAAGATCTTCAAGATCCCTAATTTTACCAATATTAATAGCAGAAAGGATGCACAGAGCAATTTCTCCATTTTCATCATCAATGTGTTGTAAAGGTTTAGTAGGCAAAGTAATCTCTTGACACAGATTGCTCATCTCAACTTTATCCATAAAGGATGAGTGAGAATTACAATGGTCAATATTCATGATGTATATTCTACCAGTTTCGGCACGTTCTTTTAGAAGGTCGAAAAATAATTCTTGCCCTCCGATAGTCTTTCTTGGAATAGACTGATCTGATTCATAGTCCACATAACAAGAGTCAAATGCATCAGTACCAAAAGCATCATAGAGGCCCGGTACGTCATTCGGTGAGAATAAGCTAATCTGCTCATTCTTAATGAAACGTTCGTAGAAAAGTTTTGAAATTTGAATTGAGTAGTCAAGTTTCCTCACTCGGTTGTCTTCTGTACCCTTATTGTTCTTAAGAACTAGGATGTCTTCGATTTCGATGTGCCAGATTGGGAAGTGTACTGTGGCTGAACCTCCACGAATCCCATTTTGAGTGCAACATCGTACAGTTGATTCAAACTTTTTAAGGAACGGGACAACACCCGTGTGTTGTACTTCACCACCTCTGATCTTACTGTTGATGCCACGGATTCTACCTGCGTTGATACCGATTCCCGCCCTTTGTGCAACATATTTGCCGATAGCCATATCAGAACTAAAGATGCTATCGAGGGTGTCATCAACATCAACAAGAACACAGCTAGCAAATTGTCGAAGTGGAGTTCGCACCCCTGCCATGATAGGTGTGGGAATGTTGATTTTGTGTCTTGAGATTGCATCGTAATATTTCCTAACGTAATCTAGTCTCGTCTCCTTTGGATATTTAGAGAATATGGTTGCGGCAATCAGAAGATACATGAACTGTGGAGTCTCATATACCTTACCATTACTCCTGTCCTGCACAAGATACTTGTCACAGACTTGACGCAAACCTGCATAAGTAAACAAGTAGTCCCGATCATGATCAATAAAGGACTGAAGTTTATCAAACTCTTCATCAGAATACAGGTCAAGTATTTCTGCATCATAAACTTCTTTAGCAACGCATTGCTCAACTTGCTCCTTTACTGTTGGAGTTTCGTGCATACGACCATACAGTTGCTTACGAACGGCAAACAAAAGAAGTCGTGCGGCAACAAACTGATAGTTAGGATTATCCAAACTTACCAAGTCTGATGCAGAACGAATCAAAATCTCCTGAATCTCATCTGTTGTAATACCATCATAAAACTGAATACCAGATTGAATCTCAACCTGACTTGCAGATACACCGGCAAGATCTTTACATGCCTCTTCTACCATTACATGTAGTTTATTTAAATCGAGAGGTTCATTTTTTCCATTTCTTTTAGTTACCTTTGTTCCGTTGGTCATATCTTTTTCCAATTGTTAAATTTAATTTTTGCTTCTAGTCCTGAATAGGTATTCAATTCTACCACAGACATAACATCATGTCCAGAAAGAACCATGTCATTGATATCTTTCTGTATTATATTCGTCGGCCAAATCACTATGGAGTTGCCATTATCGATTGTTCTACCGATTCGATTGACGATTTCTCGATTGCGTGGTTCGTTATCATAAATCCAAACAGGATTACGAATACCCCAGTTACTAATGTCAACGTCAGCTCCGCACATAGCAATCGAGTTGCAAATGAATGTTGAGTCAAAAGGACCTTCTGTAATATAAACGGCAATTGTTTTGTCAATTTTTTCGATTCCATAAACCTTCGGTGCTTCCTCATCCAACATCACGGTGATATATTTAGTGAATGATTTTCCCAGTGCTCTACCCTGAAATCCAATGAGATTTTTGTTCTCATCATACATTGGTATCACGATGCGACTCTCATCTTTCTTGATAGTATCGAAGGTTTGCTTCTGCGTATTCGTCCACTCCATGAACTTGTCAGCATAATAAAACTTATCCGGATCTATCTTACGATTTACAAGATATTCATTAGCAAAAGAATTTGTTGATGCCTTTGGAAGATCAATAGATTTCTTAAATACTGGTTTTACAAATTCAAACTTTGGTGCTTCGACAACAAAGTTTCTGCCGGTATGACCTTCCTTAAACTTCTCAAGAGTATATTGCTTATGAAGACTTACATCAATCTCCTTTAGCAAATTATTAAAGGACATACTCGCACCACAGTTATGGCACTTGAAGTTAGTATTATTTTTGACCTGGTAGATATATCCCCGTGTCTTATTTTTATTCTTCTGTGAGTCACCACAAATAGGGCAACGAAAGTTATAGAGGTTATCTTTAACTCTCTTAAATTTCTGCAGACGAGAAGATATCATCCCAATATACTTGGAGTCAACCAGATCCATTATGTATAGGCACTACCTTACTGGTTCTATTATAACCTTTTGTGGGACGGGAGTCAAGAAACTTTGTAGCAGTTTTTGACCTGGCATACTGACCATAAATGAAATCACCGTCAGAGCACCGGCAATGGTCCACATCTTTTTTTCCATAAGACGAAGACGTTCATCAATCTTTCTTATATCTCTTTCACATCCTTTCTTTATTTCGTCTGCTCTACGATTAACTTCACGATGAACACTATCTACTTTCTCAAAGAGAACTGCATCAATTCTATCTTGTTTTTCTAACTTCTCATTATGAACTGCAAGTAGTTGTCCCATCTTTACAGAGTTATCTTGCAAAGATTCTACTACTCTTTCCAACCTTTCTAAAATTGCTGTGTTGACATTATCGTTATCCATTTCTGAGTTTTTGCATCCAGGTTCTACGGGTTCCATATCGACCAATTGGTGTTGGTTTTCTCTTCTTTTTTAAATTTACAGGAGGTTCTCCAGTTATTCCGGCAACACCACCACCACCTACAGAATTAGCAATTGCTTCTTCTCTAATGGATCGAACTATATTCATTATATTTGATAATCTTCTATCGTCCATAATGTTAAATTTCTTTTAGTTGTTGGAGACAATATACATCTTCTTCTATTTCACTTATTGTAGTTTTAGGATATTCTGAAATGCGATTTAAAAATAATAAAAAACTCTTGACAGAAGGCCAAAGATCATCTTCGAGATTGTAGAATAGTAAGGGAACGGCTGCATCATTAAAGACATTAAACAATACAGTCAAATGATTTAATATGAGATGAGTTTTGAGTTCCCCAGTATTTTTATATCTTTTCAATAATCTTTTGATGTACTTAATTCTCTTTAAGTCATCTTCGAAGTCATCTTTTGTGACTGCTTGGGGATTATTATAAAATTTTATAGCAAAGAGTAGATAATTACTCTCATTCAATTCATCAAATCTCATACTAAATTATCAACTATCTGGGAAAACGCTATCGTCAGCAGCATCAGATGTAGTTAGAATGCCACCGGCAACTAGAACCTCATTCTTGACTCTCAGGTTTCCGTGAGTATCAATATAACTTGTAATTCCAACCCAACCAGAATGTGTAACAGCATATGCAGTATCTGCTGCAGCTGCAACTTCAAGATTATCTACACCATATATTACACGAGTTACAGGATTGGTCGAAAGTCCAGTCTGAACTTCAGGTGCAGCATATGCAGTATCTGCCATTGCATACAGAGGTTCCTGTGAAATAGCAAATGTAGTTGATGCAGGAACTGTCGTAACACCAGCAACGAAATAATCTGTGCTATAGATTGCCAGTGATCCATTACTTGCTACGGAATCAACTACGGCAAAGCCATAAGTTGCACCGGCACCCACATTGATAACATCACCTTGAGTGACACCATGATCAGTAAATGTTGTTCCAGCACCAGTAACAGTTTTGCTAGCAAAGTCAATGGAAATAGTTCCTGTGCTTGTTACTAAATCTTTATCGCCCCATAGAGACATGTTCTATTACCTTATAATTCTTTTTATACAGATATTTATAAAATTATTCTTCTTCTCTAGCACGGATGGACTTTGTGACAACTTCAAGAAGTTGATCGTCCATATCAGTCTTGGTCAACTTAACTGCCTTAGCAAGAATAACAAGACAGATCTCAACCATCTTCTCACCGAGTTCTTCATTCTCTGGAATATTTGAAACGGCATCTTTGATAATTTTGGATGCGAGTGGAAGTAAAAATGCTAGCATAGTTCGAACCAGAAGTCTAAACTATATAGCATCTTTAATCTTTATTTGATACCCACTTACCATTAACTAACTTTTTAACTTCACCAGGACGCAATCTATCTTTTGCTTCTTTGGCCTTATCATAAAACTTACCAAACTTCATTCTTTGGTCTGACTTGGTAAACTTTTTCTTTTCATCAGCAAATTTTTTCATTTGCTTGGTATCGGCATAATCAATTTTTTCCTGAACTTTTTTCTTTTCAGGAAGACCTTTATGTTTAGTAGATGCAAAGTCTTTTACATCTTTCTTCTTCATATCAGCAGCTGCCTTTGCAGTCTCAGGAGTCGTCGGTGCCATCTCACCTTTTTGAATGGCACGAACTATTCCAAAAAACTTCTGTTGTTTTTGTGATACTGCAGGCATCAATCACTCTCTCCGGGACGTGATTTGTATGGATCTGGTCTTTTATGCATCGCATAATTCTTTGCACGACTCTTAGCATCCTTATCTGCTTCTGCCTTTTTCTCTTCGGGTGAACGAGAATTACGTTTTTTAAAGTATTCTTGACTCACTTTCATCTGATCTTTAACACTCAATCCTTCAACCATATCACCTTCCATATCATAAGACATCTTGAGACCCATTGCTCTCAACTTATTCTTCGCAAGATTGATTTTAGTAGGCATTGATCTTGGATCTTCTGCCTTTGCAGGTTGAGAATTCTCATCCCAGTATTCTCCACCAGCCTTACACTCATCTCTCGTCTCGTCCTTATCACAGGCAGGACAATAACGCATCGTTCCTTCACCTTCGGCAATAGTATCACCTTCCAATTTATGAGATGCTGCGATTTCTGCACCACCTCTAACTGCTCTCATTTTATTTTGAAGAATTCTCATCTTCATCATCTTATCTTTCTTGCCCTGCTGTGCGGCAAGTTGCTCTTTTTTCTTCTCATCGTCTTGCTGCTTCATAGAAGCATCCTGTTCGACAATTTTTTGTGCCTTCAGTAAATCAAGTTCTGCACGAATACTTTCACCAAGACTTGGATTAACCTTTATAGTATTCTTTCCCTTCTTCATTACATCAATCTTCTTATCACCATTCTCTTCTTTCTCATAGATGACTTCCTCTTTTGCCATTCTTTTTTTGGCAGATTTAGTCACATATTTTTCTTTATCGAAAGATTCCGGTTTACCACCATAAGAAGCTCTGACAGGTGCAGAACCCTTCACATAAGTTTCTTCTTTTGCCATCGATTTTTTAATGGCTTTATCTCTAGAACCCATATATTCTGCGGTTCCAGATTCTATCTTACCATCACCATCATAATCTTTCTTTGCCTTCTTACCACCAGTCTTATCGTAAGTATCTTCTTCTTTTCTTCCGGTAATCTCAACAGAAGAAATATTTGGATTTGATCTCAGTTCAGAAATCTTAGCACGATCTGCTTTTCTCAGATACTCTCTACCAGTCTTCTTATCTTTTACACGAATTGTATACTTAGTATCATCTGCTTCTTCTATGACTTCGATTTCTTCTTCTATCTTTCCACCACCTTCTACAAATACCTTAGCACAGATATTAGACAACGAAGATTTTACATCTACATCCACAAAATCATACTCTTCACCAATGAGCATTTTTTTGGCAAGCATCTTAACAGGACCAGGTGCCGATGATGATCCCAACTGCTGCATATAAGCACGTTTCAATGATGCAGGATCTGCCTTTTGCCCATCTTTAAATTTACTCTTTACCTTATAACGAGTATCATAGGCAAGTTGTCTTGCAGCCTTTCTTACTTTATCTGCTGCACCACCAGAAGGTTGAGGTGTCTGAGGAGCTTCTTCAAATACTTTATTACTCATCGGAAGATCTAATGACTCTTACTTTTTTCTATATTTATTTATAAATTGTTTGCCCCATTCACTTCCGGGAACCATTTTCTCCACATACTTCCGATGAGCATCAGTTCCTACAAGTCTCTGATCGGCAGGAACACCAGAAGGTGCATCATTATTTGTAATATCTTCGGATACATCTTTAATCCAGGACTTAAACATAATCTTATCTTCGGTGACACAAATCAGGTAGTTAGTTCCACGACGAATAATCTTACCAACTAATCCTGTATTGAGATTTTCGACTATACTACCAACGGCATAAACTTTATTTTTGATAAAGTTTTCACGAAGACTTTTCCAATCAAACTTAGGAGCAATCTCCCACATGTTCCACCCTTCTTTGATTTGCATCGCAGCACGAAGAGTATTATAAAGGTCTTTTGTTTGCTTACTATTCATCGTAGAAGGAACACCTTTACGGAATGCTGCAAAGTCTCCTTCTGCTGCTGCTTTTCTTTGCTTTGATGCGGACATTCCTTCTGTTCCTTCTGCATCAGGATCTCTATCTCCAGCAGAAAGAACCTCTACATTATCAAAGGCATAAAGTTTTCCATTGTAGTCATTTGATAATCTCTCAAATTCCTGAACTCTATCTCCACCACCAACAATTCTTACATTTGTATATCCATCATTATGTGCCTTCTTCAGAACATCGAAGATTGTTCTATTTGCAGGATCATTTACAATCTTCTCACTATGAGTCGGATACATCTGTCTCATTACTGAAACCTTTGTATCAGGGTCTAATGGATTTTTTTTCTTATTCTGACTACGTGAAGGTACAATAATATAATCACCCTCATCAGAACTTGCGGCAACCTTATCTAATAGTTTTTCGTGTCCTGTTGTTGGTGGATTAAAACGACCAAATGTAACTGTCAGTGTTCCCTTTGTTTTTTCTACTGGTGGTGGTCCTTCTTGTGCAGGAGCATCTTGTGCGGCAGGTTGTTCTGGTGCTGCTGCTTTTTGTTGAGTCGGTTCTTGTGTCGGTTGCTTTTCGTATGTTGTTTGTGAAAGTTTCTTTTCTTTATCGGTTGATGGAGGATCCTGTTGTCCTACTCTCTGTCTCTTATTATAAAACTTCAGAGATCCTTTCTCTGTCTTCGCAACAAACTCTCCCTTATTATCATACCATCCACCATGTCCATCACCTTTCAGACCTAATCTTGCGGCCTGTTGTGATGCGTTCTCAAATAAAAATTGGAAGAAACTCTTCATTACTCGTTCAGTTGTTTAATTATAGATTTTTCGTTTGTAACAATGTAACTGAGGACACTCTTCCTCATTTTTATATATTTATCTATAATCTTATCTGCCTTGCTTGATGAGATTTTTTTATCAAAGGTCACATAGACGTATGCTAGAAAGTCATTATACTTCCTTTTGGGTGCCTTTGAGTCCGTTTCAAAGGATTGTAATAATTCTTTAACTTGTGGGTTCATCATTCTAACTTATAATAAGGTGAAGATAAAGAAGATCTGGAGTTGGCATACAAATAGAAATCCTCACAGACTTGATTTACTTTATTTTTTGGTATTGACTCTATTTTTTCTCTAAGTGCAATACAATGAATTTTTGAATATAACCACGCATCGAAAGTGCCTTGTTTTTGCTTTTTAATTTGAAGATCATTAAATTTTGATTCAGTATATCCCTTTGAATATTTCTGTAGTCCCACCTTTATGTCTTCAATTATCTTAAGTTTTTTTGTAGCATTCTTTATCTGATTAGCATAATCAGTTGAGATTGGAGATTCACCATGCATTTTCAAAAGTAAATTTACAGGGCCTAAAGATATTTTTCCTTGATTTGCCTTGGTTCCTTTTACTTCTCCCTGCCATCCAGTCAATGATTTACTTCCACCAAAAGATCTAAATTGTATTTTAGTTCCATCATTATATTTCAGGTATATATCAATACTATCATAATTCATGTCAAATCCAGAATATTCTTTCTCTAAAGTATCCTTTTTATCAAAATTTAATAGTTTTAAACTGGCACTCTTAGACATTTTTTTTAAAGAAACTCCGAACATTACAGGTTTCTGGGGATTTATTCTTTCATTCATACATTGATTTAGTCCTTTAATAGATTGTTCATCCTCCAAACATTTAGAATCATATCCAGGTGTAGTAACATATATGTCTGCAGGTGACCACTTATTGATATCTAATCTGATCCCTTCCTTCTTTTTAATTCTTTTAAATTGATTTTCAATATGATCAACAGTCTTTGATCCTCTGTGAAAAACTATTCCTTGTTTTATTTTTTTAAATTTATTCCACAGTTCATTGGCACCCAATAAAGAAGATGATATCCAATCATCGGTCAATTCATTCAGTATCTTATCAGTATCTTCATCAACATCAAACTTTGATTTAAATTTTTCAACATTGGCAGGAGTAATATCAGAATGTGTAATTTCTCTACCAAGACCGAATGCCACTGCAGCGTAAACTGCCTGAGCAGACTCTGCCATTTTAGTCAGTGCTGCACCAGCACCAGATCCACCACCCTTCTTAGGTTTGAATACAATATTCAAATATGATCTAGCACTTTCAGATACTCTAAGTCCTTCAAATGTAGATTTTGGAACTTTTGTTTGTTCTACCTTTATATTTCTTTTCTTAAACTCTGCCTTTATTTCTTCTCTAGCTTCAGATCTCTCTTTTGAAAAAACGAATAAAGTTGTAACCAAAGGTCCAGCACTTTTTACTTCAGTTTCATAGTCTTGAAGTATTTCATTAAGAGCTAATAAAGTTTCAGCAATTGTTGCCATAATACTTTTTTAAGTATTTATTATGAAGTTATAATCCTTTGAGATAGTCCTTCTCTTTTTGATATGGAACTATCTCACCAGTATAATGTTTCCATCCTTCCTGAATATCTGGAATTAACCATTGGTCAACACGATAACAATATTTCCAGTTCACAGGTTGTATACAATTCATCACAACTACCGTCCAGAATGATATAAGATAGTTGAGAATTGTATACATTATTCTTCTATCTTCTTAACTTTGGATTTTTTTATTTGCCTTGAACTCCAGAATGCAAGTGCAATCAGAGCAAAGTAAAATATTGTATCATCAATCATCACAAGAAAAAAGATGACACTACCACCATATCTTATCCAGTCAGGTAATCTCTTAGTCAGTTTACCTACCACTGGAGAAATCTTCTTTTCAAATTTGAAGTAAAGAATTGCTGCCAGTGTAACTGTAATCTCACTCATCGGAACGATAAAGTATAGAGATAAGATAATAAAGATGGGCCAGTAATGTCTCTCCGGTATTTTTGCCAAGAGAGAAGTATACTTATCAATCAGTTTTTTCATTATCTTCTTTAAGTGCTGCTTCGATTTGTTCATCAAGACTTACAATTGCTTGACGAATATCAATCACACGTTGCGGACAACATGTAGGATCATAAGTATATCCTTTTATATCAGTAAATAATGACTGACGAACTGCTGCTGCCTGATAGACAGATAGTTCTAATGTTACTTTTTTATCTTGACTCATAGGTCTCCCTCAACACGATTTTCAGAATAATGGACATCAAACTCACCACCAGGATATCTTGACTTGAGTTTATCAACATTCATCTCAATGATATCATCAAGAGAAATATTGAGACCCATACATGCCTGTGCAACATACCACATAATATCACCAAGTTCACGCTTCATATGAAACATATTCTCTTCGGTGACTGGTTTACCCTGAAAAATAATCTTCTTTACAATCTCGGTAAACTCACCTGCCTCAGCAGACATTCCTACAGCAGCAGTGAGAAGACGATGTGTTTCAAATCCTTCTCCACGAAGTTCTTGAATACGATACTCAAAGGCATCGGCATCTTGACTGGGTTGAGATGTGACGGCATTCACAAACTCAAGATATGCGTCAGTATTTACGGTCATGAAAATTTAAATCCCTCAAATGATTTCTTCGGTCTATCCTCGTTATTATACTCCTCTTCTCGTCCAGAGTCAAGTATATTATCTTGTGCTGACTGTTCGCAATCATAAAGACGCATCTTGGAACGGTCAATTCCAATCACAAATCTCTTATTGACTACAGTATCATTGTATCTGTTCTTTAATTGCTTCACCATTATCTGTCCAATCTGCTCAAGTTCCTCAGTGCTAATAAGGGCAAACATAAGATCAGCAGTAGCAGGGAGACCAAAGGACTCAGAAGTGTCAGTAAGGTCAACATCAGAGCTACCATAACCAGAACGAGTGGTCTGGGTGGCAGATACGATAGGGACCTCGGCTTCGCCAGCCAACCCTCTAAGCTCCTCTGCAATAGATTTAATATAGCTATATGAATTGACAGACATCCCTGACTTATAACGGGAGGAAGCACATATATTAAGGTAATCAATGAAAATAATATCAGGTCTAAATGACTTCTTAAGTGCAAGCTCACTAAGAAGTGCTTTAAAATGTCCACTATGTGCCGATGCTGTAGGGTATTCTTTAATTATAAGTGTGCCTTGAGTTTTTGCTGCTAACTTAGTTACTTTATTCTCAAACGTTGACTTAGGCAAATCTACAATATTTTGAATGGCAACATCTAATAAGTTTGCGTCAATTCGTTCAGCAATTTTCTCTTCTGCCATCTCCATTGTAATGTAGAGAACGTTTTTCCCTTGGAGCAACACGGAGCTAGCAACATGGCACATGAATAAAGATTTGCCGACACCAGTACCAGCAAGCGCGATAGTAAGAGTCTTATTAGATATGCCCCCGCTCGTAATCTTGTTAAGGTATTCGAGATCAAACGAAACCTTCTCCTCCTTCCTGTGATAATACTCATATCTTTCTTGATAATTTTCTAGGTAATCGTGTCCAATGTTGTTGTCAAAAGAAACTGCCAGTGCATCAGAAAGAATAGAAGGAATCGCATCCCTACTCTTCTTCTCATCATTCCCATCTGCAATATGAATAGATTCCATCAGTGCAAGATAAATCGCACGATCACGACACCACTTTTCAGTGGTATCCAATAACCATTCATTATCTACTGGAAGATCTGTAAACGAATTGCAGATGTCTCTGGTTTCTTTAATCTCACTCTCGTTTAGATCTGTCCGATTCTCAACCTCAATATTTAGTGCTTCTGCTGTAATTGCAGAACCATACTTCACAATGAACTGAGTAATCTCCTCAAAGATTACTTTCTCACCTCTTTGCTCAAAATATGTTGGTTCTATAAACGGAATGACTTTACGAGAATAATTTTCGTTGCATATTAAGTTTCTGAGAATTGTAGTCTCAATCCGTTCCATAAGAGAAAATCTTCTTCGCGGCAGCATCAAGTTGCTGCATTACTTCTTCTGTAAAATAAACTTCTGGGTCTTTTAGGATTGCCTTGGCATATACTTTTTTACCATCCATTTCGTAACGACCGGCAACGTTCTTCCACATTCCGGCAAGTTCACCTAACTCAAGTAAACCATAATACCTATCAAGACCCCGATGATCGTAAAATAAACGAATAGTGACATCCTTGTTTTCTTTACTTAGACGTGACTTAGCAGTCTTTGCCTTGATAAGATTTCCAATGACTTCTGTTCCATCTTTTTCTTTCTTCTTGCTGAGATGAATAATGGTACTGGCAGCATACTTAAGACCACTACCACCTCCCATCTCTTTAGTAGGAACATAAGAGCCGATAACGTCATAAGTGTGATTGGTAACGATCATTGGAATTTTAGCCTGCCCTAACTTGAGTGTCAACATTCTGAAGGCACCCTTAATCAGTTGCGATTTTGTCATATCACGAACCAGTTTTTCGTTGAGTGCATCAGTAATCTCTTTCTCAGTCGAAAGCATTCCTAAAGAGTCTAGCACAAACATGCAGGGTTTGCGGTCTTCTTCAGGTACTTTTTGATACATGTCCACTGCCTTGAGTGCCTTGCTACGAAACTCTTCGACAGTCACTACATTGACCACGACAAGACGACTCAGATCGATTCCACGACTCTCTAAGAGTGACTTATTGACAGCTGCCTCAGTATCAAAATACAAGCAATATCCATCAGGATTAGAGTCCAGAAAATTCTTAACCACTGCGAGTGAGAAAAAAGTTTTTCCCGTAGAACTTTCACCAGCAATTGCAGTGATTTTGTTACCAGAAACACCCCCACGGATAGAGCCAGATACAAGAGCATTAAAGATGAACGAACCAGTGTCAACGTATGTTTCAGTTTCGTCAATGTCTGCTGCCAGTTTGGTAAAGTCATCTCCAATTTCCTTTACTATGTCTTTTAAAAAATCCATTATACAAAAAATAAATCAAGGTTTACTGTTTTCTCCACGTTCCACCCAATCGCATCAAGAATAGATTTGAGTGGGTCTAAAAAACTCTTTTCAAATTGTAGTTCATAATCTATGTATTTGTCAAGACCGAGTTCATGTGGAAAGTCTTGAATAAATGAAATGACATTCTCCTGAATAATATTTGGTTTCTTCAGATAAATGAACTTAATTTTCTCACCATTATTGATAAGTGAGTATTTATTATCAAGTTTCTTTTCCTTAATGTAATGATTGAACAATAGTGCTCCACGACAATGAATAGGTGTTCCTTTGGAATAGATATCAGAATAAGATCTATACTTCACAACATCCGATACTGAACGGGGAAATGCAATCTGCTCTGGTGGAAGTGCCTTGAATTCTTTACGGCAATTATCAATAAAGTCAATTACTTCTTCTTCAGTACCACTCATCATTAACTTGAGTCCGTCCTTAATCATCTGACGACATGGTGCCGGTGTAGATGATTTCACTGCCTCAATACCCATCATCTTCAGTTTGGGTTCAGAATACTGAACCCCTTCACTGTTCCATACGTTGAGAATATATCTTTTCTTCGCAGTCCAAATACCACGTTCTGATATATTCTCACGTTTCATAATCATCTTCTGTTCATATGCCGAAACGTAATTCGCAAGTTCCGTATAAGATTGTTCGATAAACGGTTCCAACTTGTCTTCGCAGATCTTATCAAGTAACTGAACAACTTTTGTTTTATCGTCAGACTTACGACTAAGAAATTTATCAACAAGAGGTCCCATATTAAGATAGATTGAGTCAGTGTCAGATGCGATGACATAATCGACTTTCTCTGTTTGCAAAATCTTATTTAGAAATCCGTTCATCTTATTCTCAATCCAACGGATAGAGACTTGACCAGAAAGCGTAATCGCTTCCGCATTGACCAGTTTGTAGTAACGGAAATATTGATTACCGATAGCACCATATGCAGAGTTGAGTTGAATCTTGCGAGCCATCTGAATATTGTTGCATCTTGCAATCTCCTTCTCCAATGCCTTAGTCGGAGTTTTTTCATAATCCTGTTTTGCAATAAGCATCTTCTTCTTGTAGATGGTGCGATCCTTATAAATCTTCTCCATCAATTCAGGTAGGAACCCACGAACATCTTTACGATACATGGCACCGTTAGCACACACTGCACTGTCCTTATACAGTTCAAAGGTTAGTTCTTCGTTAAGTATCTTATCAACAGTAACTGATGGGTGCCTGGTCTCACGGAGTGTCTCCGGAGAGATGTTGTACTGCATGATGAGATGAGGGTAAAGAGAGTTAAGGTCAAAAGACACAACCCAATCATACTTTCCCGGAATCGGTTCTTTAACATATGCTCCTGCATATTTTGCATCCTTGTCTGAACGTTCTTTGGGTGGAATTACAATGTTTCTTTTTTTAAGATAATTGTAAATGATCGCATCCCACATACGAACTTGATAGAACACATCATTATAATTCACCTTGGCATCATATGCCATAGTGATTGCGAGTTCAATCAGTTTCATCTTGTCTTCCATACGGTCAACAAGTTCCACGTCAATGATATTATATTCTACAAACTTCTGCCACCCTTTAGTATAGAAATCTTTAAATGTATCAAACTCAGAGTGATCAAGTTTCTTTTGCCCAAGTTCTACACTGGCAATATAATCCAACCGATAAGACTCTTGTGCCTTATAAGTGAACTTCTTATACAGGTTCAGATAATCAAGTTGAGTGACACCACCAACATCATAAGAGATCTGTTTACGACCCATTACAATAGTCTCACGTTCAGTCACCAAACCCCAAGGTGAAAGTCGTTTCATTAACTTCTCACCAAGAATGCGATCAATACGCCTCACCAAATAAGGCATATCATACAGTTCACTATTCCATCCAGTCACAACTTCAGGAGTATTAGTCTCAATCATCCACCAGTTTATAAAGTCATTCAGTAACTCATATTCTGTTCTGAAACTTTTGTAGATAACATTTTCTTGCTTATTATTGAACGGACCCTGACCCCAGGTGCGAATTTGTTTTGTAGTATAATCCTGCACAGTAATCAGAAGAACCTCTTCTGCAGCAGACTCTACATCAGGGAATCCATTCTCAGTCTTTACCTCAATATCAATTGTAGATATTTTGATCTTTGTAGTGTCAAACTTGACTTCTTCTTCGGGATACATCTCAGAAATATACTGATAGATGTATCGGTCATTACCGTAAACTTTAAAGTTTTGGACACCATCGTATTTCTTGATGAACTCTCTACAATCACGAACAGTTCCTGGATCTATCGATTCAACATAGTCTCCCTCAAGAGTTTTGTATTTTGTTTCTTTATTAGAAGGGACAAATAATGTAGGATAAAACTTTTCTCTTGTAGCAAAGTGCCTTCCATTCTCATACCCACGGACCAGAAAGTGGTCACCGACCATTTGAACGTTGGTGTAAAATCTCATTATGAATTAGTTGATGTCGGACATGGGTTTCATATTTTTCCTTATGTATTATAGCATCCTTTCCAGAAAATTCCTCAAATGCACTGATGAACATATAAAAATAATGCCAGTGATTTGGTGGAATATACTGCGGTGACATACACACAAAGATGTGATCAAAGTTATAATTATCAAACTTATAATTCTCTTTTTCTACATTTTGATAGTTAGGAACCACCTCAGCATTATAATCATTACGTACTTTATTCCCACTATTTTCGTTTCCTATCCATGTAAAAGAATTAAGTTTTCCATTTCCTCCTAACCATGCTCCCCAATTTCCTTCATGAACTTTATTGTGTTTTAGAATTTCATAAAATTCTCTTTTGTATGCATCTTCATCAGACATTTCTTCAGTATAATCTCCTCCAAAAACATCATCATGATGATCAATATTGATTAGATCAATATTTTCACAGTCAGCAATACTAAACAAAATAGAATCATGTTCGTATCCAAAAGAGACACTATCACAATTTTTAATTCCTTTTAGAAATGTATTATAACAGAATAGTAGATTGGATTGATCAATATACAAATGATTTTCTTTAAAATTGCTTTGATTAAACAAATCATCCCATCTTACTGTAGGATTATCATTAAAAAAAATGTCATTATAAAGTTCTATGGTTGGACCCATAATATAGTCCAGGTCAATACTTAATACTTTCATCACTTAGTAAGTTTAATATATTTTTCCAAAAGTTCTGAATTTGGATCGGCAAGAGTCAGAATTTTATCCGACGAAATCATATACTTATTTTCAGAAGTATAATCCATCAACCACGGAGAAAGTGTAAGGCTTGATTGGTTTAATAAAAATGGTTCAATCAATCTACAATCAGGTTCTCCAAGTTCTGTTGATACTTCCTCAATCTGACTGATCAGAATTTGATTGCTCATCAGTAGAATCACTTTGATCACTTTGTCCATTTACTTTTTCCTCATAAATTTTAACTAACATATCAACTGGTTCAACAATTGTGACTAACCAATCTGGCCGAATGGGAACCTGAGTATCTTTAGAAAAAATTAACCACGGTCGAAGAGAGATTTGAATTTGACCTTCATCCGAACCTTCTTCTCTAAAAATATTATTACCAGAAGTTACTGTGTGTGGATTATCAAAAAGATATCCAACTATGTTTTCTTCAACAATAAGTTCTTTGACATCTGCAATGATGTCTTCTCCAGATTTTAATACAGCAAGTTTAATTGACATTTTTAAATTTTACCTCATTTCATTATAGCAATAAAAAAGAGGGATGTCAACTGGTTTTTGCCAGTTATCCCTCCGTCTGCGACGACGATATTCAATTGTATTTAGATAGATTCTTGTGTCTGTGGATTTGTTAAACTAATGATAGATGATACAAGTACAAGTGGAACAAGAATGATTGCCCAAGCATAGACAAAAGCAAGAGCAGATGATTTGATGTCACTTATCATTGTGTTGGTGTCATCTTATATGCACCAAATGTTGTTGCTGAGATTGCTGCGATAATTGCTAGAATTTCCATGGTTCAGGACGTATTAGGACAGAACAGGGTACAACACTCCCCAACTAAAAAGAGATGCTGCTGTACCAAAAAGTATGGTAGTCATGGTGAAGTTCATAATGGTCTCCATCAGATTACATAATTATATAGATTATACTGTATCACTATGATACACTTCTGTATCAACCGCAGCAAAAATTAGTTAGGGTATCAAAACCAGACCTTCTTTTGATGATGTTCGGGTACAATTCTTCCTAGAACAATACTTAACAACCCATCCTCAAATTCAACTGATCTAACTTCCGTGTCCTCTGCCAATGTCCAAGATCTGGTGAAAGATCGTTGAGCCATTCCTCTGTGGACATAAGTGGTTTCTGATTCGGTATCCTCTTTCTGTCCTTCGACAAAGAGTTTTCCGTCTTGTGTGTAGACATTTACTTCTTTCTTTTTAAATCCTGCAAGTGCAAGTTCTAGTCTTGATTCTACGTTGCTGACCGTGACTAGATTGAATGGAGGATAATTCTTCGTTGTTTCGTGGAGATTAAACAACCTATCAAAGTATTCATCCATTCCTATGCTATTCCTATTTATGCGTTCCATCAACGCAGGTAGGTCCGCAGCAGTGTACCGTGCAAGGTTTCCCATGATTCTTAGCTCCTTTAAAAGCGAGTTTGTGTTTTGTGGACCCCGAAGGCATCCATCATTATTTATAACAAAACATAAAAAAACGGAGTGTTGAACTCCGTAAATTTTTATTCGGTTTCCTCTGTTCTTTTCTTCTTCGACCCAATATTATATTTGGTCTCAAGAATCCAGTCTTGTTTATCTCTAAATGCTAGAACCTTAATCTGATTGAGTGGTGCGATGTCCTGAATTTTATCGGCATCTACAATACTAATCAAACCCCAGTCGGCAAGTAGTTGTGCAATACGATTACGTCTCTGAACATCATTCAATGTCAGATTTGCATGTTTACCATCAAGGGCAAATAGTTCCTTAAAATGCACAAGGTAATATCTTCCTTGTTTGTGCAGAATGTGACAGGACTGATAGATTTTCTTTTCCTTTCTAGATGCAACTCCGATACGAGTCAAAGTTTCACGCACTTTTAGAAAGTCATCTGGTTCTCCTAGAACCACTTCCACCATTTGGTCTTGCGACCACTTCACTTCAGCTTCTCTAACAACACTCATCCTTTTCCTCCAGTATCAAATTTTGATTTAATAAAATTAAGTTGTTCTTTTGTTAGAATTTTCAAAGCCTGTTTTGCCTTTTCATTACTATAACCATAATAACGTTTGACATAATCTAGATCTTTGATCTTATCTTGTCGGAGCCAGGGAGAAAATCTCTTCTTTTTCCTCACAATATTTATAAGGAAGTCGTATTGTAACCTTTTAGGAAGGAAATTATACTTATTCATCTCATTGACAAACATCAAAGTATCAAGATGTCCAGAGAAACAACGATTGATAATATAAGGAGGATATTCTTTTTCGAGTGAAGGGTCTTCATCAATCAAATGCTTCTTAGTTTGATTGATAGAGTTGAGCCAGTCTTTCAGTTCAGTCATAAAATGCTCCAGAATTTCCGTAAGATAATTGCGATAGTCGAAAGGCAACTTCAATACGTCTCAGATCTTCATCAGATATATTAGATTGCTGTAGTTTTTGATATATGAGATTCATATCGTCATATGTCATCCATATTGAGAATACCTTATGATTAGTTTTATCTTTCAGTTCAGTCATAAAGTAGAAGGTCAAGAACGTTTACAGTTTCTTTTTCAGTAGGATAATTGGTGACAAGAAGTTCTGTCTTTACATTCTCATCAGTTCCTTTCTCACCACGATGTGCCATGGAATAACGAAGTTTCCATTCACGTAAATGATAATCTTTATACAGTTCCAACAACCTATCATTCACATTATAGGTAATCATAAACTCGTGTGGACACTTATATACATCTTCGGCAAACTTATCATGGTCAAAGAACTTGTGCATCTCACGGTCCTTACCATAAAGGAAGTCTTTGATGTCATAAGGAGGGTCAAGAAATACAAATACATCCTCACCAGGAGCATTCATAACCTCCGAGTAATCAATATTTGTAATCTTCCATTTCTCTGTAAGTTGAGAATACTTCTTTAGTTTCTCAATACCAACAAAGGAAAAATTAGAACGAGAAGCAGTTTTAGAAAAAGTGCTGTTCTCGGTCAGACCAGAAAAACTACACTTGTTTAGAACAAAGAAACTTACGGCACGATCAAGTCCATCCTGACTATTGATATCGTCCCGTGTTTGATTGAAGAGTTCTTTATGTGCCGCATCCTTATCATCCTGAGATTGATAGTTTGATACTCTTGACTTAATCTCATTCAGACGATTAGATAATTCCTCACCATTATCCCTCAACTGAATCCAGAAGTTATAGAGTGTCACATACTTATCATTGATCCATACAGGGGCATCTGGGTATGCCTGAGTCGCATAGAATGCCACAGAACCACCACCAATAAATGGTTCACGGTATTCTTTAAAGTCTTCAGGAAACCATGGTGCTAATGTCTTTGTTGCCTTAGACTTACCACCAGGATATCTCAGACAAGTTTTAAGAGGAAAAGTTTTCATAATCACGAGGATGATATTTCAAATATTCCCAGAAGGTCAATTTCATTTCCTTCTGAGTCATACCACAATGTTTTGCGGCAGTAGGTAAGTTCATTGTAGCACGAAAAAGTGCTTCATTTGCTTCCTTTACATTCTGGGGAGTAGTTTTGACTTTCTCCCCCACCAGTTTGCTTTTATCAATTTTTAGTAGTCCCATCAGAAAGTATTAGCAGTATCTAAAAGTTCTACAAGGTAATCTTGAAAACTCAGAGTGCTTTCTGCCATTACCCGATATCCAGTTCCGACATATAGTTGTCCCAATAAAACTGATGCTGTAGCAGTTCCCCAAAAGATATAGTAGAACTTGGACTTAACCTGACACTTTTTCGTTTGTTTCATCGTAAGTAATAATAATTTTTTTAGTGATTTTACCTGTGTTATCGTAAGTAGAGGCATACTCTAACTTACCATTTAAAAGTGAAACTACATTATCTAGTTGATATTGTGTTATATACTTTTTAAATCCTTCATCCATCCAACTCTTATTTGATCCAGGTTCATTAAATCCTTCCATTCTCAAACTCCTTTACTAAACGTTCTGATTGTTTTTTATCAATTCCACAAGGTGCATTTCTTAAACAAATTAAAATACACTCAGTATCACTAATTGTAGGTTTAATTGTAAATCCCCATTTATCAAGTTTACCTTCGATAGGTGCTTCGCATGGGTCGAATTCATGTGGCATTATTCTACTCCTTGAGGGAAACTATCAATTTCAGTCAATTCATAATACCAATCCTCCATTACAGTATTGGCAAGAAATCTACCACTCAATCTTGTCACTTCTTTGGCGGCATACTCTTTATCTGGTGCCTCAATCCAAATGTCAATGACCTTACCCAACCTCAACTTTTTAATATCCAGTTCAGACAATCTCTTACAGGCATCTCTCACAGCATTACCAGGAGAGTCATCGACCTGAGATCTTAATCGAATGAATACTAATGCTTTAAACTTCATAATCGTTCCCTCTCATCAAGTGCTTCATTAATAATCTGCTTTAACTCAATACGTTCTTCTGTAGTAAAGATTGTACGGTTCTTTACTGGCATTGGAGGAACTTCTCTTTTAAAATTAGTATTACCTTTAGAGGGAATACTCATGCCTTGTGTATCAATTTTATCTTGTCTCATTTGTAGTAACTCAATTAACCAATCCAATTCCATTTAATTTATATTCTCAAATAAATTATTGATTACCATAGGAAGTAAACGATGTTCTGCTCTCTGAACTCTATGATGTAAAGTCTCTTCCGTATCTCCTACACAAATAGGAACAGAAGAAGAATCAATACATCCCCCAGAATCTAACTCTTCAGTGACATAATGAACTGTACATCCAGTGATTTTATCTCCACTGTATAATGCCTGCTTAACGGCATTAAGACCTTTATACTTTGGAAGTAATGATGGATGAATATTAATTATCTTATTCGGAAAAGCATGAATCAACCCCGGTGTAACAATCCTCATCCAACCTGCAAGAACTACTAAATCAACTTTGTGCCTATTAAGTTTATCAATGATTTTTTGTTCGTCAATACTCTTAATACGACAGTTGGGAATACCCAATCGTTCAGCCCTTTCTTGAGCACCACATCCTTTAATATTGTAGATCATAACTACAACTTCATGATCTGGGCAATTTTCAACAATGTTCTCAAAGTTAGTTCCGTTTCCAGAACACATGACTCCAATTCTCATTTAAGTCACAGGACCAGTTTTTTAGAGTTTGGAGTAATCAACTTACTACCAAACATTTCATTATACTTCTTACAGACATCTTCCTGAACCTCTGCGACATATACGACATGAGTTTTAGAAATCGTAATCTCTGGGTCTTCTTTACTAATCACGGTTGCCCATGGAGCAAATCCAACACCATTATTAGTTGGAAGAACTACAAGACCATTTTGGACTGTAATAGAAGAAGCATTCTCTTCTATTAGTTCTGCGATAACTTCTTCACCAGTCACAATTCGTAGCAGTTTTACATCAATCATTTTAATCTACCTCAACTAAACTCACATTCTACCATAATTTCAGTCAAACAGGCAAGTAAGTTTATTTCCTGATCCGCCACAAATGCCATTTGATACTGATACTTAGCAAGGACAAGCACAGCAGCAGGAATACTATTCGGAACCAAGGAATCATAACAAGCATCGTAAATACGACGCAACAGGACAGTAGTATCATTGTCCAGGTTATTGACAACCCATTTACGTACTTCGGGAAAATTCTTCTCTTTAAGGTTTTTAACCAGTTCATTGACGGCAACATCAGAGAACGTAGCAAGAATACCCGAGTCAATTTTACCACTTACGGAATATCTTTGGCATTCATTAAGTACACGTCTCCAATCAGGAAAGTGCTTATTGATTAATTCTACCAGGACCTTGTTATCATATTCAACACCTTCTGCATCCAAGATTTGTTGGATACGTTTGAAGAATTGTGCTGCAATACCTTGTCTTTCTTTTCCCTTAATTCCGAATTCGACGACGGCACATCGGGAGTGAAGGGGTTCAAGGATTTTGTTTTTGTAGTTGCAGGTGAAGATGAATCTACAATTGCCAGCGAACTCCTCAATAAACGCCCGTAATAGGAGTTGTACATCGTTGGATGTGTTGTCAGCTTCGTCAATGATAATGACTTTGTGTTTAGAATCTGACGTAAGCGATACGGTCGAAGCAAAGTTTTTCGCATTATTTCTGACGGTATCAAGGAATCGTCCCTCATCGGATCCGTTGATGACATATACATCTACTCCAAGTTCTTTACATAGTGCCTTTGCTACTGTTGTTTTACCGATGCCTGGAGGACCGGCAAGTAGCATATTAGGTATCTCTCCCTTATCTAGGAAAGATTGAAAAGTCTTCTTTGTACTCTCAGGAAGAATACATTCTTCAATAGTTTGTGGTCGATATTTCTCAACCCAGATGAAGTTGCTCATAATCAAATCTACTTGTCCTTTAGTATACCACAACCTTTCGGTTCTATGTCCAAATCCATACCCTGTCCTTGATTGTCCGTCTTTGGACTTCCCTCATTTTTCTTTTCAGTTTTTTGAAATGAAACTCTTTTGTATCTGTTAGCAAATATGTCCGGACACCAATAAGTCACAATCCAATTAACTGTGGGATTTAGTTCCATATGTTTCTCAACACTGTGTTTCATAATACCTATTTGGATGTATCCATCGTGCATAATACATCCACCACTCTCTAATGAATAAAGATAAAGTGTTTTTATTTTTTCTTCTTTCACTCTATACCCATTCAGGTTTACGATTTGGCAGTCTCAAGTAATTATCGCATACCCATGGTTTAGATGCAATGTACATCTTATAAGCTTCAAAAGTTGAAATGCTGATATCAAGTTTATATTCATCAGGCATTGCCCTAACAAATGGAGTCAGTTTTGAACGATGAATAGCATCTAATGGAAAGATTTTATTTGCATGTGCAAGAGTACGAAGACATGAATGAATTTTTCCATATCGATTAGAATACTCCTCACATAATGCAAGACCGTGCCGGATCAACCATCGGGCATTTGCTACCGTCTCATTTGCCCATATTGTGCAGGGATGATTACGGAAGGCACCCTTATCGGTCGCATATGGGGTTCCATCGGTCTTAGGGAGAGTTCCATACCCATGCCCCCATTTGTCTGAGGCAACGATAGAGAGCATCTGACAGCACTCTAGGGGCATCTTGACGATGTGCTTATCAGGTAGAACCTGAGCAGACTTGACCGGACTTTCATCCGTCACAAAGATATTCATATTAAGAGTTTGCTAAAACTGATTGCCAGTAGGAACATAAGCATTATAACCACATCCCAAGATTTTGTCCTTATAAAGTAAGGAACTGAAATCATATCAGCAACGAAGTGCAGCATAACTCCAAGAGTTATATTGATATGAAGAACAACAAAATATGCAGTAATCACTAGGATACTGCCAGTTATTCTCATTGGGACATCAACTTTGGTCATTTCAAAGGTCGAGTAAAAATTTCAGATACAATGTCTGTCGCACCCATTGCTTCATACATGTATGTCGCACCGGATCGTGGATTTGTATGTTCACCACATGTAAATACATCACATACTGCCATACCATTCTCCGGCCATGTATGAATACTAATGTGAGACTCGGCAAGAAGTGCTACGGCAGTTACACCATGAGGATCAAACTTATGAGATGAAATATTCAGCAATGTACTTTCAGATAGTGTTGCAGCATTTGAAAGCACATTGCGAATGTGTGCTTCATCATCTAGTAATCCATATGGACACCCTTTAAGGGTGAAGAGAATGTGTCTCATCCGAATGTCGAATCAGGTTCCAGAGCAATATAATACTTGAGATTGTGTTGTGTATTCGTGAATTGTGACAGAAGTTTAGAGGATACTACTACTTCATATGCACCAGGAATAATTTTGATGTTTTCTACCTTAAAGTTAAACTCAAAATCATCACTGGTCTCACCAACAACAATTGCATACTCATTAGAAGTATCGTTTTTCTTATCACGAACCACCAGTTTGATGACACCATTCTCACCAATCGCAGACATATCAGGAAGTTGATATACTGCTGCTGCTTTGGTCAATTTTTCAAGTGTTACACTATCCAACTGGAAGCATACATCTTGGGATGGTAATGTAATCTCTTTCTCCGGAGGAGCAATAATTACATTCGGGTCGGCAAAGAAATACTTCACACGACGTTTGCCTTCTTTGATACTCAAGTAACTGTCTTGATTGAAGTCAAGGTCAGGATCCTGGTGAAGACTCAAACCGTTCAAGAACTGATTGAGATCATAGATCGCAAAGTCCCGTGGAAAATCTTCTTTGATTTCTGCTTCGGCAAGAATGTTCTTTGCCACAGAGATAGTGCGAAGTTTGTTGCCTTGCTTTACAAGAATAGAGTTATTGATACCCGCAAAGTTCTTAAGGATAGCAAGTGCGTTGTCAGACAGTTTCATTGTATGTTCTTTGAGTTTCATTATTATTGAGGGTAGGTTTCACGTTCTGCATTCTTATCATTGAAATGCATCAGAAGAACAGCATAGTGAAGGATCTTAATTATATCACGTCGTGCCGTACCTTTCTTATCATATCGTGAAGCATACTTAAGAATATTAGATCTACAGAATGCCTCACCATCTCCACAAGCTTCAATCAAATCCAATGTCTGAATTTTATCATCACCAGCAGAATAATGTTGTCTATAAGTTCCTCTAATATACTCAAGAAGTTCTTTTACAATCTCTTCTTCATTATATTTAAAAGGAGTTGCTGAGGTTGGAATAAAATCAATAGGACCTTCTGGCAAATTCAAATTAATGTAGTCATCCATTTTTAAAATTTCATCGTATAGCATGGACCAAGAGTTAGTCATAACTTATTATATCAGGTAATCTCCTGACCGTCAATCGGCATCACAAAGTCAGCATCAACTTTATCGTAGAGTTCCAAGAATGATTGTTTGGTCTCATCATCAAAACGACTCACACAAACTTGGATTGCTTTTGCTTTATCTTGGAAGATACTGAAAGCACGAATGATATGAACCAAACGACGGGTGCTGATGATTTCATCAATACCACCATCATAGAAAGTTTTGCGAATGATGTCTGCCCAATCTACAAGACGTTTGCAGAAGTCACGATCTTCCACTCCAAGATCTAAAGAAATACCCTCAAGGATTTTCTGTTCGGTTGCAGGAGTAGGATACATCTGCTCAAAGGTTACTGGGAAACGTTCCAAGAATGCTTCGTTAAGAACATTAGTACCGATAAAACGACCATCTTCAGAACCTTTGCCTTTTGTGTTCGCAGTAGCAAATACATTGAAACCTTTTGTTGGTTTTACATACTTACCAATTTTCTTCAGGAACACACCTTTACCTTCAAGGATGGACTGGAGACAGAGGATTTTATTACTAGCAAGGTCAACCTCATCGAGTAACAGGATTGCTCCTCTCTGGAGTGCTTCAACGACAGGTCCGTTATGCCAAACAGTTGCCCCATCGACAAGACGGAAACCACCAATAAGATCGTCTTCATCAGTCTCAATAGTAATGTTTACACGAATAAGTTCACGTCCAAGTTGAGCACAAGCTTGCTCTACAGATAACGTTTTACCATTACCCGAAAGACCCGTAATGAACGTTGGGTAAAAAAGACGGGACTGAATAATTTTTTTAAGATCACCAAAGTTACCAAACTTGACGAAAGTATCATCTTTATCAGGAATCAAATTTTGCTCAACAGTAGGCATTGCAGGAGGTGCCTGATATGTTTGCTCAAGTTTTTCTTGAATAGTCAGGTTCCACTTACCACGTCCAACTTTATAATCAGCAATTTTATTTGTAACTGTCTGATAGTTGGATCCATTCATTGCACACCATCCACGAATATCAGAACCAGTTACAGACTCTCCATAAAGTTCTTGTAAAGAAGTAATAATGTAATCAACGGAAAGTGACATGCTCTTGCTTTGTTTGTTTCAACTGAAGTTATTATACAAGAAAAAAGGGGTCTTGACGACCCCCAGTGGACAGTTTAAGAATTGGTCAGATGCTCTTTCAACTCTTTAATCAACTTTCTACGAGAATGTCTCCTATCCAGTTCAATACCGACAGTTCTACCATACTCTTCAAGTTCATCCTTACTCATTTCATCGATAGAAACATCACTCTCATATGGAAAAGTTTCTACAACTTCTTCTGCAACAATTGGATCAGGAGCAATTGCTTCTGCTGGTTCTGAAGGAACTGCAACTGGAGTAGGTTGTGCAGGTGCTGCTGGAGCTGGTGCTGGAGTTTTTCCTCCCAATAAATCTCCAAATTTAGACATTCTTAATACCTATTACTATAGAAATATTTATCAGGCAATAAGTCCTACAAACTCATTTAAGATTTTCTTATTCATTTTTTTATTCTTTAAACTCTTCATAAAAGATTTTTTGATTTGAGTTTTGGAAGCATCTTCTGATACATCAAATTCAGATTCACTTGCGAGAGTTGTTGCCGAAAGTGCGATATAAGAATGATATCCAGAATTCTTGATAGAAAATGATCTCTGTTTTTTCCACTGATTTTGAATTTTATTTCTCAACTCATATTCGTTATAAGTGTAACGACTAATAAATCGATGAGAATCACGAGACTCAAGAACACGAATACCAATAAAATTAGTATCAGTAAAATTGTCTCTCAAATTTTGAATTAAAATATCAGTGTAGTCATCCCATATAGAGTCCAAAGAATAAGTGTTTCCTGTTTTACGATCACGGAGAAAACAATTATCACCAATTCTTCCAAGTCCAATAAAAGGTTCAAACTCCCATGAACGTTGAATCTCACGATGGTAAGTAAGTCCATAACCCTCACCATCACTCAATACGACGCACTGAACTTTTTGAACTTTAGTATTTTTCTTGAACTGTGGAATGATTTGATGAAGTGCAATCATCGTTTCATTCAAAGGAGTTCCCGACAATCCCATTCCAACAGGAATAGGATACCTTGCACCAACACTAATATATTGAGCAAGACGGAACATATTCTTCAGTTGTTTTTCTAAAGTTTTAGAATTGACTTTGTGTGACAAAATATTCATCAAAGAAAACTGTTCTCCAACCTGCATCAAACCATCTTTTTTCTCATATGGTCTTTTGCGACAAAGTTGTTCTCCGTCATCACTTACTAACGGATACTCATTCGTAAATGCATATACCTCAAATGGAATAGAAACTTTCTTACAGAACCATACAAGATTGAATAACTGTTTCATAGTATCCATCATTACATGGGTCATCGAACCAGACCAATCAAGAATGAAAATCAATCCATGGTCTTTACCATCGGCAAGTGTGGTTACTTTCCTGAACAAGTCTTCGTTGTATTTGTAGGTGTGGAGTTTAGAGCAGTCCAAAACTCCAGTCCGACTAGTAGTAGCACGAGCATAACTATTAGCAGATTTTCTACATTCAAATTCTTTGACAAGATAATTTACCTCTTTCTGTGCTGATTTTTTAAATTTCATAAACTCAATATCAACATAATCGAACAGATAAGGATCGTGAGGATTGTCCCAGAGTTCATCACATTTATCATGAATCTCTTTATTTGGAACAATAATATCATCAAGATTGACTTTGGGAAGTTCTACATAAACATTCTCAATTCCATCCATTGATGCAAGTTTTTTAATTGCATCCTGCAATGAATCCATCGTATCGACTTTAGGTTCAGGATTAGTTTCTCCACCCTGACGAACATGCTCGGTGTCTTGCTCGGCAACATGCTCGGTGTCTTGCTCGGTATCAGCACTATCTTCAGATTCTCCAGGTTGCTGTTGTTGCTCCATGGAGTTATCAGACTGCTCTCCAGATGAACCAGAACTTTGTGATTCTAATGAATCCATATCAGTCTTGGTTTCTGTATTCATCTGATCCTGACAATACTTATAGAGTGCCTGTGCCGCAATCAGAACATCATCAAAATCCTCACAACCCTCAATCATGCGAACGATAGGCATCTCTACATATTCACCAAAAGGAATATCAACAAAGTTTCCAATCTTAAAGTGAAGATTTACACGGTCGGCAAGATTCATCTTACTTACATCTTCACACTCAACACCAAAGAAGTCCTCATCGGCAAGAACATTATATCCTTTATAGAAGGTCTTGGAGATACCACCATAACGACGCTTCATCATTTTCTCAATACGAACATCCTCCACCACATTCACAAACTGTGGAGGAATCTTGTATTCTTTTATCCAATCACGATCTGGTGTATAAAGTGCATGTCCAACTTCGTGTGCCACCAACATATCATATATCTCATTACCTGCTTTATCCCAGTTTGGCAATGTCAGCACACGAGTATGGACATTGAAACATGCCGTCTCAACATTCTTGTTCTCTACCACAAGGTCTTCAGTAGCAAGAAGTTTAGCAAGTTGAGATTTGATTTCGTGCCTGACGGTCATAGGTGTGTTGCGTATGAACGTATTATACAAAAGAACCCTGCTTTTTGGGCAGGGTCATGTGACAGTTCTTGAAGTGTCTCAGTGCTTCCTTACGGGAACGCATTGCCTGAGGTTTCAGTTTTCGTTTCTGTTCTTTCTTAGAATGGTGCTTCCAGTTTGGGACTTGCATTGTTCTTTGATGTATCAGGACACCATACGTGAAAAACCTTTGACTTTCTCAAACCTTATGACACTTTGGAACTTGTCATGTAAGTCTGACTTATGAGAGATAACGAATATATTAGCATCCTTTATCACATAACGAATAATTTTTAGGAACTCTTCGGTTCCAAATCCATCGAGTGAAGAGTCAAATACTTCGTCCATAATCAACAGGTTAGTGTTTACGGAATTTTTGAGTCTCGCAACTTCTCTCCAAGTGAAGAGTAGAGCCAAATCTACACGCATTTTTTCACCTTCACTAAAAGAACTATAAGAAAAGTTTTCGTGAATAGGTGACTCAATGGTTTCACCAAACTCCTCATCAAGTTTGAAGTTGATGTAGAAGTCCATCATTTGAAGATAACGATTAACCTGCTGATTGATGAATGGAAGATACTTCTTGATGATTTTTGTTTTTACGCCATCGTCCCGAAGAAGGGAATAGGCAAAATCGTAATGAACGATTTCTTGTTTTTTGTCTGAAAGATATTCAATTGTCTTTTGGAGATTGTCTTTAAACTGCTCTAATTTCTCATTCTCAGTATTTCTGTTTTGTAGGTTACTGGTAATAGTTTGAATTTCATGTTCAAGATCTCTGATTTGTCTCTGGTTGAGGGAAATCCGAGTATTGTTTTGAGAAATGCCATGCGTTAACTTTGTAATCTCCTTAGATAGGGAATTGAATTGACGCTCTCGTTCCTGTTCGAACTTAATTGTTTCTTCAAGATCTTCATAACCTTTCTTTAGTTCCTTTGCTTTATTTTGAGCGTCACTAATTCTATTTACACGAAACTCTTCTTTGATATCTTGTGTACAGGTAGGGCAGACCGTATTTTCTGTAAAGAACTTATGCTCTTTAGTAATGGTTGCAACCTTCTGAGAGATTTTACCTTTAAGATTGTTTAGTTTTGATAACTTCTCACGAGCACCAATAACTTCTTCCTGTTCTTTTGTGAATTTATGAATATCTTCTTCTATAACAGCATTATCTCTCATATAAACTTCGACTTCACTATCTAACTTATCAATTTTATCACTGTTAGATTTTATATTTGCGTTACCACGACTTTCGAGTTCTTCAATAAACTCTTGCTGCATATGCATCTTATCTTTAAGATTATCTTTCTTAATATCTAAAGATTTAATTTGCTCTTTCTTTGTTCGAATATTATCTTTAATCAGACTATTCATCGCAGAGAAGATACGAATATCTAATAGATCCTCAATGACCTCACGACGATTGGCGGTCGTCAATTGCATGAAAGGCACAAAGGTACTACTGCCAAGTATAACAATTTGTGTAAATGATTTATAATTTACCTTAAGAATACTCTCCTCAAGAATACGTTGATTGGCACGATCATCTGCTTCCTTATGAAGTGGATTACCATTCACCTCAATATCAAAGATATTTGGTTTGATTCCACGACGAACCAAATAGTCACGACTATTCACAGAGAACTCAATCTCAACTAAACAATCTCTCTCATTCGTGGCATTCGCAAGTTGTGGTTTATTAATCTTACGAAATGGTTTATTGAATAATACAAATGTAAGTGCATCTAACATCGTAGATTTACCTGCACCATTTGTTCCAATAATCAAATTAGTATGATGTTGTTGAAAATCAATCTCTGTAAACTGATTGCCGGAACTTAAAAAGTTCTTATATCTAATTTTTTGAAATGTTATCATTCTTAGGAGGGATCACAATGTCATTAGGTGTAATAATCGTATACTTGTATGAATGATACTTACAAGTTTTAATTGCAAGTTCATCATCAACTTCTACAATATCCATATCAGCATCTTCTTCGTCATATAGCATCATAGCATATCTTTCGGCATCATCTTCTTCTTCAAACAAAAATAACACTTTATGCCCGTGCCTATCCTGAACGGCATAAGCACCGTCATCTTTACCATCTTTGAGAGTTAGAAGATACATTTACTCCACTTCGCAAGCCTGACTATACAAATCTTGGAAGATACCTTTGATAATGTTTTTATCAAGATCAAATTCTGACTCATCAATATAACGATTTAGAATTGAAAGTGTATTCTCTTCTTCATCAATATCAAATTCTTCAGACTCTTGAATTTCAAAGTTTTCAATTATTTTTAAATCATGAACTCCAACTGTATAAAGTTTATCAATAAACTTCTCAAAATCTTTAGGTTTTGTTTTTTTACGAACAATGACCTTTACAATTTTGTTTTCATATTCAGTTGCATTGAATAGTTTATGATTGGTATCTTCGTAATAGATGTTATAAAATAATTTATAAGGATTATTAACTGGAGTATGAGTGAGGGTATCCGTATCAAAGATATGAAATCCTCTTGTATCATTTACATCATTCCAATACATCTCATAAGGATTTCCTAGGTAGAAGATTTTTCCATTGTCTGATCGAGTGTGATAGTGTCCCGAGAATGTTTTTTCGAACTTCTCAAATAATTTGCAGTCCATACCATCTTCCATGACGTGGCCACGATGAGCTCTGAATCCGTTGAGCTCAAGGTGCCCCATCGCACATATGCTAGATGTATTTTTAATAGATTTGACAGTATTCTCAAAGTTTTCTGCATTGATCCAAGGTATAAACAGTATTTTTAATTTATCTAATGTAATCTCTGATACTTCACTATAGGTCTTAATATTATTATAAGTCTGTAGAAGAAGTTCTGGAGAGTTTACATTATTAGTATTTTTATAATAACAATCATGATTACCAATAATCATATGAACATTACAATTTTTGAGTCTATCAAATACAACTCTCTTTGACCACTCAAGACTTTGATAATCAATTGACTTGCGACTATCGAAGGCATCACCCATATGAATAACGGTATCTATTCCTTCTGCTTCTAGAGTAGGAAAAAACACATCATCATAGAACTTCTCAAAATGATCATGCAGGTGCTTAGATCCCTTCCTTGCACCGTAATGAGTATCTGTGATAATGGCGATCTTCATCGGTTCTTATATTGAATTGCATCTTTAATTGAATTATACTCCGAACTATGCCCAGAAAGCAAGCTATCGTCAATAACCATTACTTCATCAAATCCAGTCTTCTCAATAATTTTAGTTTTTATTTCCAACTGTTTCTTCTCCTTCTGTATGCGTCTCAGGAACGCATAGTGAATAATCTGTGTAAAGTATGCGAAAGGATTCGTAGACCTTGCGGGGTCAAAATTATGAATGTATTGGACGCAATTTTCTATCCCATCAGAAATCATATCTTCACGGAACATGTAGTTCACAAAGTTGGGTTTGTATGAGAGGTGTGTCGCAATCTTAAGAAAACACTCACCAAGATAATCTGGAATACGTGGTTTACCTTCCCATCTCTTTCCTCTTTCCTGTTTCGGAAACTCAGTGAGATCTTTATTGAAAGTCTTCATATATGACTTTTCTACCTTGGTTCGATAGACAATCATTGCCTCTAACAATTCTTTATTATTTACATAGTGTTCAGATTTCTTTTTGGGCATAATCCATTACTCTTTAAAGTATAAGTTCTCTTAATTATACCACACTTTACAAGGGCTTGACAGAACCCTTGATTATCAGTAGAATACCTTTGTTAGGGTTAAAGAGGAGGGCTTAGCTCTCTTTAGTATCTTCAAGTTTAAAGATATTCTCTAGAGTTTTTCTTGCTTCTTCTACCGTTGATAAGTACCCCATCTTTCTAGAAGGAGTAATTTTACCTGTAGGTTTTTCATTAGAGGAAGATTGAGGACTGTAAATATCCATATCATCTTCATCTTCAATATAGTTGGTATATATTTCAATTATTTTTTTATCATGAGTCTCTGTCATAGTAAGAATTTTATCAGGTCTTACGATAAAGAAATCATCAGATGCTAATTCCATCCATGATTTAACTTTAACATGCATTCCATGTTGAGAATGTAAAAGTTTCATTGTGATTGGATTCTGCATCACAATCAAAGGATCTCCATCATTATCATCTACTGAAACTAATGATAATATTTCTTCTCCAGATACCAATTTTATAATTGCGTAAAATTCATCTCCCATTAGTTCTTTAGCGGTATGTTTACAATATCGTAATTAAAATTTTCTTCGTTATAAACTTTAATTCTTTCGATTAGATGATTAAGGGTATAGTTCCTCCTGGATTTGTAGGATATGTCGTCAGCAATGTCATAGAGAGTTGCCTTGGTCTTGTTATTGCCTTTCCTAAGCACCCTTCCAATAGACTGGAGATTCCGAATTCTAGATTTGGATGGAGAAGCAAAAATGACATTGTGGAGATTTTTGATATTAATTCCTGTACTGAATGTTCCATATGATGCAACAATAATCGCATTATTTTCTTTTTCAGTAATCTCCCTTACGTGTTCTCGATCCTTTGTATCTACTCCACCGTGGACAAAAAATACTTGCCTTTCATCAACCGTATTATTATTTATCATGTGATATAGTGGCTCACCATGACCCTCAACTCTTGCAAAAAGAACCAAAGTATTACCTTTAAGATCTAATGCAAGATTTCTTATGAATTTATTTCTACGTTCATGATTGATAATATATTGAACTTCTTCTTCAAAGTTTTCAAACTTATGTGCGGGGTGCTTCAGTAGAAGTACATTGATATCCAGTTTAGCAACATGACCCTTCGCCATCAACTCTTCGGTACGAATGATTTTGTACGAAGCACCAAACAATCCCTCAAGAACCCACTTATGAGTCTGTGTTCCATCAAGTGTTCCGGTAAAACCAAAACGATATTTTGCATCAGCAAGTTTAGACATTATAGATATTAATGACTTTGATTTAAACTGGTGTGCTTCGTCTCCGATAACTACATTAAATCGTTCAAAATATTTTCGGGGGAGTTTGTAAATAGACTGCCAGGTAGTAATAATAACTTGAGAATCCGTTTCCCTCTCCTTCCCTGCATAGATCTTGTGACAATATGAACCTACATCCCAACCATAGTCTGCAAAGTCTTTATACATCTGCTCTACTAGCGAAGTCGTCGGAACGACTATCAGAATATTTTGTTTCTTCTCAACGTAATATCTCACAAGAGAATATATCATCAGAGACTTTCCAGAAGCAGTTGGGGATATCAACAACTTTCTATTATGTTTTAAAGCGTCGTATACTCCCTCAACTTGGTAATCTCTCGGAGAATACTTACAAATAGCATTCATATAATCTTTTACACCTTCCTTTGAGATAAAGTCATTCGTCTCAAAAGGAAGACCATAATACTTATTATCTACAAACTCATAAGTATATCCGTGATCATCACAGAACTTTGTAACCTTATCCAACAACCCAACGTAAATCTCTCCAGTCTGGGTATTAAATAATCTTATCTTTCCATCCCAGTATTTACTACGATACGAGGACATAAACTTTGCACCAGGAACCTCAAAGGTAAACTGGTCTGATAATTCGTAGTATACGTGAGGTTCTGCCTTAACCTGTAAATATACTTCATTCTTTTTTGATATAATCAAATGAGACATAACTCATAGGTTCACCTACAAGTATTTAGTTCATGTTGTCAAACTGATGTTCTAAAATAAGTCGATAAAAATTATCTCTCATCGCAATTAAGTTTAGTTGTTCTTGTGGTTCTCCACCAGACCATTTTTGAACTGCTTGTTTAAGACCTTCATGAATGAGACGGATGCCATGAATATTTACTTCAATATTATAATAGTTTCCTTCTTCTTGGTCCATTAGTTAAAACCTGCTTGAAATTTATGCCAGTCTATTGAGTTTTTAATTTGGAAAGTTCTATTCGAAACTGTCTTGATAATCTCTTCTAAGAACTTGAGCATCACATCATAATAACGAATTTTGAGATCAATAGTATTTAACTTCTCATCGGCATCCATATACCTCTGTAATGCCTCTTTATCTCTAACTTTGTATGGGAATGGTTCTTCTGCATAAACCTCTGCTGTTGCCTTTCCTGTGTAGTAGTTATATCGTTCCAATTTTATACGATTATAAGTTCCTCTTGCCTTCTCTCTTAAAAGAGTGATGGTATTATATAAAGTATAATATTTTGAATGGAGTTGTGGAATTTTTAATGATTCATCATGTAGGTTATCAGGGTCGATTTGAGAATCTTTTTCCCACATCTCCTGAATTTGATCAAGGTTCATAGAGGTGTTCTGTTATCAGCAGCTAATACATTATACACAGTATACTTGAAAGTGACCTCTGCTGTAAAGTAGTTGATGTCCGTATCACTTGCTTCAAATTCTAAAGAGGTCAAATAAATTGGAAATAGATCTCTGAATTTTACAATAGCAACATCTCTAAAGTTGCTATTTAAAATATGAAGACTTCCGTCACTAAACTGATTTTTTAAATCCCTTACACCATCAATCTCTGTTGTTAAATCTTTAAATTCTTGTGTTGTTTCTGGATATCCTAATCCAGTCATCCAATTATGAATTGCCATATAGTTGACCATATTTTCATCAACTAAAAATCTTAGAGAAAAATCTCCATAAGTAAGTTTATCTCCAGGAACATCAATATCCTTAAGATATGACGGTTGAACTGCTGTTCCTAAACTTATATTGGGGATACTAGCAGAGTTTGAAAAAAAATCAACCTTTGGTTCTTTTGCTAATGTAAATTTAAAACCAACAGGAGATAAAAAATTTCTATTTCCTATCTGCTTATTAAATGTCATCGATATTGTTTTATTTGTATTTAGATAAAAAAAGACCCCCCGAAGGAGGTCTGTGAGTGTGAATTCCCGTAGGAAAATATCACATAAGGTTTTGAACCTTGACTCTTCTGTAGTAACGGTTGCTATTAGTCTTGAGTCTACCAAGACCCGTTCCATCAGAAGCACTACCTTCAGCGAAGGGATTAGAAACAATACCGTAACGAGTCTTGAATCCGATTTTAGGCTGGAAGGTGTTCTCTCCAACTGCACGAACCATCTGAAGAGGAACGTAAGGGCAGTAGAACAGACCTGCGTCATAAGGTGAAGAACCCTTATAACCAGCAACATAGTATTGTGCAGCTGCTTGGTTTGCAGAATAAGGATCGATATAGACCTTATACTTACCAGCAAGAACACCTGCGAAGGTGTTACCGGTGTCATCAACGTTCAGGTTTGCATTGAGTGCAGGAGTGTAATCAAGTACACCAGCCATGGTCAGTGCGGAAGCAACGTCTGCGGAACACAGAATCATGTTGCCCTTTCCTCTACGAGTTCTTTGTGCGATTGCGTTCGCATCTCTCTCGATTTGGAAAATAAGACCTTTGAACTTCTCAACAGACCAACGTCCATTGGAGTCAACGTCAAGGTCGAAAGTACCGGCAGTAGCAACGTTTGCTTGAGCACCGGGTTCTGCAACCTTATAGATGGTTCTGATGACTTCTCTGTTGATTTCCGCAAGGATTTCAGTGGAGAGAATGTTGGCAAGTTCTGCCTCAGCATTCAAACCGTGGATTGCCTTGAGGTCTTGTGCCAGTTCCAGAGAATACTCTGCTTTCAGAGCACGGGACTTAGCAGTAACGGTGACTTTCTCAATCGAGAATGCCATCTCGTTGAATGACTGACCATCTCCAAGTTCTTCAGAGAATGCAGTATCCATGCCCTGACCAACGGTATAACCGGTGTTGGTTTGGGTCGTAGGATCAAGCAGGCCAGGATTAGAACCTCTTTGAGTGTCAGTTCCTAAACCAACTGCAGATCCTTCAGAACCAGCAGTGTATGGGTCAGAAGTGCTGATTCCACTGTTGGAGAATGCGGTGTTTGCTTCGTCGAAGAGTGCTTCTGCACCAGTCTGACTCGTGAAGCGTGAACGCATTGCGAAGATCAGTCCAGTAGGACCGTTCATCGGTTGAACACCTGCGAGGTCGTATGCGACCAGGTTAGGCATTGCACGTCTGATCAATGAGATCAGAACGGGGTCGAAGTTAGCAACTCCGGAACCGGTTGAGTTTGTAGGAGCTTCAGAAAGAAACTCACGCTCTTCGTTGATTGATTTTTCTTGGTTCTCCAGAAGAACTGCGGTAACCATTCTACGGTGAGCATCATTGATGCCTCCGAGACCCTCGTGGTTGAGGATAGGTGCCCACTTCTCCTGAAGGTGTTCAGCATTGAAACCTTGCATTTGAATTTACCTTGTTAAAAATTTTAGTTTGATTTATAATTAAAAAATCACTTTTGCGAAACTCTAGTCAGAGTATCGAGATAAGATTCCATTAAACCAGTAACTGGTTGTGCAATGGACTCTGAACTCTCAGAAATATTCTCTGAAGTGTCTCTTTGAGTACCGGTTGTTTCCGAGAAATATGAATTTCTCAAAGTGACCAGTTTCTCACGATAGTTGTCTTCACTATCAAACTCAACATTTTCGGCAAGAGAAGCGAGTTTATCCTTCTGTGAAAGTGCTAGACCTTCGCAGACCTCGGAGAAGATTGCATCAGCAACCGACTCAGCTAATCTTTGATTAAGAGCAATATTAGACTTAATTTGCTCGTTGAGTTTATCTTCCATTTCATCTAATTTCTCTACCATTGCGGTAGTTACATCATATTTTTCTTCAGGGATGTTTACATAATGTTCTTCAAAAAGACTTCTCATTCCAGTCAGGAATGATTCTGTCATTTCTGCCTTAAGACCTTGCTCAATTGCGAGTTGATTATCTGTAATCCACTCTTCGGCAACGTACTCAAGATATGCATCAACTCTATCAGTCAGTTCTTCCTTAATGGCAGAAACTTCTTCTTCGAGAGTTGTATCATATTGTGCCTTCAGTTCTTCTTGAACTTCGGCAACTTTTGTTTTGATAGCAGTTTCAAAAATGGTGCGTGCTTTCTCTTGGAAGTCTTCGGAAAGTTCTTCACCAGCAAGCAGTGCTTCAACATCTTCTTCGATGTTATACTCTGCTTCGATGACTTCTTCTTCAGATACAACTTCTTCTTCAGAAGTTTCTTCCTCAGAGACTACTTCTTCGGCAGATGCAGTGGTCTCTTCTTCTTCGACTACTTCACCTTCGACTTGCTCCTCTTCCTTCATACCACTAGGCATGGGTTCGGCAGGTTTTGCACCCCTGTTCACAATGTCTTTGACAGTTGCGATTTTGGGTTCTGCAAGTTTAGCAGAGTTGTCGTCTACTTTATAGTTTTCTGGAGTAGGGCCACCGAGATCTTCGTAACTGCCAGTTTGACCAGGGGTCGAAACACCGGAAGCATTGCTTCCGGATTTTGGCATTGCCTCAGATGCAGCAGCTCCTTTAGTTACTACGTTTTCCATTTCTTGTAAATTGCTACCAACGGACATTTGATTTTATTAGATTTTTTATACTAATATATTTATTTATAATTTAAAGATTTGATAAGAATTCGTTGAACAAGTTTAACTTATGTTCTTCGAGAATTCTTTGGTCAACAAGAGTATTAATTCTCTTCTGAGTTTTCTCTGCAAGTTGCTCACGAAGAATTCCTCCTTCCCAAATCCATTCCTTTCCTTCCATAATTCCTGACACAAAAGCATCAGGTGCAGAAGGATCGGCAACGATATCAGCAGCAGTTGCTAACATGAAATCTTCACCAACAACTTTTACTCCACCACGATCTTCTCTTAATGAACCAACACCACGAGAAGAAACACCAAGCATCACACCTTCATCTAAAAGTGAAGATGCAATTTTACCCATAGGAGTATTGAGGATTTGTGCCTTACCTCTAAAATTACTACCCTCTTGAGTGAGTGAAGTAATCTTATGAGAAACACGGTCAAGATTTACGGTAGGTCCATCAGGATGTCCAAGTTCTCCAAGAGCACGTCCCTTTTGGACGAATGCTTCATTATATCTTTTTACTTCACGAGAAAGAGTCTCCATAGGATACATTCTTTTATTACGATTTTCGAGGTCTGCTTGAAGGAAAACTCCTTCAATATAAAGTTTCTTATTAGAACCTTTACCTTCAGTAATAATCTTTACGTTTGAAATTTCTTCTGTGATGAGTTTCATTTCTTTATCTTGCTATGGAGATGTTACGGGATTGTTATTTTCATCGTGACGTTGATATGTTCCTACACCAACTGGATTATTATTTTCATCGTGACGTTGATATGTTCCAGGAGTTCTTGGACTATTATCTGCATTACGAGCCTGATAATCTACATTAAAATTTTCGTAGGTGACAGTTGACCAACCGGTAGTGCCTCCAAGATATGAAACAGTAGATACACCTGGTTGAGGAGAAACTGGGTTATTATTTTCGTCATGACGAATATATCCCATTATTCTTGATCCTCAGATTGTTGTTGGTCATCAAACATGGATGCGCCAACTGTTGGACGAATAGTATTAATACGTTCTGCTGCTTTTGCATACAAAACGTCTTTAATTCTGTCACTAATATCAGATGCCGATGAATCGGATCCAACTAAATTTACAATTTCTTCCATGAAAATTTAATATATGTATATTTTCTATTTATATCTCAGCAGCTTTGCCGTCTACTTCAGTCATTCCACCATCAATTTCAGGTTCCATAGGAACATCTCCCATCATTCCCTGCTCACCTTCTTGTGGTAATGGTTCTCCAGTTATTGGATCAACTGCACTTGGATCGGGAATAATTCCATCTTTGATTTCTTGTTCAATTTGCTCATCCATTTCAACCATCTCTCCATCAGTCTGACGAAGAACTTTACTACGAACCCAATGAGTTGAATAATACTTACCAATATAAGGTTCAATAGTTGCAAGAACACCAAGTCTCTCATTCAACATTTCTGTTTCTTTCAGTTCTGCAAACTGATTATCATACAAGAAATCATATTGAATATGATCACTAATTCTATCCCAGTCTTCTACTGAAACAATATTCTTAAGAATGAGTTGAGTCTTCAGCATATCATTGAACATCTGAGCAAATCTCTTTCTCAGACGACCAACAAACTTAGCAAACTTAAGTTCATCTCTTAAAATTTCAGAAGAACGACCAAGATTAAATCCACCATCGGCAGCAATTCTTGATTCTGGAACTCCAAGTGCTCTATAAAGTTTCTTTTGGAAATACTCAATATCGGCAAGTTCTCCTAAGTTCTGTCCACCAGGAAGAGTTGTGATTTCAGTTCCTCTACCACCTTCTCTTCTTGGAAGCCAGAAGTCTTCCATCATACTCATAAATTTACGATCATCACGAACTTCACCTGTATTTGCATCATATACAAGTTTATTACGATAACGATTCATAACATCACGAAGATATTGTTCTGCCTTTACCTTAGGAAGATTACCAACATCAATATAAAAAATACGACGTTCTGGTGCTCTCGATAATCTATAGATTACCAAAGAATCCTCAATCATTCTTAGTTGATTAAGTGCCTTGATTGCTTTGTGAAGATATGAAAGAACATTTCCTTTATTTCTATCTACAAGACCTGAAGTACAATATGTAATTGCATCCTTTGCAATTTTAGTTCCTTTATTTCCACCACCTCCTGTCAGATTGCCAGTTGGATAGGTTGGTTTTGGAGTATAAACAAAATACTCTTCAATCTCTGGGGCAATACCATTTTTTTGTTCGTCACGACCAGGAATATTTGGTCCAATAACATTCTTATCTTGCTTCTTTTCTTGGCGGACAAACCGCATCTTCATTGGATCAATATACCTCAGTTCCTTAATTCCTTCCTGAGGATTTTTGAGGTCAATTACCTTATGATAATAAAGTCTCCCATCAACATACCAATTTCTAAAAATTTCGTGCGACTTCTTATCAAAGTCTAAGATTTCTTTAATATATTTAAATTCTTGTCTGATTGCCTTCTTTAAATTATCCGTGGCATTTAAATTGGACAATTCAATTTCAATTGGAGAATCGTAAAGATCACTCACAATTGCTTCATTTACAACATCTTCGATAGCACCATCCGCTTCTGGATGTAGTGACATCTCTCTGTATCTTTTAATTAAATCAAATTCTGTTCTATATTGTCCTTCAATATCTACATATGAACCATAAAATCCACTGCTAATATAGTTATCAACCCCATCCTCGTTATTCACGGGGACAGGGGAAACTACAGATTTGGATTTCTTTTCTGTATCATCAATAGAAAAACCAAAAAGTTTTGCCATATTATAAACTAACTTAGACTATTATTCTATTATTTAGGAGATATCTTCACCACCTGCCTGAGCAGATGATCCTCTAAATGCTTCCCAATAATGAACTTGCATTTCTACCGTGAACTCCTGAATAGTATCAGTAGTCTCATAACTTAAATCAATTGTAGAAACATTGGTTGGAAAAATGTCCCAGAACTTATAAGCTCTAAGAACAGAACCATCACGATCAAGTTGATTTACAATTGCATCCTTATGATAGTCTGCTGGATTTGTAAGTCCTGTTGCATCAGTCATTTTATTAATAGAATTCATCCATTTTTCCATTGCGGAACGGATGGAGAAATCAACATCATTAATAACAGTGATTGTCCAAGTTTCGAATGTTCTATCACCTGCGACTTTTAGAATTCTACCTCTAAAAGGAATATCCACAGGAGCAATTGTGGAGGAGGGCAAAGCCGCTGCCTTCACAAGGAATCTTGATTTTTCGAGAACATCACTATCAATAGCAACCGCAGAAGGGAATGCTAATACAACTTCAAATAGATTAGGTCTTGCACCACCACCGGTCAGTTTACTTTTAAAATCACTGATCGTTCTTAATGGTGCGGTATTTTGTTGTTGGCGACTAGGCATTTTTTTCTTTTAACCTCTAAATTAAACGTTACCGACTACTTCATTAAATGAAACACCAGATCTGGTGGCAACAAATGTAAGACCAATAAAGTTAATTGATCTTGCAGGTTTGATGAAGATATCTGCCACAAACTCATTGTTATCTACAATAGCGGCAGTGTTATTTGTTTGATCGCAAATAACAACATAATCTTGAATTCCTCGTTTTGCCTGAACATCACGCAAGAATGGTTCAACAATATTTACAAAATTAGTTCTTGTAATTTCATCGTTGAATTCGAAGAGTTGATCTCTTGCGGCAGCAGAAATTGCATCTTCAAGATAGATAAACAATCGACGAACATTAATACGATCAAATGCTGATGATCTTGCAATTCCAGTCTTATCACCAAAGAGTGTAATTCCACCACCAGGAGAAACAATAACTGGATTAATTCTTGCACTATATAATTGATCTCTTTGTGCTTGAGAAGGATTATATGTTAGTTTAACCGCATTTAATACCGCACCTCTTGACGTTCCTGCTGGTGAGAACCAGGGGAAGTTGTCAATATCGTTGCGAGCACAAATACCTGCAATGTCTCCATTTAATGGAATATAACGGAAAGTATTTGAGAATCTATCGTACATGTACTTATAACCACTATCAAACACTGCATAAGTGGATGAAGTGATTGGTGAATAATAATCTAATATGTTATTAGTAATAGTTTCATCATTATTAACTGTTACAGTTCCGACAGCTGTGTCAGTAATAAATGCTTTTCTATATGGTGAAATGAATGCAAGAGCATCTTTTCTTACATCAGCAACTGCAATTAATTTATTTGCAAGTGCTTGTGCAGTTTCTTTATCATAATTTGCAGATCCCATTATAAGGAAATCTACTTTATAATTTTCAGTATTTTCGAATAAAGAATATCCAGTTACTAATTTGTCAAGTCCAGGAGTAAGTGCTCCCGTAGCTGTGATATCTTCATTTCCATCATAATCTTTACCTCCGGCAAGAATTTCGTTAGTATTTCCAGCACTATCGAATAATACTCCTTCTGCTGCCTGATCCCAAGAAGTTCCGCTGGCAAGAGTAAACCCGGAAGAATATCCAGATGTAGTAACTACTGTTGGTTCATCTCCACCAAAAATATATGCTGAATTGGTTTTCAGATAATTTCTCCAATAAGATGGTGATCCAGCAGAAAATTCTGCATCACTTGCTTTGGATAAACTTAAATGCTTTTCAAGAATAGTTCCGGCATTACCGGTAATTTTTCCTTCACCATCAATAACAACAACATGAACTTCATCAAATCTTGCTCCCCTCGCAGCAGCATATTCTGATGTTGTTGGACGACCTGCTAATGTATTCCAAGATTGAATTGATGTGACATTCGACCCACCAACAGTTGAAGTAGAAATCGCAACTGTTTGTTGTGAGAACCAATCTTGTCTTCCAGCATATGAAGTCGAACCATATGCAACTGCGTTAGAAGCGGTATGAATAGCAACATTACCAGTATTACTGAATGCGAAAGTTCCTCTTTCTTGATAATCTCTTGGTGTTTCCGTTGCTCCATCAACTTGAGAAAGAACTTTTACACCAATCTGACCAACACCAACCTCAGTAACTATACCTTTCAAATATCCTGTAAGTGCTGCAGTTGTTCCTGCCCCAATTGAAGTTCTTCCAACTAAGGTTTGGGTAATACCCATTCCAACTGCAATATTAGAAGCTCCACCATTGATTCCTGTAGTATCAATTCCGGTAAGAATTTGATCTGCCTTACCATCAATAATGGCAACTCTAAGTCCATTTGCCCAGGATCCAGGATTCTTGGCAATTACTGTTCTATTTGATACAACATTTTCATCATACTGAAGTTGGTCATAATTTTCAATACTTTTAATTTTGATAGCACCACCAGTGCCGGTAAAAGCATTTGACAAGTCAGCATCATCTGCTCTTACAATTCTCATTGGAGCACCATATGCCATGTATGATGAAGCAACAAGCCAATGCTCGTAATGCTTATCGTTAGAATATGGTTTACCGAAATTATCTAATAAATCCTTTTCTGATGAAATAACCGTTGGAAGATCTACGGGCCCTTGTGCAAAAGGTGCAACAAGACCACCTATTTTTGCAGAAGATGCATCAATTCTTCCTATTGTAAGGTCAACCTCCCTTACCCTTATCCCCGGAGATGCTAAATTTACTGGCATCTTGTGTTTTCCTCGCATCCAATTTACCTAAAAATATTTAGGAAAAGGGGTATTTCTAATGGGGAAACGGTGCATGAATACCTACCAATCAGGATATTCCCATATTAAATTGCTCTTTCTACCTTTACTCACTCTTTTAACTGTGCATTCCTTACACTCGTAGGAATATGATGATGCTAAGGTTTTTCTATCTTTTCTTGTGAGGTAGTAGTCATCAATTAAATTTTTTACTTTATTGCATACTCTACATTTACGATCAAAAAATAATAAATGCTCTACTTCAATCTCATCATCGAAAGACATTACCTATAATCCCACATATATGAACGATCTCCATATTCGTCTGCATACCATCTATCTCCAGAATCATCCACAAAAGTTGTTTCACCGTTAATTCCATCTTCGATAAAACCAAATGGAGCCATGTCCTGATCAATTTGATTCTTCTGCTCCTCATATATTCTCTTTCTTACATCATTCTCTGTCATCTCCTTAAAATATTCTTGTGCTACTAACCAAGAGAATATAACAAGACACATTGCCAAGTCATCATTACATCCTTCTTCTGCCTCAAAAGAATTTCCTTTTTGTGAAAACGTAGTTAGTTCTGATATAATTTCATAATCAGATGCAAGTAATTTATCATCTTCTACAAGAGTTTTGAGATTTGAACATCCCAATTTTTTAACTGCCGAAGTTGTGCGAACTCCAAGTTGAGTTTTTTTGCCAGAGAACCCTGTTCCCACTATCTGTCCATTTCTACCTCTCATAGTTGCCATTAAAATATTTTCATATTCTAAATCATATTGAAGAATACTAGCAACTTGATCACCAATATCATTAACCTCTATCAATAACCAGGATTGATTATAACCTTTTGCTACATCAAATATAATATTGGGAAATAGCATCGGTTTGATTTCATTATTCCTATACTTTGCAACTACCTTATAAGGAAACTCTGTAATATCAAAAACAATAAATGCCGAATAATCATTACCAAGACCACGGGCAACATCAACCGTGATTAGATAATTGTGCTCTGGAATTGGATTTTCATAAACATCTAATCCGGCATTTCTTTGTATCGGGTCTTCATATACTAAAGTTTTGAGTTTTGATGGATTAATTAATGTATTAACGGAACCCAAGAATTCACATTCAAACTCAACACGGAACTGTTCTTCTGATGTGTTTGCAATTGTTTGCTCTTTCCAAACAACATCTCTACCGGGAACTTCTGACCAGTGAACCTCTGTAGGGATATATTCGTTTTTATTTCTTTCTGCATCGTGCCACATACGGTAGAAATGATTCATACCGTGTGGGGTAGATACAATAATTACCTTTGTGCTTTTACCAGAAGTAATAGTAGGATAAACAGATGCAAAGAAGGAGTCAGCTACATGATTGGGAACGAATGCGAATTCGTCGAGAAATAATATATTGAACGACATGCCTCGAACAGCACTTGCAGATGTAGATGACGCCAGTATCTTACTGCCATTTTCGAGTTCTATATTTCCTTTATTCCATACTAGAATACCTTGCTGCATCCATTTTGGTAAGTTTTCATATGCAGTCGATAATCTTGCTAACAATTCTCTAGCAGTAGATGCTTTGTTTGCCAGAATACCAATGTTTACACTGTCATTAAAAAGTGCATAATGTAATAGATATGATACCACAGTAGTAGACTTACCAGTCTGTCGTGGCATCTTGCAGATATTAAATCTGTTATTATGAAAATTATGAATTAGTTTTTCTTGAAAATGATATGGATGGAATTGTGTTAAACCTTCATCAAGAGAAACAATTTTAATATAGTTGTTTGCAAAATAAACTGGATCTTGTTTACATTTGAGGAACTCAATGATTTGATCCTCTGTAAACTCAATCGCAGTATTTGCTTTTTTTAATAATGGATTACCAAGATATACATCACTCATAATTTAATTACAACAATATAAAATATTTATCTTGCCATATCATTTGCACAGTGACATCTAATTCCATCAGCAAGAACATAGTGAAAAAATATTTGATGATAATATAATTCATCTTTTCTAAAGAAATTCCAAAATCTTTTTTTACTTAGAATTGCCGGTATCCCCGGCATCGCATCTCTCCAATGAGGTCTTTCGCATCCTTTATATAATAAACCATCGCCAGGTTTCAATATTAATGAATGAGATTCTCCAACTACACTAACTTCTCTTTTAGTTTTATCAGTATATGTGTCTGGTGTTTTAATTTGAAAAGGCCAATCAGCATCTTTTCCTTTTAAATTTGTACTGACATGAACAGAAATTGAGATTTCACATGCGTCACGATCCAAATGTTTAGTAAGTTCTTGTCCCGGATAATAAAATCTATCATAATAATAACTATTATAAAGTTTTTTTCCGATCACCTTTTCCAGTTTCATACGAATACCAGAATGAATGCTTCGATATTGTGGGTGCCAGTATCTAGAAGTAGATCCTTCTACTTGATATTCTGAGGGTTCATATCTAAATTGATCTAATTTTTCCCCCCAATAATTATATTGACCTTTTTCTGAAGGAACTGGAGAATATAATTCATCTACACTCCATAAATCATTAATTATCAAGTATCCATTTTTTTCGAAAGATTCATTTTTTGTTGGGGAAGTACCCGTATTTAATCTTTCTTGTAATTTGTTTTGAAATTCATTCATTTGTTCTGACATTTTTACCTCACTTCCAACGAGGACCAACAGTCCAACCAACAATAGATTTGCGAACTCCTTTTGTTACTTTGAGAACACGGTGTTGTGTGCGAGAGTCGAATAAAATAACAGTGCCACGTTTACGAGGAGCAAAATAAGATTTTCCAGCTTCATCAAGCATTTGTAAATTTCCACCTTCATAATCATCCGGATTAGAAAGTTGCATTACAAATGATAGTTTTCTAACGAGTTCGATATTTTCATTTAAAAAATCTTGTGCCAATCCATCCGCACGATTACCAACACTTACGGGTTTGTACTGTGTTGCTAATCCTGCATCATTATGCCATCCATAAAATTGTCCTTCTTCATATCGAGTATATTGCATCGATTCTCCATCAATACAACGAAGGTCATACATAAAATTTTCTCTATTGGCACGTTCAATATAGTGCCAAAGAAATCCACCAACCCAATGAAAACTTGGAATCCATGCATTTTGAGAGTTTCTTTTGTCTTTGTTTAATGCATCCCCATGAAGTCTAGAATCTTGCATTTGAGGATCAAAAGATGTCTTAAGATCTTTTTCTATAATATCTACAACATCATCTGGTAAATCACTAAAATACCAAAGAGTTTGATATGCCATTCAATTATACTTAATGTTTATGTCCGATTATACCATAATAATAGAGATTATGCAATTAAAATTATTCTGAACCGGAGATATCTTCAGAGTCGTATATCATTAATCACTCGATGGATTTGGTTCCACTTCATTACCTAAAATTACTGGCCAAACAATATTGTCAGGATCTGAGTTTGTCTGGGGAATTTCTCTTAGTTGTTGCATATATGTATCAAGATCAGAAATATTATCAGTATGTGTTGTTATTCCTGCTCTTTCTTCACTTTGGTGCCTTAACACTCTTTGATCTGCTTCACTTAATAAAAAGTCTCTTTGATCTCTAACTGCCATCCATTTTTCATTATTTAAATTCGCTAATTCATCCTCATCAAGTTCAATAACATCCCATTCCGTGATTTCTCTGTTCCAAACTAACTTGTGAGTATTTGTATTATATGAAGGAGTATCAGCAACTGTTGTTATTCCTGCACTTACTAGATCAGAATTAGTAAATGTAGTGCTATTAGTTTTTGTTAATCCATTTGGTAACCTAATTCTATGAGGTAGAATAGTTGTTGGATAATCGCCGTTTATAGAGTACTGCATTTTTGGAAGTATTTGTATCTTATATATTATTGATCATCAGTAAGGGTATCTGGAAATGCTCTTCCACTGCCCCAAATAATCCTAACAGCACCCTTTCCACCATTACCTGCTTCATTATACGAGCTGGACGGAAATATATCCGCACCACCACCTCCACCACCATAGTTACCACCCGTTCCAACTGGGCCACCACCACCTCCACCAGAACCACCACTGCCTTGGCTTCCATTTCCACCATTATAAGGTCCACCAGAGCCCCCGGGGCCCCGCCCTAAAATGCCAACTCCACCACCTCCACCACCATAATCACCATCTCCACCTGCTCCTCCTCCTCCGCCGCCACCGCCAGGAGAACTACCACCACCAGTACCACTACCACCGCCACCATTACCACCACTTGAAGTATATCCACCGGCTCCTCCTCCTCCTCCAACTCGGTTAGTATACGGGGCAGTTCCACCATAACCACCATAACCACCACCATCACCAGTATATGTTCCTCTGTTCCCGCGCTGCGTGAACCCACCTCTACCTCCACCACCACCTTTTACAGTGCTGATATCGATGAAATAGGAGTCTCCTCCATTAGTGGCATTACTAGAAGTGCCATAGGGACTTTTGCTTCCAGGCGCACCAACGTAAAGTGAATAAGACTGTCCACTAACTACAGGAATATTATTTTTCCATCCAAGTCCACCACCACCTCCACCACCAGCCTGGCCGCTGTGGCAATGTCCACCACCTCCACCACCAACACAAACAACACATACTGATGTTGTTGTTGGTGGAGCAGTCCATGAGTAAGGTCCAGGAGTTGTATATGCAACTTGTCCTGCAGGTTCGACACCCCAAGTACCATCACTTTTTAATTGATGTGCATCATAAAGACCCCAGATACCAGACTGATTAACTGAATCAGTGGTTCTTACTGCACCAATAGCTCCTCCGTTTCTACCTCTTCCTCTTGACATAATTTATTCCTCCTTTACAATGTTTTATAATTTATATATTATAATAGAGTATAATCACTGGCCATTCTAACCCAATAAACTCTATTACTACTACTATAGTTTGGAGATGATCCTTCGAAATACAAATAATATCCAGCAGTAATGGTATTAGCATCTCTGATGGCACCTGTACTACCCGAAGGTGTTCCACCGTTATCCCAGTTCCACACAGTGGACGTTGAACCAGTGGTGGTAATAGAAGTGAAACTGGATGTTGTTGGTGCTAATGTATTAGTTGTGTAAGCAGTTCTCTTTGTCCATCCAGCTCTTCCAGTTGTTGTTCCTGGATCAAGCTCTATAGTTCCTAAAGTTGTATCAACTAGTTCCATATTATCAAATTGGGGATCATTTCTATAATTATTTCCTGTTAGGTATCCGATATAAATTCTGCCAGTTGTTCCACTTTTTGAAGAAAGATCTTCGGAATATGTACTCCATGTTGATGTTGAATTGGACTGTTGCTGTCCAGCAACACCTCTTAATAAAGTTTGCGTTCCATCAGTTTGAATCCAGTAAACATATGTAGTTCCAATATTTGATCCATATGCATAATATCTCCAATTAAATACAGGTGAGCCTGGTGCCGCACCCCAAGTGTTGAGTTGTTTTAATTGATGTGCATCATTAAGATCCCAAATACCAGTTTGGTTACTTTCTTGACTTCTTATATTTCCAATAGCACTACCATTTCTACGGAACCAAGGCATTATTCACTAATCTCTTCATAAGAACAAGTTGCGCTTAAGTCACCAGCAGCACTTGCCAGTACATATAATGACATATCTTCTTCTAAGTAGATTGAAGTATCTTTAGAAACAACAATCAATGTTGCATCTGCTGGAACAGCAACTGTATTTGCTATGGTAGAATGAGTTGTGCCACCAGCAGCATTTCTAAGTGTTACAGTAATATCTGCAGTGTCTGTCCCATCAATATTTGCAATAATCAAAGAGTTTATTTTATATATTTTTCCTGATGATGCTGCATTACTTACAAGAGAAGCAGCAGAAGCTGCAATATCAGTATCATATACAGTCTTTCCGTATATACTTGCAACAGATACTATATTCGGGTTTGCCATTAATCAGATACTCCTCTATGAATTTATTTATGAATATCAACCAAAAACCATTGCCATAGCAATTGCTTTTCCTGTAGTGACACCTCCTCCTCCAGAAATTCCTGATAGATTGGATCCATCACCATAAAATGATGTGGCAGATACTATCCCAACAACACTTAAAGATGTAGATGGTGTGGTAGTACCAATACCAATTCTATCATTTACAATATCAGTTGTAATTAATAAATTGGATGTTAGATTTGCCTTTTGTCTATTTTTTCCCATTTAATGAATATACCTTACTTATATTATTGAATGAAATTCTTACAACTATTTATTACTACATGAGTCATAGTTATAATCCATACCTCCCTTTGAGGGCATTAAAGTTTTGTGTGACTTCTGTTGCTGTTAATGATTTGTCATCATATGCTCTTACAATGGCAATTTTCCCATTAAATCTTTGGTCATAACTTAAAGTTTGATTGAACATACCTATACCAATAGCAGTGGTACTTCCATACAATGATGATGATGGATTTGATGAATGAACTTCAGTGTTATTCTGATACATTTTAATAGTTGTTCCATCATATGTTACAACCAATTGATACCAAGTAGAATTTGACAGTGCAGTATCCGATACAATTGTAACTGCAGTACCTCTGGAAGAACCTGTCCAATATACAAAACGAACCTTAGCATCACTATTAGTTATTTTCCATTGCCATCCTTGACCATTTCCATCACCACTATCTTGAGTAAATATCTGACCCTCAGTACCATCATGAGAATTTCCTATCCTGTTAATCCACAGTTCTATACTAAAACTTCCTCCAGTAAGATTTATTCCCGAAAGAGTATTATCAGATGTAGAAGTTATAGTAAATGATTCTCCAGTATTGTAAGTGTTATTTGATATTGAAGCATTATTAGAAGAACCACTAAGATCTGTCCAGGTAGTTCCACTGCCACCATAAGAAGAACTGTCACCAGCATCTAGATTTAAAATTAAATTTGATGTTACATAACTAAGAACACTAGTGGCAGAAAGTGTGCTAACAGGGCCAGACATTCCTAGAGTTGATAATGGAGTCATATTACTATGCGAAGTTAACTAAGTTTGCGAGCACAACAAATGTCGCATCTGCGGTTTTAATTATATTATATGTATAAACATCATATCCACCCGACCCACCAGTGCTTGGAGCAGAACCACCCAACCATTCTTCAGTTACTGCACTACCATCAATTTGCAATTCAGCAGAATATCCTGCTGCCGCAGTAGTTGTAATTAAGACAACAGTTATTGCCTCACCAGTACTCATAGAAGAATTGAGAGATGTTGATCCATCTACTCTTATATTTGGCAATGCAGTTGCATCTTCTGTTGTAGTGAATAAATGAACCATTCCATTCGCAAGATCAATATTTAGATTAGCACTTAGTTTCCCTGCAGTTATATTGACTCCTTCTTTTAGTAAACCAGAAAGATCTACATTACCTGCAAATGTAGTTGCTCCCAGAATTCCTGCAGAAGAATCAAATGTTAGATTGCTTCCAGATTTGGGTGCTAAATTGCCAGTTGCTTCAGTAGCAAATAGTGGGAAACAAGTAGTATCTGAAGATTCATCTGCAACTGTCACGCTCGTGGCAGCTGAAAGGTTTAGACTGCTAAATGCAACCAGTTCAACAATATCATCAACAGTTGCACCTGTTGTTAGTGTAACAGTAGTTCCATTTGATGCAGTAAATTCAGTGCTGTCAAGTTTAGTGCCATTCAAAAATACATCAACATATCCAACTGTGTAAGATATAGTTCCTGATGCTGGGAATAATGTTTGACTTGCAGTAGCAACATATCTATTAACGGTTCTAGTTGTACTACCTCCGGAGGAGATAGTGACATCACTAATACCAGTTATTCTACCATTAGCATCTACTACAATTTGAGGAACATTAGATGCATCACCATAAGTTGCGGCAGATGCACCAGTTAGTCCAGTTAATGCTGACCCAGAACCAGTGAATGATGTGGCAGTTATGACACCAGAAACATTGATGCCACCTGTGCCGGTGATGAATTTGCCATTAATGTCTAAGTTTCCACCTAGCTGTGGAGTGGCATCACCTATAATTTCCGTGGTAATACCAGTAAGACTAGTATAAGGATAAGCAGTAGCATCACTTAAGTTAAATGCTGGTGTTGCATCAGTACCACCAAGAGCAAGACTTATACCACCAAATGAGACACTATCGTTTGCTAACTTATCATTCGCAATAGAACCATCAAGTTGAGCATTAGTTATGGTTCCACTGAGACTTGATGTTGGGTAGTTAGTAGCATCGGAAAGATTAAATGCTGGAGTAGCATCTGTTGCACCAAGAGCAAGACTTATACCACCAAATGAGACACTATCGTTTGCTAACTTATCATTCGCAATAGAACCGGCAAGTTGAGCATTTGTTATGGTTCCAGTGAGATCTGTTGTCGGTAAATTACCACTAAAAGTAGTGGCAGTTATAACACCAGTAATATTAATATTACCAGTTCCAGTTATGTTGTTATTATTAACATCTAAATTTCCTCCAAGTTGTGGTGTTGTATCACCTACAATTTCGGTAGTGATACCCGTCAATGAGGTATAAGGGTAAGCAGTAGCATCGGAAAGATTAAATGCTGGTGTAGCATCAGTGTCACCTAAGTTAAGTGTTACTCCACCAATAGCAATACTAGAGTTTGCTAACTTATCATTAGCAATAGAACCGGCAAGTTGAGCATTTGTTATGGTTCCAGTGAGATCTGTTGTCGGTAAATTACCACTAAAAGTAGTGGCAGTTATAACACCAGTAACATTAAAGTCACCAGTTCCAGTAATATTATTAGAGTTAAGATCTAAATTTCCACCAAGTTGTGGAGTAGTATCACCTAAAATCTCCGTGGTAATACCAGTAAGACTAGTATAAGGATAAGCAGTAGCATCACTTAAGTTAAATGCTGGTGTTGCATCAGTACCACCAAGACTTAATTCTATTCCACCATAAGATACTGATGAATTTACTAACTTATCATTAGCAATAGAACCGGCAAGTTGAGCATTTGTTATGGTTCCAGTAAGATCTGTTGTCGGTAGATTTCCACTAAAAGTAGTTGCCGTTATTACACCTGACGAATTAATATGTCTAACAGACGTAATATCATCAAAATCTGTTTCGATGTTACCAACGGCAAATTTAGTTCCTGCCGACATTGATGTTGTTCCAACACCAAATGCATAGTTTGTCAACCAAGCATCAGTAGCAAGTCCAGTAAAAGCACCAGACTCAAACCAAAAGATCTTTTTATATGTGACAGGAATTGTTCCACCGCCACCAACAAAACTTACTAAGGGACTTCCTTCTGTTGATGCAATCGCAATACCACCATGACTTGCAGTAGTATCATTCGAAATATCATTATTATTAATATCAGTTCTAAATCCAACAATAATATCCGGGTCACTAATCTTTAAAGTTTCCGCAAATATTGTTGCAGAAGTGCCTCCAATTGTTACATTTCCAGTAACATTTAAATTGCGATTAACTTGTAAATCAGTTGCAACAGTAACAGTTGTTCCAGGAAGAGTAGGGTTATCTGGAATTGATATAACAGGTGTTGAACCTTCTCCAGTTCCACTGGTTACTGTTATTTGATTTCCGGTTCCACTAATAGACTCAACATAATCACCAGTCGTGTCAGTTCCTAATTCAACACTATTAGGTTGAATAGTTGCCGCTAAAGATACATTGCCAGTACCATCAAAACTAATCTGAGAAGCAACAACATCTCCGGTTAATTCAAATGTTCTTGCGGTTGCTAATGATGTTGCAGTATCCGCATTACCGGTTATATCTCCTGTTATATTACCATCAAAACTTGTTGCCGTTATAACACCAGTAACATTAAAGTCACCAGTTCCGGTTATGTCATTACCATTAAGATTTAAATTGCCCCCAAGTTGAGGAGTAGTATCACCTACAATTTCAGTAGTAATACCAGTAAGACTAGTGTAAGGATAAGCAGTAGCATCAGATAGATTAAATGCTGGTGTAGCATCAGTACCACCAAGACTTAGTTCTACTCCACCATAAGATACTGATGAGTTTGTTAATGCTGCATTGGGAATATCAGTCAGTGAAGCACCAGAACCACTAAATTCAGTAGCAGTTATAACACCAGTAACATTGACTCCACCAGTTCCGGTTATAAACTTACTATTAAGATCTAAGTTCCCACCTAACTGTGGAGTAG